>Ga0157363_1004303_pt1 | contig 13109 bp, 8 predicted proteins | sample AttsexASBM1_FD_111477 | JGI IMG/M metagenome (GOLD analysis project Ga0157363, IMG submission 111477) | Fungus gardens microbial communities from leaf cutter ant in Ribeirão Preto, State of São Paulo, Brazil - Atta sexdens ASBM1 | ecosystem: Host-associated > Fungi > Mycelium > Unclassified ...
TATATTTTCTTATTTCAATAAAACTAATTTTTTATCCTATTATGCTATCGCGGCCTTAGTATTCATGATAGGTAGGCTACTTATCTCCATTTATGCAACATGGTCATTTTTTAGGTGCAAGAAGAGCGCACCGAAAGTCATGATTATTTATTATGTAATAGGGCTAATTATTGCCTTATACTTTACTGTTTTCCGCGTTATTATTTCTAGCGAACAATATGATATGAAAGACATAGTCATACTATTGAATGGGATCTTTGGAGTTGTAATATGGATCCCTTACTTCTTGCTTTCTAAAAGAATAAATATTATTTTTTGTCGGTAGTCTATTTAATTAATATGATATCAGCCAAGTTGCAGCCTGTGGTATCAGCATTCCTTGGCAATAATCACTTTTCCTGCTAGGAGCCGATCAACAACCACAAAGATATATTAACCAAGTTAATGTCTCGCCCCTCAAACACAAAGCCAGAATATTGGACTGACCCCATATTTCTGGCTTTTTTACATCGAGACCTAACGTTTTTTCTTGGTTCCCTGAACGGCCTTAAAACGTGGGTTACTTTTACAGATAACAAAGACGCGACCATGACGACGGACTATCTTGCAATCGGGGTGGCGCTGCTTCGCCGACTTCAGTGAGCTGAGGACTTTCATTATTTATCCTTTTTCGTGTGTTCAAAAAAACGGCCGAAGCGTTGTGCAAAGCGTGCAGCACTGCCTTCTTTGGCAAACTCTTTCTGCTTACCGGTATAGAAAGGGTGCGAGTGAGCAGAGACATCTAAGGTGACGTAGGGGTAAATTTCACCTTGGTATTCGACCGTACGGTCAGTCTTGATCGTTGATCCGATCACCATATAGTGATCGGCGCCTAAGTCGTGAAACACCACTTGACGATAAGCAGGATGAATAGAGGGTTTCATAAGCGCTCCTAAATGTAATGTTATAATATAACAATAAAGGATCGTTACACGCGGTGCAAGCCTCTTGCTGCAAGTTTATTGGATGACTAAGTGAGCGCTTGCTCGATACGCTGCTGTAAGTTGGCGCTCGTCATTCGTAAATAGTGGCTAAACATATTGCGGGCGGCTGAGTCAGGACGATGACGGGGGGTCACAACACTGACGGTAAAGGGCACCGAGACACTGAATCGACGCATCACCACGTTATGGGGCAAGTAATCGATAGCGGTCAGCGGATTAATGATCGACACGCCGCAGCCTTGTCCTACCATGGCACAGACAGAAGCCGCACTGTGGGTCTCGAGGGTAAGACGGCGCGATACGCCTTCTGCTTGAAACAGTTGGTCGAGAAGTTGTCGGTAGCTATCGGTTCGCGACAGACTAATAAAAGGTAGCTCGCAAAAATCGTTAGGATTAAGCAGGTTACGCGAGGCCAAAGGGTGATCGCCGGGCAGTACACAGACTTCATCGACCGTCAGTAAATTATCAATCTCGCAGCCTTCAGGCACCGATTGCGTCTCGGTGATGCCAAGATCGAAACGTTGTGCCGTTAACCACTCTTCAAGTAAAGGCGACTCTTGCGGAGTAATAGTCATACTCGCGCCAGGGTAGTCGCGTAAATATTCTGCACAGGCATGGGGCAGTAGAGATTGTGAGAACGCGGGTAAGCAAGCGATGGTCATTTCCGATTGTTCAAACTGCGCCAGACCGGCAGCCGTTTCTTGGATGCGCTGACGGCCGTACCAACTGCGCTGCACTTCTTCAAATAACCGGAATCCTTGCTGAGTGGGGTGCAGACGTCCTTGGCTACGTCGAAACAACGGCACGGTGAGCTGTTGCTCTAGGCGTGCTAGCTCTCGGCTTAATGTCGGCTGAGAGGTGCGCAGCAGCGCGGCCGCGCTGGTCAAGGTGCCTTGGGTCATCACCGCATGAAAGATTTCGATTTGTCGCCAGCTTAATGGGGTCATCATGCTTCTCGTTGTTGCTATATCAGAAATGAATAGAGTATCGATTAAATGATATTTTTCAATATGGAAAGAGTATGGCTTACTGAGAGCCTTGCTTAAGGAGAATAGAATGCCTACCCCGATCACTGACCCTGCAACCGCCTTACACCAGACGCAACTGCTGGCTTTAGCTCAGCATTATCAAGGGCCATTCTGGGCCTATGATGCGCAAATCATTCGCCAACAAATCGCCAAGCTACGGCAGTTTGATGTGATTCGTTTTGCGCAGAAATCGTGCTCGAATACACATATCCTGCGCTTGATGCGCGAGGAAGGGGTTAAGGTCGACTCGGTATCGGTAGGGGAATTGACCCGTGCGCTACAGGCGGGTTATCAGCCGCAAGGTGATGATATCGTCTTTACCGCTGACCTGCTTGATCGCGAAGGTCTGGCGCGAGTGGTCGATCTTAAGGTGACGGTCAATACCGGCTCCATCGATATGCTCAAGCAACTGGCTGAGTGCTCGCCGGGACATCGCGTCTGGTTACGCATCAATCCGGGGTTTGGACACGGGCATAGCCAGAAAACCAATACCGGTGGTGAAAACAGTAAGCACGGTATTTGGTACCAGCAACTGCCCGATGCGCTAGCCGTAATTCAGCAGTCAGGTTTACAGCTGGAAGGCTTACATATGCACATTGGATCGGGAGTGGATTATCAACATCTGCAACAGGTCTGTGATGCGATGGTCGAGCAAGTGCTAAGCAGCGGCTGTGATCTACAGGCGATCTCGGCAGGTGGCGGCTTATCGACGCCTTACACCTTTGACGATCAAGAGATCGACCCTGCCCATTATTTCTCATTATGGGATCAGGCTCGTCAGCGTATTGCCGCCCATCTCGGCCACCAAGTGACCCTCGAGATCGAGCCTGGGCGCTTCCTTGTCGCCCAATCGGGCGTCTTGGTCAGCGAAGTGCGAGGCACCAAATGGATGGGCAACCGTCATTTCACCTTAGTCGATGCGGGATTTAGTGATCTGATGCGCCCGGCGATGTACGGCAGTTACCATCATATCTCGGTGATGCCTGCCGACGGGAGTGATGCCAGCGTGCGGCCTCAGCAACAGACGCTGGTGGCGGGACCGCTCTGCGAATCAGGGGACGTCTTTACTCAGCTAGCGGGCGGAGAAGTTGAACCGCGTGACCTGCCACACACTCAGGTGGGGGACTATCTCGTCTTTCATGACACCGGCGCTTATGGGGCCTCGATGTCGTCGAACTACAACAGCCGCCCGTTAATCCCAGAAGTCTTACTGGATCAAGGCCGTGCGACTGAGATCCGTCGTCGGCAAACGCTGGATGAGCTACTCGCGCTTGAGAGTGCCCAGCCTCTTGGCTGCTAAGCGATACCGATCACAGTTCTTCTAAGCGTGCCACCGAATGGCGAATGACTAGGGTGGGTTGGAAAAGATGCGTCACCGGGGGTGGCGCTAACCCGTTACCTAAGGCTAACGCTAAGTGCGCCGCTTGCTGTGCCATCGCGACCACAGGGTAACGAACGGTGGTTAAACGTGGGCGAACATAGCGGGAGACGTGGACATCGTCGAAGCCAATCATCGAGATCTGTTCTGGCACCTGTAAGCCATTGTCGGTGAGAGCGGCCAGTGCACCGGCTGCCATCGAATCGTTGTAGCAGGCGATCGCCGTAAAGTGTCGGCCCTGTGCCAATAGTGACACCATCGCTTGCTCACCGCCATTCTCATCCGGTTCGCCATAAGCGATAAACTCGCTCTGTGGGGTTAATCCATGATCACGCAGCGCATCGTGATAGCCGGCAAGGCGTTCTTTCGCGTCAGAAATCGTGTGGCTAGAGCAGATATAGGCGATTTTTTGGTGGCCCTGACTGATCAAGTGACGGGTTGCCAGCCAGCTCCCATAACGATTGTCGAGGGCGATACAACGCGACTCAAACCCCTTCACTACGCGATTATTAACCACCATCCCCGGAACCTGACGCATCAGGGTTTGTAAATCTTCATCACTGATCATCTTGGCGTGAACGACTAGGCTTTGGCATTGGTGGCGGATCAGCTGCTCGATGGCTAATTTTTCCTGCGAGGCGCGGTGGTAACCGTTACCGATCAATAAAAAATTCCCGGTCTGAATTGCGACTTGGTCCACGGCCTTCACCATCGCGCCGAAGAAGGGGTCAGAGACATCATTCACCAGTAAGCCTAAAGTGGCTGTTGATTGCTGCGCGAGGGCGCGGGCATTCGCATTAGGAATATAATTTAGCTGCGCCATCGCCTCGGCCACGACTTTCTGTGAGTGAGCACTAGCTTTAGGAGATTGATTGAGGACACGCGACACCGTTGCGACAGAAACCCCCGCCAATCGGGCGACATCCTTAATAGTAGCCATAGTAAAACTTCCAGGGTAAACGTTTACACTGCATTATGTTACGTCAATCACTGGGCGATGTAACCACGATAAATGCCGCGCAGATCTCAGTTTTGTTCTAAAGTCCGAGTAATTCGCGTGAAAACGTTACGATGCTAAATGTTAGTTACATTTTGCCGGGTTCTGTTGCGTTTTAAGACTGGCTGTCGTTGATCTGTTTTCAGTAAAGTAACTCTCCCAGAGGTATTAATCGGTGAACATCTATCCATGGATTACACCAGCCTGCGCGTCCGCGCAGGTTTTTTTTTCTCTAAAAAAGGACTTAATCGTTATTTTTCATATCGTTACGGGGTGCTGCTGGCTTCAATTACGAACTGAAACACAGTTTTCGGACCGAATAACAGCTTTTTGAGGTAAACTACCGATAAATTTATCTTTACTTCAAACCTATCGGACTGCTATGCCCCGGATGAAAAAGAAAACAGGAAAAGACTCAGCTAAATCGCCGTTTAACTCATTTCGATTTCGTCTGGTCTGCCTTGGGGTCGTGGCCTGCTTAGGATTGTTACTGTTGCGCGTCGGCGATCTCCAGCTGGTCGACCAACCGATGCTAGAGCACGAAGCTGACCAACGTTCCCTGCGCACGGTGACCTTACCCACCAATCGCGGAACCTTATTGGACCGCAACGGTGAAACCGTTGCTTTAAGCGTCCCGTCCCGCGATATCATTGCCGATCCGTTAAAAATTCTCGAAGCGAATCCTAATTTCTATAGCCCTAAGTGGGCCTATCTGGCCAACGCCTTAAATATGCGTCCAGAGCAGTTGGCTAACCTGATCATGGCCAACGCTAAAAAACGTTTCCTTTATCTAGGACGTAAAGTTGAACTAGGCATCGCGAAAGATATCTCTAGCTTGCATTTGCAAGGCTTGACCTCGGTCTATGACGATAGCCGTTATTACCCGATGGCCGAGGCCGCGGCACCACTCATTGGCATTGTCGGTGCCGACAACAAAGGACTCAATGGATTAGAGCACAGTTTCGATACCCTATTACAAGGGGTTCCGGGCAAAGAGAAATACCGCCAAGACCGTCACGGTAATATTATCTCTATGCTGAGCTATCAGCCGCCGACGCAGCCACCGACGGTCCAACTGAGTATCGATAAATTTATTCAATACACCATGTTTTCGAAATTACGTGATGGTGTCTTGCTAAATAAGGCTGACTCTGGCGCGGCCGTGATGGTGCGGGTAGATACCGGCGAGGTATTAGGGATGGCCTCTTATCCATCCTATAACCCCAATAATTATGAAGGGGCGAATGCCGCGCAGATGCGTAACGTGGCGATTAACGACAGTTTTGAACCGGGGTCGACCGTTAAACCTTTAGTTGTAATGGAAGGGTTACAGCGCCATTTGGTCCGTCCTGACTCAGTTCTCGATACCACGCCTTATAGCGTTAACGGTCACTTAATTCGCGATGTCGGCCACTGGCCACGCCTGACCATGACCGGTATCTTACAAAAATCGAGTGATATCGGCGTCTCGCATATCGCCCTCGCGATGCCAGCAGATGTGTTAGTGAACACTTACCGTTCGTTCGGACTTGGTCGCTCGACCGGCTTAGGATTGACCGGAGAAAGCGTGGGGTACTTCCCACTGCATCGTCAACGCTGGGCAGATATTGAGCGGGCTACGTTCTCGTTCGGCTACGGCTTACGGGTAACCCCGCTACAGATTGCGCGCGAATATGCCACACTCGGCTCATTTGGGCTTTACCGTCCACTGTCGATTACTAAAGTCACGCCGCCCGTTGTCGGCACTCGCGTAGCAGATGAAGACGTGGTGCGCAGCGTGGTGCATATGATGGAGAGTGATGCCTTACCCGGTGGTTCAGGGGTTCGTGCCGCAGTCCCCGGCTATCGTCTCGCGATTAAAACCGGTACGGCTGAGAAAATGGGCAGTAACGGTAAATACGACGGCGGTTATATTAACTACACCGCGGGGGTTGCGCCCGCCAGTCATCCGGTGGTGGCCTTAGTGATTATGATTAACCACCCCACCGCAGGCGACCACTTCGGCGGAAGCGTTGCGGCACCGGTATTCGGCAATATTATTGGCCCAGTCTTGAAGCATATGAATATTGCGCCCGATGCCATCTACACCCCGCAAGATCCTCAAGCGCAACACTAAGCTTCTCGATAGAGAAAGGACGGTCAATGGGCCGTCCTTTTCTTTTTCAGAGAAGATGTTTACGCTGGCAGAAATAATTTAACGCCTTCCTTACTAATTTATTCTGGCAACTCAGCGTCAGCTTGCTAATAATGAAGGCTACTTTGACCTCCCTGTTGGCCGCTGCGCGACAGAAGGTTGTTTGTGTCTCCTGATGATTAAGAAGAACCATGACCAATACTTCTCAGCGACCGGCGCGTCGTGCTTGGCTCAAAAAACTGGCCATTATTGTTATTATTATTGTGCTGGCAGTGATTGCTTGGCGTCTGTTCTTTACGCACTCTTCATCTTCTTCTGCAGGGGACGCACCCTCGGGGAGACATGCGATGGGGCCTGGCATGGGGGCGGGGGCAGCCACCATTGTTCACGCGGTAAATGCCCAACAAGCCGATGTCCCGGTCTATGTGTCGGCGCCGGGTACTGTCATTCCTAATGCCAGCGTGACGGTTACCAGCCGCATCACTGGTCAGCTGGATAAGGTTCTGTTCACCGAGGGACAAAAGGTAACTGCTGGGCAGTTATTGGCGCAGATCGATGACCGCGACTATCAAGCCACCTTAGCGCAGTACCAAGGCGCCTTAGCAGAAAACCAAGCGCTGCTTAAGAACGCCGAGTTAACCTTAGCGCGTTACCGTAAGCTCTACGCTCAGGACTCCCTCTCAAAACAAGATTTGGAAAGCCAGATTGCGACGGTTGGTCAGTATCGCGGCACCGTGCAGCAAGATATCGCTCAGATTAATAATGCCAAGGTGAGTATTAGTTATGCACGGATCACCGCGCCCGTAACCGGACGGGTTGGCTTACGTCTTGTCGATGCAGGTAACTTAGTGCAGAGCGGCGATACCACCGGTATTGTCACCATTACCCAGATGCAGCCCGCAGCGGTCACCTTTAGCGTGCCGCAAAGTTATGTCGGACAACTCGCCAGCAAGTTGCATCAGGGCCAAGCCTTACCGGCGACTGCGCTCGATCAAGATGGTGCGACGGTGTTGGCACAGGGTGACGTTCGCTTTATTAGCAATACCATCGATACCAGTACGGGCAGCGTTGCGCTGAAAGCGATGTTTGCCAACCAAAATGAGGCGCTGTTCGCCAATCAGTTTGTCAACTTACGCTTGCAAATCGACCTATTAAAACAGGCAACGGTGGTGTCGACTCAAGCGATTCAGCTAAGTAGCGATGGTAGCTTCGTGTTTATTATCCAACCGGATAATACCGTGGTGCGCCAAGCCGTGAAGACCGGGCCGCTATTTGGTGATGACCAGCAAGTCATTCTGTCTGGAGTGAAACCTGGCGATAAACTAGTCTCTGATGGCATCGACCGACTGACGACCGGGAGTAAGGTCACGGTGGCCGATGCAAAAGCGACACAGTCGGCAGAAAACAAGGCTGAGTAATGAATCCATCTCGTCTCTTTATCCAACGTCCGGTAGCCACTGTCCTGTTAATGGTGGCTGTACTGCTATCGGGGATCTTTGCTTATCGGTTCTTATCGGTTTCGGCGTTACCGCAAGTAGACTATCCTACGATTCAGGTCACCACGCTCTATCCAGGGGCCAGCCCAGAAGTTATGTCCACCTCGGTGACGGCACCGTTAGAGCGTGAGTTAGGCGAGATGAGTGGCTTAAGTGCCATGACATCAAGCTCATCTTCCGGTTCGTCACTGATCACGCTACGCTTCGGCTTATCCACCTCGCTTGATGTGGCGGAGCAAGAAGTGCAAGCGGCGATTAACTCGGCCAACAGCTTATTGCCCAGTGATCTGCCTAATCCGCCGACCTATAAAAAGGTTAACCCAGCGGATACCCCGGTAGTCACTATTGCCGCGACCTCCGACAGCCTGTCGTTGACGCGGGTGCAAGACCTATTAAATACCCGGGTAGCGCTTAAGCTCTCGCAGATTTCAGGTGTCGGACTGGTAAGCCTAGACGGCGGTAATAAACCGGCGATCCGTATTCAGTTAAACCCAACGGCCCTTGCCGCTCATAACCTCACCTTAGAAGAAGTGAACACTGTGGTGGGCAACAGCAACGTCAATGGCTCTAAAGGCGGCTTTGACGGTAAATTCCACTCGGTCACCATCGATGCCAACGACCAACTGCGCACCCCTGAAGAGTACGCTAACCTGATTATCACTTGGCAGAATGGCGCGGCGCTGCGGTTAAAAGATATTGCCACTATTACCCAAGGGGCTGAGAATACCTTCCAATCGGCTTGGGCAGATAATCATCCGGCAATCATTATGAACGTGCAGCGACAACCCGGCGCTAACGTCATTCAGGTGGTGGATGATATTAAGGCGCAGTTACCGAAACTCCAGCAAACCTTGCCTGACGGTGTAAAACTCCAGATTGTCGCAGACCGTACCCAAACCATTCGGGCCTCAATCAGTGATGTCCAATTTGAGATGGTACTGTCGATTGCCTTAGTGGTGATGGTGACGTTCCTGTTTCTACGCAATATCGCGGCGACGCTGATCCCAAGTGTTGCTGTGCCGCTCTCGCTGATTGGGACTTTCGGCGTGATGTACCTCCTTGGCTTTAGCCTGAATAACCTCTCGTTGATGGCGTTAACTATCGCCACGGGCTTCGTTATTGATGATGCGATAGTGGTGGTGGAGAATATTTCTCGACGTCTGGAAGAGGGCGAGTCGCCGATGCAGGCGGCGCTCAAAGGATCGCAACAGATTGGTTTCACCATTATCTCGTTAACTTTCTCGTTAATTGCCGTGCTGATCCCGCTGCTGTTTATGGGCGATGTAGTGGGCCGCTTATTCCGTGAGTTTGCGATTACGCTTGCGGTATCGATATTGGTCTCGATGTTTGTCTCCTTAACCCTGACGCCGATGCTCTGCGCTTACTTACTGAAGCACACGCCTCCCGACCAACAGTCACGCTTCGCGCAGAAAGGCGAGCAATGGTTTGAGAAGATTGTGCGGGGTTATGACCGATTACTCAGCGTGGTGTTGAATCACCAGAAGTTGACGCTACTGGTGGCAGTCGGGACCTTTGTGCTGACGGCGTTACTCTATCTGGTGGTACCGAAAGGCTTCTTCCCACAACAAGATACCGGCACGATCCAAGGTATTACCATTGCCTCGCAAGATGTGTCGTTCCAAGAGATGGCGAAACGGCAAAAGCAATTAGCCGCGATCATCCTTAAAAACGATAATGTTGATGCCTTAACCTCGACCATCGGTATTGATGGTACAAATACCAGCCTGAATAGTGGGCACTTACAAATTACGCTGAAATCTTTCGAAGACCGCAGCGAGCGGGCCGATAAGGTGATCACCGAGTTAAAACAGGCGGTTAAACAGGTACCGGGGATTCAGCTGTACTTACAGTCGTCGCAAGACTTAACCGTTAACGACCAAGTGACGCCTAACCAATATCAATTTACCCTTACCGATCTCAGCAGTGAAAACTTAGTGAAGTGGACGCCTCAGTTAATCGCGGCACTTGCCAAACGGCCAGAATTTAGCGATGTGGTGAGCAACCTGCAGGATCAAGGCCGCATTGCCTATGTCGATTTAGACCGTGATAAGGCATCGCGGTTAGGGATCACTGCGTCGGACGTCGATACGGCACTGTACAACGCCTTTGGCCAACGCTTGATCTCGACGATATTTACCCAGTCTAACCAGTATCGGGTAGTCCTAGAGGTGGCACCAAAATACCAGCAAACACCCGCTTCCTTGGATGATATTTGGCTGAAAAGCTCGGTGACCTCTACCAGTGCCGCCAGCAGCAGTACCTCGACTAGCACAAGCCCCAGTTCTAGCTCTAGCACAACCTCGACCTCTACCGAGAGTGGTATGGTCAAATTGACCGCGGTGGCGACGGTGCATCAACGCCTCGGTTCGCTGATGAATATGCGCCTTAATCAATATCCTGCGGTGATGGTTTCTTTCAACTTAGCGGACGGGTACTCGATTGAGGAAGCACAGCAAGCCATCAATGAGGTGAGCCAACAGCTCGCTCTGCCAGATAGTATCTCCTTGCAGTACCAAGGTGAGGCCTCTTCGTTCCAAAGTGCCACCAGCAACACATTGTGGTTGATTCTCGCGGCGCTGCTGACCATGTATCTGGTGTTGGGGATCCTCTATGAAAGCTTTATTCATCCGGTCACCATCCTTTCGACCCTGCCTTCGGCGGCGATTGGTGCGCTATTGGCACTGCTACTGAGTGGCAGTGAATTCAGTCTGATTGCGCTAATAGGCGTGATCCTGCTGATTGGCATCGTGAAGAAAAATGCAATTATGATGATCGATTTCGCCCTGCAGGCGGAGCATGAACAGCATCTATCGCCGCGTGATGCGATCCACCAAGCGTGTTTACTGCGTTTTCGTCCAATTCTAATGACCACCATGGCGGCATTGCTGGGGGCATTACCCCTAATGTTAGCCAGTGGTTCGGGGGCCGAGTTACGTCAGCCTCTAGGATTAGTGATTGTCGGCGGTTTGATTGTCAGCCAAGTCCTAACGCTTTTCTCGACGCCAGTCATCTACCTCTGGTTCGATCACTGGTCTGAACGTGGACGCCGTTTCATTGCAAGGAAACAACAACGTCGTCGGGATGAACGATGAATATTACGCGCTTATTTATATTCCGCCCGGTCGCGACATTATTGCTGACCGCGGCGTTGGTCCTGCTGGGCTTTTTAGGCTATCGGCTTTTGCCGGTGGCCCCCTTGCCTCAGGTCGACTTCCCGACCATTATGGTCTCGGCAAGCTTACCGGGGGCAAGCCCTGAAACCATGGCGGCTACGGTGGCCACGCCGTTAGAACGGGCATTAGGGCAGATCGCTGGGGTGTCAGAGATGACCTCCAGCAGCTCGCAAAGCTCGACTCGAGTCGTGCTACAGTTTGATCTCGACCGGGATATTAACGGTGCTGCTCGTGATGTTCAGGCCGCGATTAATGCCTCGCGCAGTTTGCTGCCAAGCAGCATGCCGTCGTTACCGACCTATCGTAAAGCCAACCCTTCTGATGCACCGATCGTCTTACTGGCGCTCACCTCGAAAACTCGCACCGCAGGCCAGCTGTACGATATTGCTGAGAGTAAAATCGAGCAAGTCCTGGCGCAGGTGAGTGGGGTCGGTGAAGTCTCGCTGATGGGCAGTGCCTTGCCGGCCGTGCGCATTGATCTGCAACCTAATAAGTTGACGCAGTATGGCGTTTCCTTGGACGAAGTGCGTAAAGCGGTGGCCAATAGCACCTCGAATCTGCCGAAGGGGATCATTCAAGGCCCGCACCTCTCTTGGGCGATTGACGGAAACAGTCAATTAGATAAAGCCGCGCTCTATCAGGATCTGATCATCCGTTATCAGGACGGGAAAGCATTACGTCTAAAGGACGTGGCGACCATCTATGACGGGGTACAAGATAAGTATGTCGGCGGTGCGTTAAATGGTAACCCTGCGGTGATGCTCGGGGTGACTCGCCAAGCGGGCGCCAATATGTTGGTGACCATTGACGAGATTAAAGCCAAGCTGCCGCAACTGCGTGAACAATTACCGGCGGATACCTCCTTACAGCTGGTGTTAGACCGATCGCCCAATGTCCGCTCTTCCCTTTATGAAACCGAAGAGACCTTACTGGTCGCCGTGATGCTGGTGGTTGCCGTAGTGTTTATCTTCCTGCGAGATTGGCGTTCGGTCTTAATCCCAGCATTGGCGCTGCCGGTATCGTTAATCGGTACCTGCATCTTTATGTATTTGCTTGGGTATAGCCTCGATAACTTATCGCTGATGGCATTGATTATCGCCACCGGCTTTGTGGTCGACGATGCGATAGTGGTCTTAGAAAATATTATACGGCATATCGAAGAGGGATTGAGTCCGGTACGGGCAGCGATCCGTGGCGCCAAGGAAGTGAGCTTTACGGTGCTTTCGATGACTGCCTCGCTGATTGCCGTCTTTATCCCTATTCTTCTGATGGGCAGTATTGTTGGACGGCTATTTAGGGAGTTCGCAGTCACCTTATCGATCTCGTTAGTGATTTCGATGTTTGTCTCGCTCAGTCTGACCCCAATGCTCTGCGCACGCTTACTTAAACGCCGCCCGCCGGTGACCCATCGTCCCCATCCGGTTTTCCAATGGATTGAAGGTCGATTAACCGCGTTATTAGCGCTGTATAGCCGTGGATTGAAGTGGGTACTTGCCCACCAGAAAATAACCATGCTCGGCCTGCTGGCGACAGTGTTATTAAATTTCTATCTGTTTACCGTGGTACAGAAAGGCTTCTTCCCCGACCAAGATACCGGAATGTTGATGGGGATGGTCAGGGCTGACCAAAGTGTCTCGTTTGAAGCAATGACGCCGAAGGTCAATCAATTTACCCAGCTGATCTTACATGACCCTGACGTCGATGCGGTGATGTCCTCACGCGGCGGTGGCATGTTTGGCTCGCGCAGTTCAGCGACGTTCTTTGTGAAACTCAAATCCCTCGATCAGCGTAAAGCCTCCGCGACCGAAATCGCTAACCGCCTCAGTATGAAAGGCAGTCAGATCGCTGGCGCACAGATGTTCTTAATGGCGGCGCAAGATTTACGAGTCGGCGGCCGCA
>Ga0157363_1004304_pt1 | contig 13108 bp, 7 predicted proteins | sample AttsexASBM1_FD_111477 | JGI IMG/M metagenome (GOLD analysis project Ga0157363, IMG submission 111477) | Fungus gardens microbial communities from leaf cutter ant in Ribeirão Preto, State of São Paulo, Brazil - Atta sexdens ASBM1 | ecosystem: Host-associated > Fungi > Mycelium > Unclassified ...
ATATATATATATATATATATATATATATATATATATATATATATATATATATATATAAAACTTTGTCATTGAAATTTATAAAATATAAATATACATGAAGTAAATATATAATATAATGGAAATATATAGTAACTATATGTCACATAGATTATAAAAATTTGAATAAAAAAAATAATGATATATGAGTATATAACTTCCAGATTATATTAAGATTTAAAAGATAAATTTAAAAAAAATATATATATATATATAAACAATGAGATTAAATTAGCGTTTTACAGTTTTTGTTTTTTTTTGCAAAAAAATCTTAGTTTAAAGAGTTAATGAAACTTGATGAAACAAATTCGTAAATTTTTCTGGCGTAAAATCTCAGTAATTCCTGACCGTTTTTTTGTGAAGTGATTCTCAACGATGCATTTCCTTGAATCCATGGTGCACTTGTCAGGCGCTTTGCAAAATCCGAATTCGCTGCCACTCACGGCGAATACAATCGAAATAATAATACATAGAACTTTCAAGGCAGACATCTTTTGCAAATCTTACATTCCTCTTTCTTCTTTTTCTTCTTCTTCTGGCCGGTAAATTTCTAATTTTAGTCTCTACTTCTTTCTGTACCCCAGTAATGAATTTCCAACCTTTATATTGTATTGAATATCGCAGAACTTATACTGCATAGAGCAGAGAGAATGAGAGAGAATAAGCCAAGCTTCTCTCTGATAATACATAATAAAATCGAAATTCTCTTGTTCTCTGACCCCGTCTCTTTCTTATATCATTAGGATACAATTTCATTTGTTTATTCATTATTTCTATTATTTCATTTTTACGTTTTTATTGTACGACAAATGTGTGTAGAGATTCTCGGATCTCTCTATCCTATAACCAATCAACAGGTTGAAAAATTTGTCGTACGACAAAAATGAACAAATGAAATATCACTCTTAATTATTACACAGTATTAATGATGCGACTATATAACAAAATAAAAAACTGTACCGATTGCCCGATGTTCATGAAGCTAGAAATCTGTCCGAGATCTCGATCAGAGAAAAAATTAACAAATCACATTTGAATAATTTGATCACATGACCATTGTGATTGGTTAATTCTGTTTTCATCCGAGGTCCCGGATTTCTAGCATGTGGACACAAGCCTTAAATGTGTTAGACCCTGCGCTAAAGTTATTAGATTTTTGAACCACAAACTCACATCCATTTGTGAAACGCGGCCATTTTAAATTTATGCCTTTGTATATACATACTTTATTTTGGAAAATAAAGCTGTCAAATATGTAAAATAAATGTTTTTTAATTATAATTAATTTATTTATGACCGAAAAATATGTATAAATGCTTAATTTATATATTATTTAATTTAATATGAGTTTAATTGTAGAAGTTTAGTGCATGTGAAAGTGTACGAAGGGATAGGTAAGTACAGTTTAAAGGATGAACCACCAACCACTATGCTTGAAATCGTGTATTATGTGCACTTCTTCCCATTTTGACATTTCTGAAATCAATTGCGATACTTTAGAAATCTAGTGACTTTAGTGATCGATCTTCTCTCGCGCCATCTCGGGCTCCTTTCTGCTTTCAGAAAGTATCACGAAGTGTCACGTTTGTTACTTTCAGTTGTTTCACTATTCTGACTATTCGTAGGCATTTACACCAATTTATACAGGTCGAAATTATTAGGGATTACCGGTTTTCTGAATTTATTGAGGACACGCTACTCGACGATTTACTAAACGCTTCGCTCTAAACTTGCTTCGTCTGATTTTGTGATTATCTCGTTTTATCATCGTATCTATCAAAACTTCTATCGCATTCTTTTTCTATTGTCTTTTGTCAAACTGCAAATAGGCAAACGAAATTGTTTTTTACGACAAACAATGCAAAATCATGAAGTTCTACGAGGTAATTAACTTTGGTATAACTTATAATTTTTAAGATATGTAGCGTAATTTGTGCCAACGACAGGAAATATTTAATTTATAAAATGATTTTTGTTATTAAACAGAATCCAGAGTGCGTGCCTTTGGAGGAACTGCAGTTGAATATTAAAAATGACGGGGTGATTGTTGTGATAGATGCGCTGGTACGTTAATTTTTTAATCTTAAGATTGTAGAAATTTCGTAGATCTGTTTTTTTAATTTTTTATACTTGAAGCAAAGTTATGTGTACATGTAAAATATAATCTATATATATATATATATATATGTTTTCTATAGCTGAATTATAATGTATACCTTGGAACTTAAAGTTAAATATATATGTTTAATATTTCACAAAAGAAGATATTCTAACACAGGAATAAAAAAAAGAAGATTAAAGCTCGTTTTTTTTTCTTGAAGAAAGTTTTAAACTGATATACACTGATATAAAAAATTTCAACTTATTGCATCATATTTATTTTACTTCAACTGTTGATTTTTCCTATCTGCTGGAAAACTGGAGATTGCTCTTGAAAACGAGTCTTCAGTCGAAATCTGAAAAACTGGACAATCATGATTATAATCTGTTTTATGTCATTGTACTGAACTGTGCTAAAATTTCTATCTTATATATATTTTTATTTAAGTATTATAAAGTCATATTTTAACAATCATAAAACTTGATTATTTCTTTCTATATATTCTTTCTGTTATATTCAATTTAGAATAATTTACATTTTTTACATTGCTTGTATTGTCTATATGAAAAATATTTATATAAACTTAATGTAATAATATACAAAAATTTCAAACAAAGTAACTTTGAAATATACAGCATAAGACTTAACGTGAAATAGCTGTAGGTCTGTTTTTTTTTTTAACTAAACTTATATAGTTCAACTTACTTCTTTTTTTATGTTAAAATAAAAAATATGGAATTATATGTTTAAAATTCAGCAAAAGCAAGAAGAAAAGCTCTAGTGCAATTCAACAAATAAAAAACAAAACTAAAATCTCAAAATTCATGTTTTGTTTTTATTGAACATCTAATAATTTCATATATGTCATATTTATTCAACGTTTAAGTTCCTATATATTGTTTAATATCGAATTTTAGAATATAAAGTGGGCAGATAAGCGTTATTTTCTAAGTTACATAGCACCAGAGATATACAATGAAGATGGATCAGAAATTATGGGTGCTAAGGATCATTGGATGGAAATTGTGAGTTACATAATTGAAGATCTAAACTGGTTACTGGCTCTTCCATTTTATCGGTATAATAATTCTTAGTAATTTCAGTACTCGATCTATTCTTTTTAATTTTTGAATTTTTTGCATCATTTTCACACATTCATCATTTCTCTTTTTTTCTTCATATTAGAGAGAGAGAAAAAGGGAAGATGAATGATACAAAAAGTTCAACTAAAAAGAATAAATCTACAGTTAACATGTTCCAATTACTACAAGTAGGTTTCTTTATTTAGATTCTGGTCCAATATTATATACAATACATCGATTATGGATACATTAGTTTCTTTTTTACAAGAAGCCCCACCTTTCTATACCTTAGAAAGTTTTCCTGCTGATCCAAAAATGCGCGAAGCATTAGAGAATCTTCGTCGTAACGTACTTATCGTCTTCGCGCGTCTTTGCACGAATAAACAGAGTTCAGCAGAATATATGAACCGTCCGTTTCTTGGAAAACTATTGTATAACTATTACATATTCACGATACCAATTATATTTGATCTATGTCAACTGTATGGTAGAGAAAGTACCAAAGTAGTAGAGAAAATTGTAGATAGCGTATTTAGTCTACAACCGATGTACAATGATGACCTTCAGAAATCTATACCATGCCTTATAAAGGTGATGTATACTGTTTAATCATGATAAAAGAAAAACATTGATTTTTTTATATCTTACATTTCAATTATTGGTTCTATTTATTTTAGTCACAAATATGAATTGATATAATTAATTCTTCTCTAAGTTAAATTTTTTAAAAAATATAATCAACAATTATTGATCAACAATAATTGTTGATTATATTTTTTTTGTTTCAATTGAATTAATCAGTCAATTATCTTTACTATCATAGGCTCTCGAAAATGTTGAACGAAGATTTGAAAATTGTCCAAGTAATGCTACTGAAGCAGTGGCGCTTTCAGAAAGAGGAGGCTCTATTGAGATGACATTGTATAATTTAGAGGATTTAATACTCTATGTTCTAGATATATCATCAACTCTTACTATATTGTTAAGAGTCTATTCTCCAGTAACTGCCACATTTCATAAAGATGATTTCATAAACAAGTGAATAAAAGACTTTATTTTATTACTAATATCTCATTTAATTAATACATTATTTTTGGCAATATATTTACGTTTTTATTAAACCAGTTTTTTAATATTCGACAATTTTTATTAAATTGAAATTTTCTTATTTGTGAACGTATACTTTGCTCAAATGTACAATATATTTTTATTTTGGTGCCACTATATTGTTTCTGTTTGCTAGGATAGTTTCAATATATGGGAGTACTATACCTGAAATGTATAAAAAATTAGACAAATTAGCATATAGCGAGGAAAATATGCCAAAGTACATTGAATTGAAGCATCGTCTTGATGTAACCAGAATTGAAATGTTAAATCTTTATCGAATTATTATCTATGAATCCATATTACAAATTCAAGAAAAAATGTAAGTATACGAAAAAAATCATTTTATGATAAAAACAATTATATGGATATCCTAATGAAAATATTTGATTTTTACTTACTTCTAATGTTACATCTACAGAAACACAATAACTGAAAATGAGATAAGAAATTGCGTAGATAAATATTTGGATTCATTAATAAGTGCTATCTCTGAAAAAGAGTTCATTATAGATTATCATCAGTTTTACCCAGTTGATGCCGATCTTCAAATTATAGCTAAACTTTATCCCGAAATGTATCCTTTTTTAAAGAGTTTACAATATTATATTATTATACAGAAACATAATACAGTTTTAAATCTTAGTTTTCTTTACATATCTAATAATCAGTGATACGATAAAAAGCAAATATATATTACAGTCATTGCATGCATCGATTGGAGATACCAAGATGTTAGCTAATGCATCACTCAATAATACAAATGTAAGTAATAATATTGCAAATATACATATGTATATATATGTATATATAGATTTATTATTATTAAAGATTTATTTTTATTAAAAAATTTTATAGATAGCTGTTGCTGGATCTAGCGGTATTCAAAGCAATCAACGAAAAGAACATTCCAATGATGTTAATTGCATGAACAATAAGATAGATTCTGGTTCAAAATATCCTGACAACTTAATGTCTCTTATTTCGGAGGTAAAAGAAATTTTGTGCGATTATGGTGAAGGTTTTATACAGGTAAGACTTGTTATATATTTAATTTATTCAATTAATTATTAATTTGTAATTAAATAGAAACGGATGAGAAGTAACGCATCGATTACTAGTACTAAATTTAAATAGAAAATATTGAGTAGTGTTTTTATAAATTTGTGCAATCTAAAACTTTCAGCTATGTTTAGAAAATTATAACTATAATATTGAATCTGTGGTAAATGCAGTTCTGGAGAACAAGTTACCACATAATTTGAAAGAATTAGATAGGACAATACCATATATACCACCTGATCCAATGGTAAGTAATAAAATAATCTCTTTGCTATGATAAGTTAAAATAGTGAGAATTAATCTATATTATATTATATATGCTTTTAGGAAACATCGATTGCTATGGACCTGACTACTGCAAATCTGATCAATGATTTTCAAGAGTTGAATGTTTCCTACAACGATAAAATTGAAATCACGACAGAGAAATTTACAGATGTGTCAGGTGTAAAGAAAAAGTAAGTTATTGCAGTAATATAAAATTTGCACACATTGATTAAAATTAAATACATCTTTTTCCTAGAACAAATAAGTACAGAAACGCAAATGAAATGTTGAACGACAAATCTGCAATTAGGGAAGCGAGGAATATCTATGAAAAATACAGCATTGTTACCGATGAATACGATGATGAATATGATGACACATATGACAGTCATGATATTCGTGGTAATGCACAGGACGATTCTGCAGAAATAGATGCAAGGTCTTTCACTACTCCAAGGGTTAGTTGTTCAATTATTCTTTATCTTTATAATATATATAATGAATTTGATTTTTTTTACAACACATTTGTTTCATATAGGTATTTCAGACATTCGATAAAAATAATGCTAGCTCTGAGGATGATACAGAGATAGAAGACGAGAAACCTACACAAAATAGTAATCATTTTGTACAAGATTCAGCGGAATTACGCGCTAAAGCTGAACAGCGAAAACAATCAAGAGAAGGCAAAAATGCATGTAATGTAAACGGTAAATTGCAAATTTATTTGCAAACATTTTTTTAATTACTTGTAATTTGATTAAATTATTAAAAAACACGTAATGATACAGACACAAAATGAACCATTTTATTTTCATTCGGCAAATATACAAAATTGTTTTAATTTATAGAAATATATCATTTATGTACATATGTTCAATGAAATATTGATTTATTACATTTCGGAATAGCATTTCTGAAATTAATATTAATTGTACAGTAATTAATTGTATATTATAGTAATTATTATATTTAATTAGATTCATAGCAAATATTCACAATCTCATTTTTCTCTGGTTTGATTTGCTTACTTGTTAAATATGTCAAATCGAAAAATTCTTATATATTTAGCGGTCCAATAGCGTACTATTGAGAAGTATCCCAAATAGTTCAGATTACAGATTACAATTTTTTTCTTTAAGGTAAATCCAAAGGTGATAAGCAAGACAAAAACGGACCAGTCAATAGGAGAAAAAATGTATATAAGGCTACACATGGCAATCATAATCGGCGAATGGGTGCAGAAATAAAAAGAAAACAAGGAATGATTCCATCTTAAAGTGGCACATTTTCGCAAAAGATCTCACGATGTATATACTGCCAAGCAATAAATATATTTAGTATATTTACTTGGCTATTTAATCATTTCATAAAAATAAACATTTTTATTTGTTTGCTTGATTATGCCATGCTAAAAACGAATACATTCTTATTTAAAAATAATTGTATAAAAAATATATATATATATATTACACATTGTTTCAGAAATTTTTAGAGGAATGTGTTGTACTTCAATGATCCTTTACTATAGTTAGCGCTCGCAATCTATTTAATTCAGTATTTATAACTCGCTGATGTTCCTCCTCAGGTACTATTGTGCTTGATGTGAATTCAGAAGAATATTTAATAGGCATCAATTGCGTATACAACTGCGTCGCATGTCCGTAATAATTTAATTGTATCATAATCACAGCGTGAATACTCGGATTGATATACTCCAATCTTTTTCCAAGAAACGTTGGCAATTCCGTGAGTAATTGAGCATGTATAGTCTTCAATTCTTTAGCAGCCGTCTCCTCCGCTCGTCGTTCTCTTTCAAGCTTCGCGATGTGATTCGCAGTTTTGTCTTTTTTCTCTTGTAATTTTTTTACACGATTGTATACATATTTCCACGTGGTTACTAAATCCTCACGCTTTGCTATCGCCGCAGCAATGGTAATAAATTCATTCCTGAACTTTTTCAGAGGTTCTATAAACGTCTTATGGCATAAGTTGCTGATTTCTTGAACGTTCTTTCCTACCTAATAACGAAATGTAGCATGAGTTATAATATTATGCCTTCAGTAGAATGTTTATTTTTTGTAACTCTTGAAAGTTTTCTTCGCATTGATCTAACTTTATCTAAAGCAGAATATTTATTGAAATCTCGTAAAGAATTCCTCAAAAATTCATAGATTTTTCTAAATAAAATTAGAAGTTTTTAATGCAACTTTGAAATAACTTAGACTGTAAACAATTTGAATTATATATTAAAAATTATATATTGAATTATATATTATTATAAGAGAGATTCCATGAGACTATTTTCTAAAATTGAAACCACGAAACTTATAGGATAATATGAGGAAGGTTCACTACAATATAGTATAAAATATCAAATAGTATAAAATATTTTTATATAATATTAAATATAGTGTTTTACACTGTTTTACTCTAATTTTTCAAATAAAATCTTGTGAAATACACATAAGAATGTGTGTGAATACATGTACGTGTAAACTATTCTCATTACTAATTGATTATCAAAATTTGCAATATTAAGAAAAAAACAAAGAAATAATGTTTTCAGAAAAAGATAGAATTTAAATTTAAAAGTACAATTTAAAGTTTCAAAAATTTTCCTATGTCTTGATAAAATTCGAAAATCCCCTGAAAATTCTAGTAAACACTGTATAGGAATAATCCTACCAATGAAGAGACTTTCATTACAAAATAGACATTCTGCTGAATATGACCAATATCTTGAGGGAGAACGTTAATGTCATATTTTACTTGAGTAGCGACAGAATAATATTCTTCCACTATTCTCCTGCATTCATCGTTATTCTGTGCCAGTCCACAATTGATCAGATTTGTACTTAATCGTTGATCAGCCCTGTCTAAATTTGTAAGAGCTCCTATATATTTTTTCATTTCCTTGATCAATTTTCTTATTGCGCTTTCCACACTTAAAAAGAAAATAGATGTATTGTAATACTTTTTTAAATATTTTTTTAAGTAAACAAATGCAAAATCTAGTTCATAAAATCAGCACTTAATAAAAATATGCTGTGTATATTTGTAAATTATAACAAAACAAGAAAAAACTTGCACTGCGCAAATATGATTATAGACATATAATAATTTCTATCAAATGTACGTACTAGATAAGTTTTTGAACAACAACGTCCAATTCTTTATCTTCTGCGTAAGACAAAAGTGGCGGCGCAGAAGTCGGTCTCTGAGTCAAGTAGTTCTTCTTTAAAGGATTCCTGTTCATATATACAATATAAATATTTTATGTAAATTCGCAATTCAAAACATTAGAAAGTATCATAAATAATATTTAACATATTTTGAGAATTAAACTTACCACGTCATATTCAATAATCAATACTGATTGGCAAATGTTAACGTAACAATCATTTACATCTACATGAATAATTTCAAAGCTCAGACATTTTTGCAAAGTGCTTTTGTAATTATAATATTTGCTATCTTCATTCGATTATCTGACAATTCGTGAATATTAAAATCATATCTTTGACAAAATTATATATATAATTGTATCATTGTATAATTAGAAAAATAGTATTATACATTCTTTAATCTTGTCCTTTAAAAATTGATCTCTGCACTCGGAAACGATATTTTTAATTAGTACGCGATAAAAATGTCACTTGTTATCTTGCTGATTGTTAGAAACACTTAACGTGTATCGCGCATGCGTTTCCATAGAGAATCCAATCTGTCCCATCTCGTTTGAGAGATAAACCTATTATTCAAGATAAACTTGATAAACCCATAAATCTCTGATTATTTTAACATCTGTTATGTGAACAGGAAAAATGAGAAAAAGGTCGCTCAAATGTTGATTACGCAAACGTTAAAGTTATAGCGAATTCGATTGGACGCACTCAGTGCGCACCGTGGTGCACATTAAAGCCGTCGTACACAAAATAATGTAAAGAGATGTTTATAAATAAACATAGAAATCGATTAAATGGTGAAATATTCAATATATTTTATTGTACTATTAGGTAAAATATGTATTTCATAATTCGAAATATTTGCATTTCATTTTTATATTCAAATTAAATCAGTGTACAATGGCTTTAATATAATATCAGTGCGCACTAATTCTTCCAATCGAATTTGCCATTAAGATGCATTTTTATACTGACGTTCAACGCTCATTTTCAGCGTTAAAATAGATCATGTGATCAAAATTGACGCTTAATATTCGTCAATTTTTATCACGTGATTTATTTTGACGCTGAAAATGAGCGTTGATTGTTAGCATGAAAAGGCACCTACAAGGTGCTGTCCCATGGCAGTTGGAATTTCGGAAAATGGAATCTTGAGGTTTGTTTCGTTCCTGCACGAAGATTAGAACTGAATTAAATTAGCAATCAAACAATGTTGCATATCTTATGTACAGAATTTACATCCATCATTAACACTGTTATTACTAGCTATTATTACTATAGCGATATGCGGCGCAATTCGTTGGCATGATGATGATGGATATAAATTCTGTACATAAAGTGTGCAATATTCAATGTAAAGCATGAAATAACAGAATAATAGAATAAAAAGAATAGAATAATAGAATAATAAATACTCACAAAATATTGAAGGATGAGTTTACTTATTTCATGGCAATAGTCGACAGGAGTTGATGTTAAGTATATTGATAGTAAATTCAATATAGCAGCTACTACGAATTACTCCAGCCAATCAGCAAAATATATCGACGTCACTTGACACTTTGTGAATCTCTGTTACACTATAAAGTCTCTATTTAAATTTAGTTAAATACAAGATTATCGAAATTGAATTTCTATACATAACAAGAAATCGTTACGATGAATATTTCTTTTATTTATTTATACTTGTTATTTATGCCATGCTTATGTAAGAACTTTTATTAAAAAGATATTTAATTTTTTCTAAAATATAGAGTATAAACGATATCGTAAAAACCTTCGTCGATTGATTTCTTCAACTTGATTTCATCAACATTTATGTTCTTGTTGCTATTACTGTTTATTTTACAATTTAACTGGTAGAGTTTTTTATGTAACTTTTTTTTGATAGTGAAAATTATTATTTAATAGATAATCATTGTTTAGAAGAATCCTTATGATTTATTTTGTCGAAATTCTTCTAATGGAAAGTTAATAAGAGAGAAGGACTCTATCTGAGAGTGGCTCGCCACTCAGTGCGATTGACTCGTGATTTGTGGATCCAGGTTTAATCCAACCTGCATCCCATAATCCATATCCGCGATTTTTCGTTCGGTGTTAACTCGAAGTCCCCTCGAATGTTGACAAACTCTAAAGAATAAGAATGCGAAAACTAATAGCGTTTTTGGCCCGATTGAGTTTGCACCAACTTGGGTTAGAAAATGCTTCACTATTGGTTGTTACACATTCTACCAATAAAAGAGCACGAAACATCATTCAGGTTAGTGTAGTAATAAGTTGTACTAATCTCGGAGAATTAAAGACCATGAAAGATTTTCTGTAATATTAGTACAATTGAAAGAAAAATAATGTAGTAGGAATTCATGTTCCTACATGCATATATATTTACCTATAGTTTTCTCCCATTATTTTTAGTATTTTTGCGATACTGACATAAGTCGCGCTTTTCTTATAAATAGGACTCTAAGTCAGTTATTTATATTGACAAAAATTTATATTTTTACTCGGAACGTGGTGAGTATTACTAATATTTCTTTATTTTGTAAATATATAATGTTGTAACGCTAATGTTATAACGTGCAGAAAATGGAAAAATAAGCCCGGATCCTCATACGTGCAACAATACTTTGATACCAAATGCTAATTGGTGAAAAACGGGTGATGGAGATAAATTTTATCCACAAGCGGCTTTTTACCAATTAGCGCTCTGTGTCAAAGCGCTGTTGCCTGTATGAGAATCCTAATTCGCAAGAGTTCAGTGGAGTAATGCAGAGGTTGTGACAGAGATCATCTCAGATCCCAAACCAAGAGCCTGTGATTGGCAAAGTAACTTCGCAATATATCCAATTCATGATAAGTTCTAACATTGTATACTAAAATTCAACTTACAAAAGGAAACACATATAACATAAAAAAATCTACTTTCCCCGCATTTCTAAAATACGAAATTATTTTTATTATTTTATATTGGTCCCAAATCACAACTTTTTGTGATTAACTACTTTCATAGGAGACCCAAAAATCAAACATTTTTAACATCATTTATTTATAAAATATAAACAGACACACACACACACATACATACATACATACATTTTTAATACAATTTTTTGAAGATTTAAAAAATGTATCTTAAACAAAACTATCAAGGAGATGCTGGGGAGTGGCCAAATTATCGTGACTTTGATATATATATATAGATTAATATAAATCTCCGAATTTATTGAACGAAATCACAAATCCTTTTACAGGATTTTAAAATAGACGCAAAATTTAGTGCTGCAATAGATTTTATATTAAAATCGAAAAAAAACGTTAAAACTTATATTTTTTTCAACCGTAGAACTGTCATCTGACATAGATATTTCCTTTATACAAAAGTTTTAGCTTGTATGGACCAAACGACAGTGCAGCAAGCGTATTATGTGCACAAACAATATTGAGTATGTGAAACTAAAGAAAGCTTCAAAAGATGGATATATATCTGCAAATAACGTGTATACGAATGCTGAGTGAAGACTCACCAATACTGAAAATTTATAATGTACGTAAATTGCAGCATTTTAGTGCTGGTAGTAAATTTAGAACACAGCCTTGGAATGGTAAATAAAGCAATTGTGTCTAGCAATAGCATATATGTTTATATGTAATACTACTATATTGCTAATGCCAATTAAGAGCTGGCGGAAACACCATAGTGCAAACAATATCTACTTCTCACTTAGGCCGATATTCATAGTCGAATCTTATTTCAAGACCGTCTTAAGGACGTTCTCCGACAATTATGCTCAACCTAATGAACATATTAGTGCTTACCATTATGAAAATTTTTATGAAAATTTATTTCACTTTTATATAGTATAAGATATTCCATAAGTATTAATATGTTTATACAAGTTTTTTTATACAATATAAAATCGTTACTGCTGTCAAAAAAATACGACTTTACTTATTGTATTACTTACTTTGCTTAATGATTTCTTAAAAACACAGTAGTATAGTTATATTCAGACAAATTTTATATTATTCCTTATGATATCAAGTTTAATATCTCACTGTTTCAAAAAATTGTTAAAAAAAACTTTTTTATAATGAATAAAAAGACCACTTTCGAAGCTTTAGATAGAGATCCTATATATATATATATATGGGTCGTTTGATAAGTTTGGTAAATTTCCATGAAATGGCGCTACAATCCATTTGATGACGCGACATCTCGAAAGATCCACTCTTCGAACCCCTTCAGGCCAAATTTCAGTCAGAAA
>Ga0157363_1004305_pt1 | contig 13107 bp, 3 predicted proteins | sample AttsexASBM1_FD_111477 | JGI IMG/M metagenome (GOLD analysis project Ga0157363, IMG submission 111477) | Fungus gardens microbial communities from leaf cutter ant in Ribeirão Preto, State of São Paulo, Brazil - Atta sexdens ASBM1 | ecosystem: Host-associated > Fungi > Mycelium > Unclassified ...
AAAAAATAAAGAAATGCCATGCTAACTTCACATTCCAGCGTAACTTCCTTTAAAGAATCAGCCAATGAATATTATGACATTTGACAAGTGTTCTCGGTTTTTTTAAGCTAAATTGATTATTATATATAAGATGTTTCAAGACAAAATATCAACAATTAATAATTTTTACACTGGTTAGAATATTCGAACTTCACAGAAACGTGTAGACTCGATAATTTTGAGCATTTTTGACATATTTCGCTCGAGTTCTATACGAATAAATTATTATCAAAGATTATTCCGCCTTGTAAACATTTTTTAAACATCGCTATTGTTTATGCATGTCATTTAGCGGAAATGTATCGTGCTGATTAATTTCAACACTTCTGGCGGTAGTTGTTCTGAATTGTTCCGATCGAGTTTTATACGAATAAGCAAGCGTCCTAAGTCTTGCTTTTAATTTTTTAATTTTTTTATTTACTCACTACAAACTTAAGTTGGCACAGTTATTATTTTTATTGAATTGAATAAAATGCGAATAAGATAATAAGTTAGCAACTAAATCCAGGATGCGGTAGTAGGTACTAATGCAATTTGTGCGTTCAGGAAATTGTCATGGTACGCTGACCCAGTGTGGTATACATTGCCGGATCAAAATAACTCTCTCTGGCCAGCTTTCTAGAACTAACGAAATTCTATTCGTTTGGCTACATCTGTACTGTCTTTATTAGCGCGACTTAAAAGACAGATAAAATCAAAAACAATCCGATCAAAGCTCACAAATTTCATTGTTAACTGAAAATCATCAAAATTAAGATGGATTGTGGAAATGCAGAGACACAAAAGTTTTTCTTAACAAATTTATTTTATTGTCGCGTACATGGATCGCAGTAAAGAATTCGAAAAAAAATATTATACAGAAGTTCTCAATGTATTATAAAAATAAAAAATAAAAAATATTTGCGTCATATTCATCTTCAGCAGGCAACAAAAAGTAAGTTTATTTCCACTGAATGAGCTCTCTAGCGAAAAGTACATACGTGAAAGGTCGTGTTTCCGTTTCATGGCATTTTCAGCTAACGATAACTTTATTCGATTATCATATCGTTGCACTTAACCCGTCCAATTCCGCCAATTGACTCGACACACCCACGCTCCTCCTCGCTCCGGAGCTTTCGCCACGGGCAGGCTGTTTGCGTCGTCGCGACGCTTTATCCGCATTCCAAATCACCGGGTCAGTTGAAACGTGTTCTCTTAATTTCTTAGAGCGAAATCTAAGAGTGAAAATACTGTCACTCTTGAAAAAGAGTGAAAATATAATATTGAATAAGAGTGACAGATTTTCTTTCTTTTGTAGTGAATCTCACTCTCAAAGAATGAAATGTCACTTAAAAAAATTTAGAGAGTAAATTCTCTCGCGCGCGCGGGAACTAGTCTCTCAGAACTTCGCCAATTAAAAAATTTGCAAACAGGAAGAAAGTTTCATAATAATGTAAAAATATTGTTTGCTGTTTAAAAAGATCTTCGTTTCAAACTTGATTTGGAATTTAAGAGCAAAAAATTTTCTTTTTAAAATAATATGACAAAATTAATAAAAAATCATTATTACATTCTATTATTGCATTATACCGTAACTGCTATTAAGAAGATCCTAAAGTCTGATTAAATTATTTTTATGTAACAATTTCTTTTTTCCTCTTTTACAAATTCAAGAATCTATTTCCAGGATTGAAGTGTATTAATACATGTCTGTGTAAGCTGGAGTTTATGCTGACAATGACAAAAAATTTCAAAATTAAAATCTTTATCATTTCTTAGTCCATGGTGCTCTAGAGGTATCACATTGTGATAAGCTTCATACAAAAATACAATCTGTACTTACGAAAGTATAATAGTACACAGAAAAAAATCACACTTCACTAGTAGTTTGCACGTTAGAAGAAACAACATGGAGTTCTTAGCGTTTGATTTAAATAACTAATTAATACATTATTGTTATGAGTTATATTGTTACGAAAATTTATATGTATGTGTACGTGAGATATTAATGTAAAGTAGTATATATTGAGATGTGTCAATGACACATGAATTGGTCTACTTACACTGTGACTAATTGTCTTTAGAATCCCTTTAAGTTTAACTGATGCGTTTAAAATCTTGAATTAAATAACAAATCTAATAATTAAATCTTGTGTTTTCTCTCATAAAGAGTAGAATATATTTTGACTTATAATTCGTGTATTGGAGACTATATGAGGATGTTCATATACTCAGCGGGATATACACCATAAACGGAAGTCGGTCGTGGGAAAAAGAGGGTCTCGCAGCTGATTGAAGGTCAGCGACGACGTCGTCGCGTGCAAGATTAGCGGGTTATGTCACATATACAATTATGCTTACATATACAGGAGCATTACTACAAATACAGATACACTATCGTAGTCTGTGTATAATATGTTTCACACATTAAACTTTTAGGTGATCCTACACACGACCAATAATACTGTCAGTATTAACAAATACTGACAATATTACTGATCGTGTGTGGTTAATATTGATGGATTGACGTAGAATACTGACAATGATCTGGATTTTAATTCTTGAGCATCAGTTGCTTGCTTTATTAGAATCCATATCACAGTATGTCACGGTGCAATAGATAATGTACATAAAATTAAAGTAAAATATATTGTCAATAATATTGATCGCATATAAGATTATAAAAATATTAAAAATATTGATGCACACTGCCAATATTACTAAAATTCAATATTACTGACCAGTATTATTAACCGTATAGGATCACTATGTTGTGTTCATAATAATAATATTATCATACTACATACACTGAGAAAAAAATAGCCTAAATTTAAATAAATATTTATTTGAATACTACCAACTAAACATTTACTTACAATAAATAAATATTTATTTAAAAAAAAGAGATGATTGTTAAATTAAATTAATGTTTTTGTACCAAATAAATATATTTCATATTTAATAAATATTTAGTTGGTACTATTTAAATAAATATTAATTGAAATTTAGAATATATTTTGTTCTCAGTGTAAATATGTATTATATATATGTATTATATGAATCATATAAAAAATTAATCAAGAAATATAATTAAAATACATTAAGTATTATGACACAGCACACTTGAATGCTTTTATTCTAAATCATATATATTTTGCAAAACTCTCTCTCTCTCTCGCTTTTATTTTCTCACAAATCAATCCTGCGTGAGATAATATTCTACATTTCTGAACATTTTCCATCAGTATAAAGTCAATTATTTTCATAGCTAAATCTGAAAAATGCAAAATGCTTCTTTATTGCGACTTGAAAAATTTGCGAAACGTGTGTGTAACTGATTTATATCCCATTTAATGCATATACGTGACGATGTGTATATCGATCATGCCATCACGACGTTGACAATTGGCCAAATAGTTCACTACGTTGCAACAAGCTGACCGAGTCCTCTGAAATAATCAGCCTAATTTCATCGCGGCTTTCATCTTCACGGACGTAATCAAAATGATAATTTGTTTTTCTTACTTTGGCATTACGATAATTTTTTATAGGGAGTACTAACAGCAATTTTTTCGGGAAGCTAAAATAAATAAATCTAAAATATTTCTACATGATTGTTTTTTTTTCTCTCTTAAGATGGATTTAATCTTATTAGTGAACTATATTAGCTAACCGATATCGATAAATGAGTCCAAAATTCGACAAGTCTTGGCTAACGTTGTTGGCTAACAAATCTAAGAGCATGGCCTGGGGTGAGATTCTTTGCTGGCTAACTTTGTCGGAAGCCAATGTACCAGGTAAACAGGTCAGAGACAGTTAACAATATTAGAATGTGCTGAGCATGTCGCTTAGTTATCGAACATGCCAGATTCCAATATTAATTTGTTTGCTTCGCAATAATAATAATAGTTAAAAAATATATTATTATTGTATATGTCATTTCTCGGTCCTGTTTGCGGAAAGTTTTACATAAGACACAAGTCCTAAATTATCCATTTAATTTCTTTTACCGTAAATCTTCTTTACGAAACATTTTCTGTCATCATTTTCTTTTGAATCCTTTGCCAATTTGAAGTTGATAATTGCACAAGGTGGACGACCGTAATAGTCAGCCGAAGAAATTTCAATGCCACGGCAGACCTTAATTCTTCGAACTTGCAAATCGTTAACCTCCGCAGTTGCACTATCATTTTTATTCCGTCTTATAATCATAGTATTATAGAAACGCGACATTACGCGAAGATTTACTACAAGAGATTTTTGTACGGTAAATAACAGATAAGATTTTTACATTGTCAATAGATCGGACTTTAAATTAAAGCATTTTTATATATGAAATAAGATTTTATTGAAATCGATATAAAATGTAAATTTTTTTTATGACTTATAAATGATTAAAAATTAGAGATAAGCTTTATCGGCAGTTTTATTAAATAAACTATATATGTTATAAAGCTTTATTAAATAACATTAAATAAAAAATTTGTTAGAAATACATAAATGTGATTATACATAAATGTGATAATAAATATAGGGAATTAATGCTATTGATGATCAAACTGGATCTTAAGTAATTCAGTGAATTTATATGTACTACATATGTAAGCATTTTTATTGTGCACCGAAATTGTTTCATCCAAATTTTAACATTCATTTACCGAAACATTGTTAAAACATTAAAAAGATATTGAAATGTGAAAAATATTGAATTGTGAAAAGATATTGAAATGTAATCATTGAATATTAGCTAAAGAAAAATATATGTGTATAGATTCCAAGTCCATTCCTCTCTAAATCTGCCAAGTATGTCACTGGTAATCAGTGAATTAAATGTGAGATCCCTAACCTAGCTAATCTTTATTTTGTGATCTACCTAACCTTGTTTTAATGCTTAAATTCAATGAATATGGAAGATTGAAATTAACGTGTAAATATCAGTATTTTAGTTATATAATGCTCAACATTTTTCCTTTTTTTATTGAACTTCACTGGTTATCAGTGCAAAATATGCCTCTAGGTAATTAATGATTCAGCTATCCGCTGATTCAGATTTAGAGAGTAGAGAATTCCTAATCGCAAGCAAGCACGCCTGTCTTGGGAGATGTATTTATGCCACGTACGTAAATCAAGGCGGACTAAATATAACACTTTGATCGGCAACGTGCTAATTACAGCAGCCGCGAGCTCTCTTAACTCCCGGTGGTGTTCAATAAATTTAAAAACGGAGATAAACGGAAGAGGAAGAGTTCCGTGAATTCCCTCCGTCCATCTTCCTCTCGTCGCTTTGATCGCCGTGAAATGACTATCTCGTTATGTATACGAGCTAGCCGCACAGAAACTTACTGATCTCTCGCGCGAATTGCAGTGATGCGCATCGTTGCACTCTTGAATCAAGCGATCCGTAGAAGTACGAACGATTTAAGCCAGACGAGACGCACTCTGCTGCTGCTCGTCGATAAAACGTTCAGCTACGGTCGCTGACCTGGACTTATTAATCCTTTGACGTACATTTTGGGGAGTCCCCTTTTTTAATTCTATTACCACATGGCTTTAATTTCAAAGATACTACAGGGACAGACTCGCAGGGACTTTTAATTTGAAAGATTAAACGCGATTTCGAGATTAATTATTTTTTACACACGATGTATATTTTTCTGAACACTTCTTCAAATTTTTTAAAACTTGTTTTTATTGCAACTCTTTGATATTTGATATTATAATTATTAAGTCACGAATTGAAATTTCGTAAAATGTAAATTGCGTTTTCGAACTTACCAATATATTTGTAAGTTCGAAAACGAAAAATATTTATAAATATTTTTATTTATCTCATCTACATTTTTCTAACTATGAACTCTAAAACTCTGTAACTTTTATTATCGTTATCTGAAGGATATATCAATAAGCGTTTTAATAGTTTTTAAAATATGCATTATGACGCATTTGGAATGCATCTTTACAAAGATAATTAATAAACAGTAGAATTGCTTTCACCTTAAGATATTACTGGTGGCGTGTCTTTTCATAATGATCCTGCCAAGTTAATCGTTGCCATTAATAAGATACATTTCCTTTTCTCATTAGTGGGATGCGTCGGTCTAGTCATTAACTTGTTAAGTCTAATCGATTTAGCGTACATTTTAATTTCTAAAAAAACAGATTGCACAGCTGATTATATATAGCAAGGATGAAATCAGATATCTGTTGATTATGCGATCATTTTACATTTGAAAAATAACATATGCAGAGCGTCATAATAAAATAATGCAAAGCGTAGCAATAAATAATAAGTATTGATATTGGAAAATAAAATTTCCAATTTCTAAATATTGAAAAGATAAATTTTATTAACAAAAAATAGATAAATAAAAAATAAATTATATTAATACAATTTATATCAAGATGATTAATTTCTGGATACGTAAGCCTTCTGAAAAAATAAAAATTTGTATATTTGTAGCTATTTATCATATTCATTATCCTTGTTATGAATGCTAAATATATAATTTATAAAAAATAAAAAGAGATAAAAATAGTTATAAAATAATTATGTATCTAGCTGAAAATTGTTCAAAGAATGAACTGAAATTTTATGGTATTTTAACGATATTATATTATATATGATTATATTATGTACATATATAAATCTCTATTATATTATATTTATTTCTACATCTCGACATCCATTTGTGACTTCTAATTATCGTTTTTTAATTATTTGAAATAATTATATTTTACATTTTAATAATATCAAAAAATATACGAAAATATCACTTTTATGATTGATATGATATTGTTAAAATTTTGAAATACAATGTACTTGAAAATTTTGTTAAAGATTTTAATGGATATTTCGAATAAATTATAAAAAAATATATATGAACATATCTATAAAAAAAAATTATATATAGTTTATATCAGGATAATCTACATTTATTTCTGAAAGATCGTAGGATGAATGAAAATTTTAACTTCTGATTCTTTATTATTTTTCTTACGCTAAGAATTGAAATATTACTATAAAAACGTTTTCCTTGTCACTTTAAGCTTTCTCATTGAATTCTTGCGTGACACCGTGTATGCATATAATCCTAGTACCTGTCGTCTGAAGATAACGTTGCTATATGCAGCGAACGAGTTGGTAGTTAGATATTACGGTCCGCTAATACTACAGTTATATTAATGTGCGCGACAGAAAGAAGTCGAAGAGATATGGAAGATGCAGGATCAAGAAAAGACTGAGACGTTATTACATTCTCCTCGTATTAGCTTTCTACGTTCGTCGTGAGCAAAATTTATTGCGTTATTAATTAATCAGCCTACCAGTTTTTTCCGCAAAATACGCATAAAGTAGAGCATATCACTTCTTTTTTGCTTTAAAGAACCCAATGTAAGAGAAATGAAGTTCAGCATAAAAAATTGATGTCATCTAATTGTGTAATTTTGATTTGCGAATATAATTAGTTTTATCTTATACATTCGATAAATTTGTCATTTTATTCTGTTTTTATTGCATTAATATCAAACTCGCAATCCGACGGGACGCATACGAAGATCTATAAATATATATTGTATATCTTATGCTTCCACAAATTCTAACATTATAAAGTTTGCATTTATGAAATTTAGGATCGTGCGATATTGGGTACATTTCTTGTATAGTCGGTAAAGTCAGATGACCTCAGCAAACCTATTCTATAACTCTTAACAATAATTTCGTTATCGTTATAAAGACGTTACTGTCGATAACAAAACTGTCGTTAAGAGAATACTGGAGCGACGGCAATTATCATGAATTACAGTGCAAAATTTTCGAACTGGCTTTATGAATTGCAGATTCTTTTTTACAGAATTATAATACACACAAATAGAAAGTCGGGATGTCGGGGTCAATTTTGACAAGAAAAATCGCACAAAAATTAAAAAAATTCACTTACTTTGATATAGATGTCACTTGAGATTACAATTTGCTTAATATAAAAATTTTATAATATGAGTAGCATAAGGATTCAGCGAATCTCAGATTACTTGAACGAACAATGATATAATTATACGAACTGAATTTGTATAATTAAGATTAAGAGCCTAGAAAAAAATATTTTAAGTTGAACACGTAATTTACGCGTATACATATGCTTATAGTAAAGATTTAGAAACAGATCAGTAATTGTGTCTTCTCAAGAAGTGCTCGATCTTGTAAGAAATGACACTATAATATGTTAGATAAGGATACATGTAGGCGTTTGAGTAAGATAGAACGAATATAAGAAATTGAATTTAAAGTTCAATATAGACAAAAAAGATTATATTATCGACATCGATCAAATTCGGTCGTTGCTCCAACATCTCTTTAAAAATTACAAAATAGGCCTGCGAGGCAGGCTTTATGCTCGTGAAATCTTGATTGGCGTATCTATAAAATCCGAGAAGCATAGCTGGCGATGTGAATTTGCGGAACAACGGCGTCGTCAATTTCCAAGCTTCCGCCAGTGATATGCGTATATATAGTGATGTTTAAGCGGATAAAAGCGAAATCTTTCTCTCTCTCTCTCTCTCTCTCTCTCTCTCTAAGAACGAGTATTTCTGTGAGAAATATTGAGATACATCTGTGCATAGCGAGTTAATGAGAAGAAGTTGTGATAAAAAAATCTTACTTTAGAATAGTTAATTATCTTAATCGCTTTATTATTTCAAATAGAGCTTGATGAGGCTAGATGAGACAAGTCTTCGAAGTCTGTCATAAAATTTATTTCTTTAAGCATCATCATGCAATGCTCTACTCTATTTAACAGCGAGGAAGACGCGACTAACGGTATTGCTTGAGCGCGTGAGTTCCGGTTACGATCTTCGTGAGCTGAAGAGCTCCTCTAGGAATCCACGCTTCACTCTGCCAGGAAGTCACGCCGCCGGAAATTGTGTTGTAAAATAACGTTACCGGATCGGTGTTGGAAATTACGACCGCAGAAAGAGAAGCAGTAGAACAAACGAACGGGGTATAATTGAAGATTATTTCGTTCTACTTCTTAATCACCTAAGTATGCGTAAGAAACGCCGTGTTACTTTGAACGTTATTAATGTCTACCTGTGAGAAAATTCTTCCTGACGTTACTGGTCTAATTAATTTAGATTGGCATCTGAATGAGAAATTAATTGGTGGCAAATTTATGTACATGTTATTTCTGCTTCGCTTATCCTCTCTTTTCTTCCAACGGCCTGCAGTCTACGAATTATATCTTTTGTAACTTTTTATATAGGGTGTCCCAGAAAGAGTATAGATTCTTTCATTGGCAGATTTTATGGAACGTTCTAAGACGAAAATTCTTATACGAAAATGAGGCTATAATATTTTTTAAATTATAAATAATTAAAGTTAGCCATTTGTAGCGCTTTAAGCAAGATACATTAAGCACGCACTGCGAAGGTATTTTTATACATTGTTTTCTAAATACTGATAATTAATGTATTTATCATATAAAGTTTGTTCTACAATTGCGTAAGCGTAATTGCAAAAAAATTGATCAATCACAGTAGAATATTCTTCTTATCATATTCAAATATTCCGACAAAACTAAATTTTGTCAAAATTGGTCAACTTTTGACATCTTTCTGGTTTTCATCGGACTTTATTACATATTTATCTCACACTCTAAAAAATATAGATTTGAATTTAATATCATATCTGACGTCTATCATATATGTAATTCTCATCATGTTGATATTAACACTAATATACACGACTATGACTTTTAAATCCACCTTGTTTAAATATCATCATTATATAGATTTAAAACTCATGTTAATATAAACACTAGAGAGAGGTTTTAAATTCATATTATGTTAATGTTAATATTAATACCGACACAGTAAGAATTTCATAAATATATGGTGTTAAATCTACATCCCATTATATTTTTTAGAGTTACATTACCGACGTCCAACGCGAATATCTTACAAAGTACTTCGCAAGCATTTTCTCGCCTTCGTACAGCGTGTGGGGGATAATGAGCAGCGACAGCAGAATGACTCCGTTATGATTATCGTGTAGGATTAGATTAGATGGTAGGATAGTTGAATCGCGGATAATATAATGTTGTCAATAACAACGCAATCTCTAGCGAAGCGTGCTCTCTCTAATTCTCTTATATAGCAATAAACGTCAGTTTTCTCGACGACTAGACCGGCAATGAAAGTCGAGCGAGCTAGCCCGACCCTTCCTACGCGTGATGCGATAGCTTCATAGTGATCAACTATTCCTGGACTCAGGTCGGCTCGTGAATCAACTTTGTAGCTGAAAATATAGTATATGTACGCGCACTCGAGCGGAAGTCAGTGATCTCAGATCGCAGTACTTTCCGACGCATGCGTACTACCATAGGATAGCGTATACCTATATGTTTCGGAAAATATTGGTCAGCACGTTTCATCCGAGAGACATCCTGAAATCGTCCTTAAGATATCGTTCTATGTCTTTAGTATTCTCTTAGAGGCCTGTGCTGTATGGGAAGTAATAGTATTTTTTCGAGGATTAAGAATGGATGTCTTTAGAACTTTGGATTTGAACGTCCTGTAGATGTATGTAAGACATAACGACTACCATAGTTTACAAGATGTTCCTAGGACATCCCTGAAATTATAAGAGTAATCAACAAAATGTTTTTATCAATATAAATTTGATATAAATAAGCAAATATTTATATAACATTCGCTAACAATAAATAAAGTTCAATTTAACATAACATTCAAAAAATACATTTATGACTCATTTTATTTGTCAGTTTTGATAATTGATTGTAATAATATTTGTTTTTATCTTAAAAATAATGGTATTTTTTATTATTCAAATAATATTTTACTAAATAAAATAAAATGTTTTTTTAAACGAAATAAATATTTATTAAAGTTATGTATTTAATTTCAATGTATTGTATTTATGTAATTAATACAGATTTTTACGCAATTTAACATTCAAACTTTGATTTTAAGCTACTTAGTTTGGCAAACGTTTTCGCGTTCCGGGACCTATTGAATACTCAATTGACAAAAAAGCGTGCGATTATATAGCTCAGTATTAGTGTATTAAATTTATCACTCTGAAATCTTAAGTGGCATACAATGCTTATTTTCCTGCTGGATTGCTAGCTAGATTAGAATTATACCGTATATTGACATTGCCAGCAGGATTCTCGACGAACAAAAAAAAAGATGCCGGACGATCGAATTTGATTGAAAGCTTCATTTTTATAGTTATTATCGTAATGTTACCGTAATAATAATTATATATGTATTTCTATTTAAAAAATATATACTCTCTAAATTTGAATAAATTTGAAAGTGGATGATCACTGATATCAGTGTCAAGTATGTTACTGGTAATTAGTGACTATTCACTGATTCAGATTTAGAGAGTAGTTAACACTGAAAAAATAAAAAATATAATAAGTTATAGTTATTTTTTTTTAATTAATTAATTTTTTAATTAATAATTATTAATAACTATTTTTTTGCTCAATGTATGTTTAAAAGTCTGATTTTTCTTTTTGATCAATTATTCATTGACTTAACCGAAAGGCGGAGATGGAAGGAAATTGAATGGAAAGATTGAATCGCGCAATCAGATGTCGACGTCACCACGACGCGATGATCTCATCCATGTTCGCAATGCACGTGTCGTGAAATTGCATTTGTAAATAGAAACGTAATTCGTTGCAGAAACGATGTTTTAATCCTCTTTAGCGATTTCACGCCCAGCCTATTTCTGCGTCTGTGTCTTCGTTGAATGCAATGACACTCGAACAATAACGAGAGACAATTTTGAAGGGTCAAATCGTGAGATTAAGAATGCACCGAGGAAATCGATTTTGTAGTTCTCGTCGATAACTCGCGATACTCTCTCTTCTCGATAAAATACGTGGCATGATGAGCATCTTGCAGCGTGTAAACATTCGCGCGGTAAACGTTTCTCTTTGAGCAAAATAGTTGATGATATCATTCGCCCATCGTTTCGTACACGTAAGCCTCTCGTATACGTCGTCACTATAATTGTCCCAAAAACTTGCGTCATTTTGCCATCGTTTAAAACACCAAATTCCTATAAAAGTAAACTTGTCACTTACGACTACGAAAAAATTTTTCTTTTATAAATATTAAAATGCATGCTATAACTTCTTATGTAATTTTAGACATTATATGGAAAGAATTTTTTATTATTTATATTTATTACCTCAAAATTTATTACAAATTTTACTATGTTTAGTGATAAACGTAGAACAATCTGACAACCTATTAAATATTACTGTAAAGAGAAATTTTTGAAATATACAAAAGACATTTTAAACATGTACATAATAAAAATTACCAAACACATTAAATTGTTTTAATGCAAAATATTTACAAAGCACTTCATAAAATTTACACATTACATTTTAATATAGATTAGTTGTCATTATATTATTACATTTTAGCACACAGTGAGTACAAAAGTATGCATATAAGGAAATTTAGTAATTATTCACAATATATCTCTTCTAAATTTTAATGTCTTTTTCTTTGAATTCGTATTGTAAATGATTACAAGAAGTTACACATGAGTGTAATGAAATTAAATATATATTGCCTGAATTTTTTTCCCTAACAATATATTAATTTTACATCAATGTTATTTGCATATCGCTCACTAGTCAATATATTATTTTATAGCCGATATATTATTTTATGTTCTTTGATTATTGCCTTTGCTCATAAGCTAGACATTGGTAATTATCTTTTTACTATTTATCTTTTTACTATTGTTAGTGTCAATTCCAATTGACGAATTTTGGATTGTGATAGACAATCGTAATGGTTGACCTTACACAATGTATACACAAGAGTTATAAATCCTAAATTGTTAAAGATAAAATTGTTGAATCAATTCGTTAGCTTATTTAAAAAAAAAATCAAACCATTAATAACTTATTTACTTGTGTATGCATTATAAAATTCCATCACAATAATCTAATTGTGTAAAACTTTTCTGCCGTAAATCATCAGTTAAACGAAGAAAGAATCCGATTTTTCCAGCAAGATTTACTAACGAATTTTAATTATTAA
>Ga0157363_1004308_pt1 | contig 13104 bp, 12 predicted proteins | sample AttsexASBM1_FD_111477 | JGI IMG/M metagenome (GOLD analysis project Ga0157363, IMG submission 111477) | Fungus gardens microbial communities from leaf cutter ant in Ribeirão Preto, State of São Paulo, Brazil - Atta sexdens ASBM1 | ecosystem: Host-associated > Fungi > Mycelium > Unclassified ...
GCGTCGTCGCCGCGTGCACGATGATAGCCCCGGATCGCCAGAAGGCCCGCAAACTCACCCTGCGCACCGGAATTGGGCTGCAATGAAATGGCATCATATCCCGAAACTGCACAAAGCGTGCTCTCCAGATACGCAAACAGCTCTGCGTAGCCCTGAGTCTGTTCAGCGGGTGCAAAGGGGTGAATCCGCGCAAATTCCGGCCAAGTGATGGGAATCATCTCTGCCGTGGCATTGAGCTTCATCGTGCAGGACCCCAGAGGGATCATGGTGCGATCCAGCGCCAGATCCTTGTCCGAAAGTGCACGCATATAGCGCAGCAGATCCGTCTCGGAGCGATGGGCCTGGAATACCGCATGGGTCAGCAGATCCGCGCTTCGCTTCAGCTCTGCAGGGATATGCGACGCAACAGACAAGTCCTGCTCAACCTTGGCCAGACGTGTCTCGTCTGGGCAGAAGGCGCGCCAGAGCGCACGGATCGTGTCAGGAGAGGTTGTTTCATCACACGAAATGCCGATCCGTCCCTCGCCTGCGTCACGCAGGTTGATCCCGACATCGCGTGCACGTTGCAGAACCAGAGCCGCAGACGCGCCAGCATCAACCGTGATCGTATCGAAGAACGCGGTCGTCTCGACCTTGACCGCCAACGCTCTCAGGCCATCTGCAAGGATGGACGCCATGCGATGCGTACGCCCGGCGATCGCCCTGAGACCTTCCGGCCCGTGATAGACCGCATACATGGACGCGATGACGGCCAGCAGAACCTGCGCCGTGCAGATATTGGACGTCGCCTTTTCACGACGGATATGCTGCTCACGGGTTTGAAGCGCCAGACGGTAGGCAGGATTACCTGCGCTGTCTCTGGATACACCCACCAGACGACCAGGCATGTTGCGCTTGTAGGCGTCACGCGTGGCCATGAAGCCAGCGTGTGGGCCACCACCGCCCATGGGCACACCAAAGCGCTGCATGGACCCGATCGCGATATCAGCGCCCAGCGCACCGGGGCTCTCCAGCATAACGAGCGCCAGCGGGTCACAGGTTACAGACGCAATCGCACCATTCGCATGGAGTGCTTCAATGATGGCGCGCGGGTTTCGCAGGGCACCCGAAGATCCCGGATAGGACAGCAACGCACCAAAAACAGTGGAAGCATCCAGATCGGTCTCTGGATTACCAACAACAATTTCCCAGCCGAGAGGCTCGGCGCGCGTGCGAATCACTTCGATCGTTTGCGGGTGCGTGTCGGCATCCACAAAGAAACGGTCTGATTTTGCCTTACAGACACGCTTGGCAAGCCCCATCGCCTCAGCACAGGCCGTGCCTTCATCGAGCAGCGATGCGTTGGCGATATCAAGCCCGGTCAGATCTGCAACGAGCGTCTGGAAATTAAGAAGTGCTTCCAGACGTCCCTGACTGATCTCCGGCTGGTAGGGCGTATACGCCGTGTACCATGCAGGATTTTCCAAAATGTTGCGCTGGATGACGGGAGGCAAAACTGTATCGTAGTATCCCTGCCCGATCATGGATGTCATGACGACATTGCGAGAGGCAATCTCGCGCAGACGCGCAAGCGCCTCCTGTTCGGTCAATGCGGCACCAACCCCATGGTTGCTGCGATCCAGAATTGCGGACGGCACAGTCCGGTCAATCAGGTCATCAATGCTGGAAGCACCCACAACACGCAGCATCTCTCCAATTTCGGAGGAGCGCGGGCCAATATGGCGGGAGCTGAAGGCTTCGGTCTGGTCAGGCCACAGGGTCGTCACAATGGTTCTCTGGATCGGGCTTCAGGGCGTAGAAATTTAAAAGGGCCCTGCCGAAGCAGGACCCACAGAGCGCGTCAGAGGCTCTTGTACTGCTCGGCCGTCAGCAGGCCCTTAAGGTCATCGGGGTTCGAGACTGTCATCTTGTAAATCCAGCCTTCACCCTCTGCATCGCTCCCGACCAGTGTCGGCTCGTCGGAAAGCTTTGTATTGAAACCCGACAACGTGCCTGCCACTGGCGCATAGATGTCTGAAGCCGCCTTGACGGACTCCACAACAGCCGCCGTATCGCCAGCAGCGACTTCGGTGCCTTCGTCCTTGGCTTCAACGAAAACGAGTTCGCCCAGCTCTTCCGAAGCATGAGCCGTAATGCCCACCGTTGCTTCTTCACCGTCCAGACGGATCCACTCATGTGACTTGGTGTAATAGGTCGTCATCACTGTATTTCCTTAGCGCTTGAAACCGGGAGCCACGAACGGCATTGCCCGGACATAGACAGGCACAAACTTTCCACGCAGTTCCGCAAACAGTGCGGTATCCACATCTGCAAATTCGGTAGCAACGTATCCCATCGCCACCGGAGCATTGACCGTCGGGCCAAAGGCACCAGACGTTACAACGCCAATTTCTTTCGTGCCTTCAGCGTCCGCAAAGAGCTTCGCGCCCGCACGCACCGGCGCACGCCCCTCAGCCATCAGACCGACACGCTTGCGCGACACTCCCTCGCGCGCCTGACGAAGCACGATATCGGCGCCGGGATAGCCACCCTCACGGGAGCCACCTTCACGGCGGGCTTTCTGGATTGCCCATGCAAGAGACGCTTCGATCGGGGTGGTGGTCGGATCAATATCGTTGCCATATAGACACAAACCAGCCTCCAGACGCAGCGAGTCACGCGCGCCAAGACCAATCGGAAGTACCTGAGGCTGCGCCAGAAGCGCACGCGCTACAGTCTCTGCATCCTTGGCGGCAATCCCGATCTCATACCCGTCTTCACCGGTGTATCCTGAACGTGACAGTGTGACCGAAACACCGGCAAGCTCGGTCTCGATCGCATCCATGAATTTCATGTCTGCTGCTGCCGGGCAAAGCGACGCCAAAGCATTCTGGGCTTCCGGTCCCTGCAGAGCAATCAGTGCCCGATCAAAATGCCGGGTCACGATGCAACGATCACCAAGCGCCTTCTCGATCAGGTCCGCGTCCTGATGCTTACATGATGCGTTGACCACAACGAACAGATCCTGCCCCATATTCGCGACCATTAGATCATCACGAATACCGCCTTCATCGTTCGTCAGCAGGCCGTAGCGCTGCCTGTGCACACCAAGAGCCGCATAATCCGCTGGGATGAGCGTCTCGAGAGCGAGTGCCGCGTCGCGAACATCGCCACTCTTTGCCGCAATGCGAAGTTGCCCCATGTGCGAGACATCAAACAAACCTGCACTGGAGCGGGTATGAAGATGCTCTGCCATGAGACCCGCCTTATACTGGATCGGCATTTCATAGCCTGCGAACGGCACCATCTTGGCACCGAGTTCCAGATTAAGAGCATGCAGTGGTGTTTGGTGAAGCGTATCGCTCATGCAGGAAGTTCCAGACACAACAGGGACATGAAAAAGCGGACGCATCCCTCACAGGAAAACGCCGCCCCTTCTGTCCTTTTGCCTGAGATCGCTATCCCGTCGGCGGGCGCAACCGCGCCACTCTCCAGAATTTACCGATCGACTCGGTCCTTTGGCCTGAGAGTTTCCGGGGCGGTTGCTCCTTCGGCGCTGGCTCAAGGCCAGTCTCTCCCGTGTCGATCACTTTTTATTCTGCCAGCTTCCTCAAAGCTCCGCAATCGTTACGATCGACTGTGCGTTACATGTTTTATCGCCAACACGAGGGGAAACGTTCATGGTCGGACAACTCACGGTTATCGCCGAGTTTGAAACCACATCAGATACCTATGACAAATTTCTGGAAATCTGCACTTACGACAGCGAGCGTTCCGTGGCGGACGAGGCAGGCTGTCATGCTTTCAACGTCCTCACCCCGCAGGATGAAGCAAACACGATCGTCCTTGTTGAAATTTATGAAGACCGCGCAGCATTCGAGACGCATCTGAAAACACCGCATTTCGGTAAGTTTGCAGAGACGGTAAAGGATCTTGGCATCAAGGAAAGAAGCGTGCGTTTCCTCACACAGAGAGCGCCCTGACATGCACGGAATAATCCGATACGCGGCTCTTCCTGCGCTGATAATGATTGCGGGATGTACCCATCACGCACCACCTGAACGCATCGGAATGCCCAACCCCGCAAGTACATACTGCGTCCAGCAGGGTGGGCATGATGAAATCCTGGACACCCCACAGGGACAGATCGGGATCTGCCATCTATCCAATGGCAGAGCCTGTGAAGAATGGGCGCTTTTCCGCGAGCACCGCTGCACGCTTCCGACGCCACAGGTCGGGCGATAGGCTTTAGCGATCAGTGATCTGCTGAAGTGCCTCCTGCAGAATTTCAGGCTTGATGGAGGCACTTTGCGCAGCCGTTGGAAATGCTCCAGACGACACCTCCGCTACATACACCTCAAGCGCCTCTGTCATCTGCGCGCCAATTTCTGCAAACCGCTTTGCATGCCTTGGTGATTTTTCCTCGAAAAGGCCAAGAACATCATGCCAAACCTGCACCTGCCCATCGCATCCGGCGCCCGCGCCAATTCCAATGACAGGAATATCAAGACGCTCTGAAATTATCGCCGCCAGTTCTGCAGGCACAACCTCCAAAACCAGACCGAAAGCGCCCGCCTCCTGAAGCGCTAAAGCATCTTCAATCAGTTTCTTGGCCGCTCTGACATCTTTGCCTTGCACACGCAGGCCAATCTGATGCTGGGACTGTGGCGTCAGCCCGAGATGACCCATCACCGGCACACCCATTTCCGTAAGTTTGCGGACAACAGGAACCATTTCGGCTCCCCCCTCAAGCTTAAGGGCCTGCCCGCCCCCGCCTTGCATGATCTTTCTGGCGGATGTCACCGCATCTTGCAGTGTTGCATACGCCATGAACGGTAGATCCACGACGACAAGCGCTTCCCGGCTTCCGCGCATGACCATTCTGGCATGCAAAATCATGTCATCGACCGTGACAGGTAATGTCGTATCGTGGCCATGCACGACCATACCAAGCGAGTCCCCAACCAGAATTATCTGCACGCCAGCACGCTCTGCGATCAGGGCTGAGGAATAATCATAAGCCGTGAGCATGGTGATTTTCTCACCTGCGGCTTTCATGTTCCGAATATCAAAAATTGTTCTGCGCATGATTTCTCACCAACCGTGACCAAAATGTTAGCCTACCTAGCGTGCACCAGCAGGAAAGAACACAGCTCGAGTTTACTGCGCCTCGTACGAAACAAAATAATTACGGAACGGAATTTATATAACATGTTATATAGTTGTTACTGATACAGGAGATCAGCGATGGCCGATGAAAATTCCACGCCGAGGCCCGGACAACTGGCCAATCAGACCGCGCGCCTTTTTATTCGAGCCATTGATCAGACATTAAAGCCCCTTGGTATTCGCTCCGGGCAGATTCCCGTCCTGCTCGCGCTGCGAAATGGCAAGGAATTAAACCAGCGCGCCCTTATTGAAATTGTGGGTATTGAACAGCCGGGCATGGTGACGCTGCTTTCAAGAATGGAGCGCGACAACCTGATCAGGCGAACACCAGACGCAAAGGATAAACGGAGCGTACGCATCAGCCTTACAGACGAAGGCGAGGAAAAGAGCGCGCGTGTCCCGGAATTTCTGGAAGAGGTAAACAATAAGGCACTTACGGGTTTTACAACCCTCGAACGCAGCATTCTGACAGCGTTGCTGGACCGTATTATTTTAAATCTGGAAAATAAAGAATAATGCCTGCATCCGGGAATTTTCCGGATGCAGGAAACGCAAAAATTATTTCGCGCTCGTAGGCAGGTGCTCAGCAATATACGGCGGCAGATTAAATGAGCCGACGTGAATTTCTGGCGTCCAGTAGCGTGTGGTTCCAAGAATATCCGCCGCTTCAGCGCGCACACGGATTTGCTCCAGCGTCTGTGTATTCGGAGACTGACCCTTGGAGGCCATACCAAGCGTCATGAAGCCACCGACATACGTCGGAACAGCGGCAACATAGGCAGTGACATGGGGGAAGAAATTCGCACGGCGCAGGCTTGTTTCATGCAGTTCATCAGCCTGCATGAAAGGCACGCCGCACTGGTTCACAATCAGACCTTCATCTGACAGGATACGTGCGCAGTTGCTATAGAACTCGTCCGTGAACAGAACCTCGCCAACACCGATCGGGTCCGTGCTGTCGACGATGATCACGTCAAACGATCCGTCCGCAGCTTTTGCAACGTAATCGATACCGTCACCAACAATGACTTCCGCGCGCGGATCATTCCACGCATCACCTGCGATGTTCGGCAAATGCTGCTTGGAAAGCTCGATCACTACACCGTCGATCTCGACCATAACGGCCTTCTCAACGGTGCCGTGCTGCAGAACGCGACGCAGAACGCCCCCGTCTCCAGCGCCAATGATCAGAACACGCTTTGCGCATGGGTGCGTCAGCATGGGCACATGCGTCAGCATTTCCTGATAGACGAATTCATCCCGCTCGGTGATCTGGATCACACCGTCCAGCACCAGGACGCGGCCATGGCTTGAACTCTCAAAAACCACAACGTCCTGAAAATCGGACTTTACGCGCGCAAGTTCGCGCGTCACGAGAAAACGCTGTCCCCAGTCCGGGTACAGAATCTCGTTGATCCATGTCTCTGCCACGGTCATCGTTTCCTTGTCGGATTTTTAGTGCAAAAGGCCGGCGCGCGCCGGCCATCTCTGCCTGGAAAAAGACTGCTTACGCAGCCCGGTCCTGCACACGTCCACGGCGCATCGCGTCAACTTCGACACGACCTGCCTGGAACAGGCGCTGCATCACCGGAATCGACAGATTCGGATCACAAGCGCCACACATGAACACGTCCACAGCTGCGAAATTGCGTTCTGGCCAAGTGTGGATCGAGATGTGGCTTTCTGCGAGCACGATCACACCCGACACGCCACCATTAGGCGTGAAATGATGAAAATGGCTGTGCAGAATCGTTGCGCCAGCAGCAATTGCTGCTTCGCAGAGCGTTTCATCAATCCGCTTCGGATCATCGAGATTCTGGGCGTCCCAGAAATCGATCAGCAGATGGTTGCCAGCGTAACGCATGCCGTCACGCTCGATGAAGTAATCTTTACGCTCCTCTTCAACAGAGTGAGCTTCGACGTTCTGGATATCTCTCGGGAGTCCCGATACCATCCCCAGTTGAGCAAGTGCGTTCATCACGTACCCCCAAACCAGTAGACAGCCTGTTGGGCGAAATTCGCCCCCTTGGGCCAGGAAGCGCGCTAGTTAGAGTGCCCATTCCGAGGATGCAAGGCTTTTCTGGGCTAATTCGTCAATATGTCACATTCGGTGCCCTGAGAAGCTGTATATTTCCCACAGTTTCAAACCGACAGTACGAGGAAACAACGTGATTCCCCGTGCGGGCACGCCATATACCGACCAGAAAATCTACATACAAAAGCGATTCGCTACGGCAACGGTGGCAAGCACAACTGGCTGGCTACAAACAAAAACACGCACCACAGAGGGTGCGTGTTCTCATGGCTCCTGCCAGCCCGATGGGGGCTGCAAAAGCAATAACCGTCAGATCAGTTGCGGGTCTTGTCGACCAGCTTACCCTTCGCGATCCATGGCATCATCTCACGCAGCTTTGCACCGACCTGCTCGATCTGATGTGCATCGTTATGCGCGCGGGTTGCCTTGAAGCCGACACCGCCAGACTGATTCTCAAGGATGAAGTTGCGAACGAACGTTCCGTCCTGAATGTCCTTAAGGACGCGCTTCATTTCAGCCTTGGTTTCAGCCGTCACGATGCGCGGGCCCGTCACGTACTCACCATACTCCGCTGTGTTGGAGATGGAGTAGTTCATGTTGGAAATGCCGCCTTCATACAGCAGATCCACAATGAGCTTCAGTTCGTGCAGACACTCGAAATACGCCATTTCCGGAGCGTATCCGGCTTCAACCAGCGTTTCGAAACCAGCGCGGATCAGCTCAACCGTACCGCCGCACAGAACAGCCTGCTCGCCGAAAAGGTCGGTCTCGACTTCTTCCTTGAAAGACGTCTCGATGATGCCCGCACGGCCACCACCATTTGCCGACGCATAAGACAGGGCGATGTCCAGAGCATGGCCGGACGGATTCTGTGCCACGGCAACCAGAGACGGAACGCCACCGCCACGCTGATATTCAGAACGCACCGTGTGGCCAGGGCCCTTTGGTGCGATCAGGAAGACGTCCAGGTCAGGACGTGCTTCGATAATGCGGAAATGGATGGAAAGGCCATGTGCGAACGCAAGAGCCGCACCCTGTTTCAAATTGGCTTCAAGATGCTCCTTGTACAGCGCGCCCTGCCCCTCATCTGGCGTCAGAACCATGACCACATCGGCCCAGGCAGCAGCCTCTGAAGGGTTCATGACCTTGAAGCCAGCAGCTTCGGCCTTCTTCACAGCGGAGGATTCCGGGCGCAGACCAATAACGATCTCCGAAACACCGCTGTCCTTCAGGTTGTTGGCGTGAGCGTGACCCTGGCTGCCATAGCCGATGATCGCGACTTTCTTGCTCTTGATCAGTCCCAGATCGGCATCGCGATCATAATACACTCGCATCAGACAGGCTCCTCGTTAAGGTGAAAGACAGAAGGACCACGCGCAATCGCGGCGATCCCGGTGCGCGAAACCTCAGCCAGGCCAAGGGGGCGCATCAACTCTATGAATGCATCAAGCTTCTCGGAAGACCCCGTAAGCTCAAACACAAAACTTCCGGCGGTCGTATCGACAGCCCGGGCGCGAAAGGAATCAGCAATGCGCAGGCCTTCCGTGCGGGCTTCCCCACGCGAGACAACCTTCACAAGCGCCAGCTCACGACCAACATACTGCCCTTCTTCCAGAAGGTCGCACACGGCATGCACAGGGATCAGACGCTTGAGCTGTGCCTTGATCTGCTTGATCACCTGCGGCGTGCCAGACGTCAGAACCGTAATACGCGACAGATGCCGCTCGGCATCCACAACAGCAACCGTGAGGCTTTCAATGTTGTAGCCGCGCCCGGAAAACAATCCGACCACACGGGCCAGCGCACCACTCTCGTCCTCGATCAGGACCGAGATGACCGATTTTTGGATATCGTCCGCCATCAGACCAGCACCATCCCTTCTTCGGTCAGACCTGCAGCCTCGGAATCCTGATCCGGGCCAAGCAGCATCTGATTATGTGCCGCACCCGATGGAATCATCGGATAGCAGTTTTCATTTTCCGCCACGCAGATATCCGCCACGACCGGGCCGTCATGGGCCAGCATTCTGCGGATCACATCATCGAGTTCACCGACATTCGTCGCACGCATACCCGTGCCGTGGAAAGCTTCCGCCAGCTTGACGAAATCTGGCAGGGCCTCGCTGTACGACTGAGAATAACGCGAGCCATGCAGCAGTTCCTGCCACTGGCGCACCATCCCCATGTAGCGGTTGTTCAGAATGAAGATCTTCACCGGCAGACGATACTGCGCAATGGTTCCCAGCTCCTGAATGTTCATGAGCGTGGAAGCTTCACCGGCGATATCGATCACCAGTGCATCCGGATGTGCAACCTGCGCGCCCACAGCAGCAGGCAGCCCATAGCCCATCGTTCCCAGTCCGCCAGATGTCAGCCAGTGATTTGGCTTGTCGAACTGGAAATGCTGAGCCGCCCACATCTGGTGCTGGCCGACTTCGGTCGAGACAAACGTGTCACGGCCGCTTTCCTGCGTCAGCTCATACAGACGGCGAACAGCGTACTGGGGACGAATGATCGCGGACGGCGTCATATCCTGCGTGAAGCCGAAGCCATCAACGCTGCGCCATGACGCAATCTGGTTCCACCAAGCAGTCAGATCAGGTGCAGGCGTGTCACCCCAGGCCTCCAGCAATGCCTCAAGAGTATCGCGCAGATCGCCTTCGAGGCGAACGTCAACCTGAATGATCTTGTCGATCTGGCTTGGATCGATATCCGCATGCACCTTAAACGAATCCGGCGAGAACGCGTCCACACGTCCCGTCACACGGTCGTCAAAACGCGAACCTAGTGCGATCAGCAGGTCACAGCCATGCGTGGCCATGTTTGCCTCGACCGAACCATGCATACCCAGCATGCCGAGAAACTGCGGATCTGGAGAGGGGAATGCTCCAAGTCCCATCAGCGTGGACGTTACCGGATAACCCGTCTTGCGAGCGAGACGGCGCAGCAGTTCGGACGCCTCAGGCCCGGAATTGATCACGCCGCCGCCCGTGTAGAACAAAGGACGTCTGGCCGTCTTCATGGCCTCGATCGTGCGGGCGATCGCCACAGCGTCCGGGCCGCCCTGACGGCGGAAACGCTGCAAGCGTGACAGTGCAGGCGGCGTCAATGGCGCACCACCCACCGTGATATCCTTGGGCAGATCCACCAGTACGGGTCCGGGGCGACCAGAGCGCGCAACCTCGAAAGCCTCACGCACGGTCTGCGCCAGAGCGCCCGGCTCACGAACCAGATAGTTATGCTTGGTTGCAGGCCGCGTGATGCCGGTCGTATCAGCTTCCTGAAAAGCGTCGTTGCCGATCAGTTTCGTAGGAACCTGACCGCACAGGCACACAAGCGGAATGGAATCCATCAGCGCATCGACAAGACCCGTTACGGCGTTCGTTGCGCCCGGCCCCGACGTTACCACCACGACACCGACCTTACCCGTCGAGCGGGCATAGGCCTCGGCAGCATGCACGGCAGCCTGCTCATGGCGGACGAGAATATGACGAATCCGGTCCTGCTTGAAGAGCGCGTCGTAGATCGGAAGGACTGCGCCCCCCGGATAGCCAAAAATGACCTCTACGCCCTGTTCATCGAGCACACGCAGAAGGACTTCCGCACCATTCAGCGCGTTGTTCCCCATCTTCGGCTCTTTGTCAGCAGCACCTGTCACCGTATCCTCCCCAGGTATGAGGCGCGGGATTTAAGACGGGATTGCGCGAACGTCAACTCGATTTGATATAAAATTTTCTATTTTTTCATATTTCCTTTCCGAAAGTTGCGTAGATAACGTGTGCCTACGCAACGAAATCATCGCATCATCCTGCTTGCCCAAGGCATGATGCCGAAACCATGTTGCCTGACGCCGGGTGTAACGGCCCGTCGCAAGAACTGCGGCGGCCTTTGCTGCCTCCATGGTTTCTTCTCCACGCAGAACTGCACAAAGCTCAGGCACACCATGGGCCCGCATGGCCGGAAGAGCGGGTGAGAGATCACGCGCAACCAGACGTCGCACTTCATCCATCGCGCCCTGTTGGAGCATGAGACCAAAACGCTCGTTTATTGCGTGACGCAGCTCATCACGCGGAGGATCAAGCTGAACTGACACGAAGCGATAAGGTGCAGCAGGAAGGCCCGGCTGTGACCGCCACCAGAACAGCCCATGCCCCGTTCCACGCCAGACCTCCCATGCGCGAGCGATTCTCTGTGTGTCGTTAGGCCGCAAGGAGGCTGCGGTTTCAGGGTCAACTGCCTCAAGGCGCGCATGCAGTGCAGCAGGGCCGATTTCGTCTGCCAGTGCGCGTGCTTCGGTCCGTGCTACTTCTCCCGGGTCAGGTACTTCTACAAGACCGTCTGTGAGCGCCCGGAGATACATTCCTGTGCCGCCACACAGAATGGGAATCCGGCCCGCATCACACGCAGCCTCCATTTCCCTTAGAGCCTCCTCTCGCCACCACGCCACGCTTCCGGGTTGGGCGGCATCCAGCACACCATAAAGACGGTGCGGAACAGCGGCCTCATCTGCGGCGTCCGGGCGGGCCGTGAGGATACGCAGATCACTATAGACCTGCATGGAATCGGCGTTGATAACCGTACCGTCAAAGGCACGGGCGAGATCAAGAGCGAGAGCCGACTTGCCGGAGCAGGTTGGGCCAGCCACAATGATCGCAGTCTTCGGGGCATTCATTCCCCGTTCCTGCCACACGCGCCGGACCGTTACGAGAGCCCATGTCATTTCCTTCAGTGCTGACCATCATCGCCGACCGCAAGTCTGGCCCCCTCAAACCCGAAGCCATCGATGTGGCCCGGACACTCGTCAAAGGCAGCAAGCCGGTTGTGCTGTCCGAAGGTGAGGCCGTCGACATTCCCTGCCCGAAGCCAGGGCCGGGGTCCGCAAGTGCTGCAACCATCCGCGCAACGCTTGCGCCCTATCGCGTGGATGCACTGCTCATGAAAACACGCGGGCGCCGCAAGGCGCTGCTTGTTGCAGACATGGATAGCACCATCCTCACCGGCGAGACGCTGGACGATCTCGCGGCTCTTGCAGGCTGCGGGGAGGAAGTGGCTGCGATCACTCAAGCTTCCATGAACGGAGAGCTTGATTTCGACACAGCACTTGAACGTCGGGTCGCGCTTCTCGCAGGCAAACCCGCCTCCCTTCTTGAAGACGTCTGGAAGAGCCTGACCCTGACGGATGGAGCCCGCGAGCTCGTCCAGACCATGAAGGCACACAATGCCCGTACGGCACTTGTTTCAGGAGGATTCACATGGTTCACGCAACGTGTTGCGGAATTGTGCGGCTTTGATGAGCATCATGGCAACGCGCTTGAAATCATTGATAACACCATGACCGGCAAGCTCGCAGCGGATATTCTTGGGCCAGATGCCAAACGGGATCATCTGGAACGCCTGACAGAAGAGCGCGGCGTGCAGCTTCGTGCTGCCCTGACCACGGGTGATGGCGCAAACGACATCCCCATGCTGATGGCTGCCGGTCTTGGCCTAGCCTTCCACGCAAAACCCAATGTTCGCAAGATCGTTGGCACACAGATCAATTTCTCAGGTCTGCGTGCCCATCTTTTTGCACAGGGCTATACAGCCAGGAAGTTTGTCACCGACTGAAGCACCTCAATATCCCCAGATGTATGGCGGTGGTCCACCGCCATATGGGGTGTATGGAACAACATATCCGGGCTGCGGCGCGTAATAGACAGGTGGCGGGGCATAGCCCTGATAAGGCGCGTAACCGTAGCCGTTATAGTAGGACGACGTTGCAGCGCCCACAGCGAGGCCGGTTGCAAGCCCAGCGCCTATGCCCCAGCCACCCCAACCCCAGCCGCCGCCCCAGCCTGGCATACCCCAGCCATAGCCGAACCAGCCGGGTCCACCCCAGCCGTTCCAGCCAGCGCCACGCCAGCCAGAGAAACGGGGGCCACC
>Ga0157363_1004309_pt1 | contig 13104 bp, 14 predicted proteins | sample AttsexASBM1_FD_111477 | JGI IMG/M metagenome (GOLD analysis project Ga0157363, IMG submission 111477) | Fungus gardens microbial communities from leaf cutter ant in Ribeirão Preto, State of São Paulo, Brazil - Atta sexdens ASBM1 | ecosystem: Host-associated > Fungi > Mycelium > Unclassified ...
ATGCAATTGTAAATAAAGAAACAAAACAATTTAATCTTAAGCCTTTTCTTCTGTATAAATCATCATGAAATTACAGTATGAAAGAAGAAAGTGATGATATTATGTCAGACGCAGTTCACACTGGGGGTAAAAGTCCACAAAGTGGACTTGGAGATATATGAACTAGTAGAACAACCTTAGCTTCAGCTTATGTGCTGCACTGTCTGTCTGCTGTGTGGTCACAATTTCAGATAATAGGAAGAAGTCTAAGATAGAAGTGAGTACTGATTTGATGTGTTGCTGTTGAACACCAGGGATTGAGTTCAATAAGAGTTTATCTTCATCAATTATCAGACTAGTGAACTACAGTGTAACTACTAGTCTTATACATAAGTTCCTACTATAAGAAATGCTTAGGGTTTCAGTAGTATAGCCCCTATTACCCTGAGTGGAGATTTCAGTGTTGAGATACTGACAGGAGTGACTCTGCCATAGAAGACCAAGTTGAGTAGAAGTATCTCTATCATAGAAGATAGAATATCCAGATAATTGCATTACTACCATTAGATGTGTTGCAAGTAAGGTGGGCTTTATTTGTTGACAAGGAATGTACCACAGAGATGTGTTTTCCAGACAAGTGGACTTGGCATATGACATATTATTAGAAAGTGGCAGATAACCTTTTAGACATCTGACTTTAAGGGAAATCACTTTCTTGATTTACTTGACAGTGATTATTCACCTATCAAACCTACTTATATGAAAAGTGGGCCTTGGCTAAAACTATTAGGTTATTTAAACTCTTTGTGTGTGAGAGCAATAAGAGTTATTACTAATCATGTACCAATAGGTGAATATCAACTAAGGTTTTTCCCCAAAGAGAACTTCAGTTGTCTGTGTGGATCTTATCCGATCTTATCCAATCAAAACTAGATGCCATATTCTTCATGAATGTAGAAGGTTCAACAACTATTGGAATCTGGATAGAAATTCATTAAGTCACTTCATTGCTTTTCTCGAGTTTAATACTGGAGCTTTTTTGTTTCACAAAGGAATCACTTGATAATGGTTCGACTATTATCAATACATTCCAGTTTATCCTTTTATTACTTTTTCTCTCTTTTTCTTTCTTTTTATAGTCTTTCTTTAGCTCTGCTTCTTATTTGAGTAAGTATCTTACAGATGCTTTTATATCAAATTCTCCATATTACTCAAGACAAATCAATCAATGGAAACATTTTTAATCTCCAATGTAAGATACATGAACAACACTTTCTACTATAAATTCTAGCATTAAGCAAAATAGACTTGGTTGTTTTCTTATTTTTTTCTCTTACTTTTCTATTTCTTTTCTATGTAAGTAGCTACGTTGTAGTTACCCACGGACTGCCATCGCGCCCCGTGTCAAAAATTGTTGAATTTTTTTTTAAAAAAAGTATAAATCGATCGACATCTTTTGGACCAAAATGTCAAGGTGAGTTGATGTTGACTAACTGACTTATGAATCTATCTCACCAATTCCAATGATGAACCAGGAGACAAATCATCGAGCCCCTCTACGAATGGAGAACAAAGAGCAAACACACTCTCTTGAAACCTCTATGTAAATAAATAAAAAAAGTATCTCTGAGGTGATGAGAATGAGAACGTCATGACGGATCAATCAATAAGGGAATGGCAGCGCCATCAGGTATACCGCTCATTCAATCAATGGCCTTGCAGGGGAATAGTACCATGCCAGAAGTTATTGTAAAGTGTACATGTGCGAGAGCGCTAAAAAAAACAAAATTACAGAACAGATACATTTAATGCTGCGACGGTGTCAATGATGATATAATATACTTGGAAGTGAGACGCACATTTAAGCCGCTTGTTGTGATGATCAAGGGTTCCTCCTTGAGATCAAGGCCTAACAAACTAGGTTAGCACAAGAGAAACATCCTGGCATGGATAGAACCTACCGGTGCCAAGATGGCAGTTGACAGTGGCAAATAGAATGGAATATTAGGTACACATGGTATTGGATATTGCAATCAGTCGTTGAAGTCGGGGCAAGGTATACCATTATTGTTGAGGAGGGACCTTAGCGTCAGGGCACGGGTCTTCCAGATTTCCTTCTCGGTGGTCAGCCTCTCGACAGCTTTCTCCAATGCCACCTTATGTTCGAGCTTCTTCATCCTGCTCTTCCTAGCTGCCATTGTGTTCTTCTTCCTCTTCCTATCAATCTCCACTTGGTCCTTGTTGGGAATATGAATATGAGGCTGCCCCCCCTCTAGCTCCTCCTCTTTCTCTTTTCCTTTGGGCGGAAGTGACGAAGCGGTGGCGTAGTGCGTGGGAGTTTCCAGTGGAATTTCGGAAGAGTGGATCACGTGAGGTGTGGTGTACACCCCAGCAGCAGCAGCGGGATCAACCGACGGAGAGACGCAAGTCGAATCAACGACGTATTCATACCGCATCTTGAATGAGTCAATAGGCTGTTGAGGCAAATCCTGTATCTTTTATATCGTAAATTTATTCGGTACAAGACATACCCGGCTTTAATGGCTGTGCATGCAATCATGGCTGTGCGCTGTATTTCAGTGGTTCGTGTTCGGTGTTTTTATTCCTCCACTAGACTGGTGTTGTGATGTTCCCACAATCTTATTAAAATGTGACTTCTTCACTCCCCTCCCCCTATCAATGGTTCAAGTAATCGGCTCAAAAGTCTGGTGGCAGCTCTGCCGAGGTGTTTGCCCATCATAACGCTCCTGAGGGCGAAAGGATGGTCATGGATTGTAGACAGGTCTTTCACGGTATCTATCAGAATTTTGAAATGCGTTGCAAAATTTCCAATTGTAATTTGGAATTGATACTCATCACACCATTCGACGTAAAATTTTGGACTAGTTCAAAATGAAATCCAATGATAAAATCACCCTCCCGATACCAGTACTCCTCTCCCTGACGATTTTTGCTTTTGCAATGCCCTTCTTCTCAACATAATCCACAAAATCAGAGACACCTCCGCCAACTCCAAAGTACAACACTTTAGCTGCAACAAGACATTCTCCCCTTTTCCTTGAATCTGCCTCTTCTATCAGTTTGCTTTGAGAACCACAACAGGCTAGTTGCATCGTCTCTGCAAGACTGGGCATGCTGTTCATCCGATAGATCGTTTCTGAGGTCAGCACGATGTCGAACATTTGAGGATGAAGGTTTGAAAGTTGTAGAGAGAAAGAGGACCAGGAACCGGAGAAAAAGCGGAGGGTGATGTTGTAGATTGTTCTGAGAGAGTATAAGAATGCTGCCTTGAGAGAGCGAGATATGGCAAGTTCGAAGGGTTCTGGGGTCTTTGGAAAAGGAAGATCGTCGGCATCTGTGTCATTTGATGCAGCATTGGAAGTACGGTAAGCTTGAGAGGCAGGGGAGAGATCTAAATCAAACGAGGGACTGAGATCACGAAAGCGCCACTACAGGGAGGGCGGGAAATATATTTACACCAGGTTAGGAGGATATTAGGGAGCGTCACGAGTTCTAGGACAGAGTCATTATAGTCTTGAAGGTAGATCACGGTCTCTAAAACTTGAGAGGATTTGCATGGAGGCGGAGAAGAAAAAATGTGGTAGAGTACATAGAGTGTTGGAATCGCCGTTCCACAACCAAGCTATTGTGAAGAGTCAGTAGAGACAGTCGAGGCGGCAGAAAAGGGGATAACTGACTTCGAGGATATGCTTGCCTCGGAACCCCTCAGGGTCTTGGATCGAGTCGAGATACTCGACGAGATCAGTGCTACATTCCCAAGTCTTGAGGCCACCCTCGTAAATGTGGGGTATGAGATCGGAAGGCGCCTCAAGAAACTGTAATGCCGACGCGTGTCGGTGCTGTTTTTTTCCATCTGAGCTTGATTCATTGTTATCGAATGATTGAGGAAGATCGGTGGCAGCATCCTCATCAGAAATCAACTGGAATCTCACATCGAAGAGGTCTCGTCGAGAGAGAGTAACGGTTTTGTTACCCTGGCGAAGGGAGACGTTGAGCGGTGAGCAAGATATCACCGGGGGGAGTGGATCAAGCTTGATACATTATGACACCATGAGCAGGTTCCAGTCTGGCAAAGCAAAGACACGCACGAGGTCGTCGATGGAAATTTCTGCGGATGGTGCCTCGGGTGGGAATGGGTCTTTATCCCCATTTTCCTGTCGAGAATCTTGGATGACGACACCAGAATCAGGATCGTCGATTGGATCGTCAATGTCAAAGTCAAATTTGAACATGGCTGTAGTGGTTTTCTTTCCTGGGAAGCTAGTAGACTAGGCGCAAACATCTGATATCTACATCGAAAATAGATCAAGGGCACATGGTGTAGTTGGTTATCACGCTCGCTTAGCATGCGAGAGGTGTTGGGTTCAATTCCCAATGTGTCCATTGTTTTATCCTTATTTAATATAATCATACTTTTTTTTTGTAAAAATAGCATTGAAAAAATACAAATGTTTTAAAAAAACAAACAATGGACACATTGGGAATTGAACCCAACACCTCTCGCATGCTAAGCGAGCGTGATAACCAACTACACCATGTGCCCTATATCCTGTGGTATGTGCCGATTATTGGGTCCCACTACTTAGACATAACCACATGCACCTAAGAACCCTTACTCTGACTCTGGCTGGCCTCGCAGTGCCCGGCGTTTTGGGCTGGGGAGCTGCAGGACATGAAATCGTCGCTACCATCGCCCAGATTTACACTGAACCTAGTGTGTTGGACAAGCTGTGCCGGGTCATGAACGCAAACCCCAGTGGCAACTTTGCTGCAGGCAGCACCGGCGACCATGACGACAATGGGGATGAAGAACTCTCTAGCCTGTGGGCAGGTAGTAAGGTGCGGACCACTGGCAGGGGTTGGCCGTGCCATCTCGCGTCTGTCGCGACATGGGCAGACAAGCACAAATATAGAATGCCCTGGTCTGCCCCTTTACATTATATCAATAGTGTAGGGGACAATCCCCCCGACGAGTGTCTGTTCCCAGGTCCTGAGGGTTGGATAGGGAGACCCAACATCAACATTTTAGGGGGCATACACAATACATCTAACATTCTTATCGACTATGCCGATGGCGAAATCCACGATGTAGAACTCGCACAAGAGGCCCTCAAGTTCATTGTTCACTTCATCGGGGATCTGCACATGCCTCTCCATCTCGTTGGACGTGGCAGAGGTGGAAACAGTGTCGATGTGTGCTGGGAGGGGAGAAGAACGAATTTACACTCGGTTTGGGACGGATACATGATTGCCAAGGCGATTCGTCAGACACCATACAATTATACAAGGCATCTGCCTAGTGGGTTCGAGCGAGTGGAACAGAGTTTGAATGGGGCTATTTATGATCCATTCGTGAGGAAGATTGTTTGGGAGGGTGTCGAGCAGAAGTGGGCGGAGGATTTGGACCAGTGGATTGCATGTCCTACAGTGACTGAAGAAACCGTGTGGTCAGCTCTTCACCGGTTTTTCCTGCCTGGTTGGATTACGGAGAAAAAAACAGTTGACGTGTCTACGACAGATACAGAGTTTATTTGTCCCTACCACTGGGCTAAACCGATTCATGCACTCAACTGCGAATTTATTTGGCCAAAGGAGCTTTCTGCCAGTGATTCACTTGGTCATTCTGCAACTTCCCGCCCCCGTCGCCCGAGATGCACTAGGTTCCCTCACCCTCGTTTTCGTCTAGAGGGCGACAACGACTCCCCATACGAGCTCGATGACCTCTCATACGAACTCGATGACCCCCCATACGAACTCGACAACCCCAAGTATACAAAACCTATTGAACAACGTATGCTGCTGGAGCAATTCTTGGCTCAGGGGGGCGTTCGACTCGCCGCAGTCCTTAATTACATCTTTACAGATCAGACAGCCCTTTAGTTATCTTATCTTATCTTGCCATCAATGAACTTTTTTCCAGAAATGACTCCTTTCCTTGCTCACAATGCCCATCCACGGACTCGAGTTTCTGAGTAGTAAAGTGAATCCCAACCATTTCAGCATCGAAAAAGTTATCAGACCGAATATCTTAGCTTTACATCCCTATAGGTGTGCTCGAGATGACTATAGCGAAGGGATTCTCCTCGACGCAAACGAGAATGCCATGGGCCACTCCATCTCTAAGCCAGGCGGTCAACAACCACACTCCAACACGTTCAACACCTCAGATAATCTTGCAGACACCTTGGACCTCGATTTACATCGATACCCAGACCCGTCTCATCCAGAAATTAAATCACGTATAGCTGATCTTCGTAAACTACCTTCACCGAATTACGTGTTTCTTGGCGTGGGCTCGGATGAGATTATTGATTTGGTTGTGAGAGTGTGCGTTGTACCCGGAAAGGAGAAGATGCTGATTACGCCTCCAACGTATGGGATGTATGCCGTTACAGCACAAGTGAATGATGCGGGTGTTGTCAAAGTTCCTCTGGAACTGAGCGGAGAAAACGGCGAAGGAGGGGACAAGGGTAGGTTTAGTGTTTGTGTTAACCAGGTATGCGTACTACTTTTGCTCGGTGTTGGCTGAATTTGTGAATTCTGTTTTCAAAAGGTCCTTGATGCCGTTGCTGCTGATCCGAGCATCAAACTTATCTTCCTTTGCTCTCCCGGAAACCCCACAGGCACCCTGATTTCCCTCAACGCCATACGTGCCATCTGTACTTCACCTAAATTCAAGGGGATCGTCATCGTCGATGAAGCTTATATCGATTTTGCAAGTTTCATATCGGATGAACCCGTTTCAGCCGTTTCGCTGGTCGAAGAGTTCTCAAATCTCGTTGTGTTGCAAACGATGTCTAAATCGTTCGGGCTGGCCGCTATTCGACTTGGAATCGCACTCGCACAGCCACCTTTTATTCAAGTTCTCTCGAATACAAAAGCTCCGTATAATATATCCACTCCTACGGCTCACCTGGCGCTGTCTGCGCTTTCTTCTTCTTCTCTGGCCGGAATGCAAACCAAAATTCGTACTCTGACATCCAACCGACTTTCACTGCTAGAAAAATTAGGCTCATCCGAAGCGACGAGAAAACATCTAGGACAACCCATCGGTGCAGGACAGGGGAACTTTATAATGATACCTGTGTTGAGGAAAGATGGGTCGGGAAAATTGGATAATGAGAGAGCGGAGAGTGTGTATAAGACGTTGGCAGAAGAACATGGACTCGTGGTGAGGTTTAGAGGGAATGAGTTGGGTTGTGAGGCGTGTTTGAGGATTACGATCGGGACTGAGAGTGAGAATGAGGAGGTGGTCAAGAGATTGGGTAAGGTGTTGGGGGAGATTTAGGGAAAGATTTTTGGATGCCTTTATTTTTTTAAAAATTTTCTTCCAATTGGATTTTGGAGGGGGCAGTTGTTGAAGAAATAAGAAATATGAGGCGAGTTAGCATTAAGCAGTGCATGGACAGGCGTACATCTCGGATGCCTTGTGTTTCGGTCTTATCAAGAGGCTGAAGTCTAATAATACCTTGTTGCAGAAGGGACCGCTCAACTCGTCTTACTCCTGACACAAGGCAAGTGCGGTCTGCGACGTGAGTGAGGATATCAGTCTTGACTTGTCCTTCAGTGCGCCTGTCCAAGCTGAGACAGATCTGCGACACCCACTTGATTTTGACGTCTATATAACTACGAGGTCCTGAGAACTCGTCAGATTCGACACGGCGAGCCATTAAAGAGTCTCTCCTGCCCTCTGCCCTATGTTCGATCGAATTTGTGAAGTCATGAACTCAACGGAACACCTGTTCAAACAGGTGTTTATTTTCCACTCACGCCTGATTCGGAACAGCCAAGGAAGCCCATCCGCAGCCTGAATGTAGTATACCACTGTGTGTTCTGCCCACTGCGTTTTAGCACTTGGTTGCTGTGGTATGCAAATATAAAATGCCCTCTCTCTCTCGTCACAACGAAAATCAGCACGAGTACTCTCAACAACATTGCTGGTCACTCCTTCGATCTTCGCCAGTCCCGTTCTGACAGGTTCAAAAAACGGCTACAATTCAGCTTCCTTCTCCTACGTTAGAGAGATGATTACAGATAGAGCTACGAATAAACAAAAATGTAATACCGAGGCAGTTGTCCAAAATGGATTTCCGGCCCGATCCGGATCATTGGGCGGGCATTATGGTGGGGGAACCAATTAAGTGCTCTCAATGTTCGCGAACATCGACCGCAAAACATCCTTCAAGCTTCCTCCCACCACGATAAGAGACAAACTCGTCACTCAAGAAACAAGGCGTACCAAGGTCTTTAAACTCTTGTTTCTCCCAGTCTATCCTGACATTTTCCCATTTCCAGGCGCTCGAGGAACAGAAACGTGTTTGTGCTTATTCTCTCCCTTATCTCTGACCATAGACCCGAACGTGATAGGTTTTAGCGACGTGCGCAGCGCTTTGACTCTAACAGACAACTCGAATTTCTCGCTGGTCTTTCACTTGGCCAGTCAGATGAGGATGAAGACGATGGCGAGGAGCCCGGTGATACAACAACAACAGCAGATCCAACCACGTTCACACCAGGAAGCCTTGTACCCTATGCATCCATGATGGAACCATATCAGCCTCCGAATGCGATTTCCGGAACACTGAGAAATTTTGAAGAGGTTTCTACTAGCTCGGATGTGAAGAAAGGTACGAACCGGAAACGGAAAAAGAAGAACAGAAAGGCAAGCAAGTATGCAGACAAATGTATGTATGCAGAACTGCTGGAAATGTCCGAGGACAGTACCTGGTCCGATGTTGACGGTTTACCGGAGGATCTAGAGACGGGATGGGTGGCTGTTGGGCCTGTGCCAGTAGGCAAACGATGTCTTGTAGTTACCCATCAGTCCTCTGGGATCACTGGTATCGGCAAGTGCTCATTCTTTCCGAATCTTTCCGGATCAATCTGATATATCATAGTTCCAAATACGACATTACGGTCAAGATTACTTGGAAAGACCCTGATCCCACGTTTTCCTTCAATTCTTCCTCCTTCGACCGTATTGGACTGTATACTCGATGTGAATTGGCGCAAGAATGGGATTTTACATGTATTGGACGTCCTCAAATGGAAAGGACAAGATATTTGTGACTGTGAAACAACCCTCCGGTGCGTTTCATGCTGCACGGTCTATGTTCTATGTCCAATACTATCTCTCAAGTTTCTGGTGGAGAGACACTCGGCTTGGTGAATTGGGACAGACTTCACTGGTCCCATCGTCATATACCAAAATACGTACCGACATATACCAGTTCCCATATCCGACTAGGCTTATACCAGTGCCTTATCATACAGACACAACACATCTCACTCTTTTTAAACACATCATACCTCTTGCTAGAACACCTCGGTTGTTTATGATTGATGTACCTAATGCTCTAGTTCCGCCATCACAAGCGCCACGTCCCGATCAAGATGATGGACATGTCCAAGGAGACGAAATGGACGTCGAGCCATCCGCGTCTACTTTCGGCGTAGTTCAAGCCACACATCAGGCTACTGCGACGATAGAGTCCGATGGACTCCTTCTGTACGTCGCAGAAGCGAGCTATGAAAGTGGTACAAGTCCATTGAGCAGTTGGATTCCCATCGTATCATGCGAAGATGGTCAGGGGGAAGAGTCTCATCAATCTTATCAAGAAGCTAAGCGACTACGGGAGCAAAAACAAGTCAGTGGACCACTGGCCGTTTTCGAAAGGTCCGTCAGGGTCACTTTCGGTACTTGCTCAGTGATGAACTGGTCCCTCCTACATCTAGGCTGGTCCAGCACCGGTTGCAAAAGAGTGGATTGAATGGACCGTCAACGGTTTTTGAAAGCGTTAGAGTTGGACAAGATGTGGAAGTGGAAATGGGCTAGTCGCATTTAACTTGTCCATATACAATACAAGCTTTTGTGTGTGCACGTCATTAATCTTCGGAAGTTCCAGGTGAAATAGGTGCTTGAAGTATCGTTGTATATTAGTTACTGGAGAGAATAACGTTTCTGCGGAACAGGTGATCAGTAGAATACTCGGACCGCGGAGTAGTACTCACGCGTAAAGAAGGTCCTTTCAATTGAATCACAGGGATGAAGAAAAGAAAAAGAGCAGAAACGATGCTAACAGTACAAGAATCAAAGAACTTTTCTCGAGTCACTGGGAGAGATAGACTATACGCAGCTTCAACTCCATAAGTCTGGATAGCACCATATCTTGCAGCCCATGGGACTTGAAAATAAGCTACAGCAAATCCACCGAGGATACGGGCTAAGGTAATCAGTGCTGACACTTCGCCCTGTATGAGACCGCATATATGTTAGATTAAGCATGTCAAGCGCAGCATATGGAATCAATAAATAGTGCACTCGACAAGACAGGGGACTTTGGATCAGAGAGCAGTGCTTGCATGTACCTGGTTCTTGGGGAAGCAATCATTGAGATACGCGTATACCACGACGGTCATGATCATGATGGAAAATTCCGCAATGCCCCAACCCATAATGATTGCTGCAAGTGGGAGGTGATTTTGGAATGATGCTCCGATGACGAGGAAGCCGCAAATGAATAACGGTATACCAAGATAACACGCCCTGATGAGGTTGCAACAAATTACATGTCAGAATCGAATTGACCAAGGACAGAGTCTACCGGGAACAATTGACCAGAATCTAGATTCAGCTTCATGAACACCACTATTTTTGCGAATTCCACGTTCCATTATCAGGTCATTAAGAAAGTGACCGACGATTTCACCAACAAGGACTGCCACCTGTCAACCATCTGGTCACGACGGCCTGACAGCTGTGAGAAGAAAAAACGAACGATTGGTGTCGCATAGAGAGCTGAGATGATGATAGCGTCGAATCCATAACCAAGTGGAAATGGTTCGCCAAGAAACACAGCATTAGTTACCTATGGGGAAGAATGAGATAGGGAAACATTAAATAGAATACAAACCTTACATTGATACCGATTCCGAATCCGAAGACGGCAGCCTCGAAGATCAAGACGGGAAGTACATGGGGACGCCACACCATTCGAATGGGATCCAATACTATTTGTTTCCAGGGCGGACGATATTTTGCCATCTTCCAACCTGTGATGCCAACCAAAGTTTCAATATGGTTGCGAAGTCCGGTAGTCTCTGGAATAGGGATTGGATTCAGAGTGCGATCGTACATTCTGTAGTATGCATTGACGTAAGATCTTTTACGGGATTCATTAATCCGCACTTACGTCTCCTTCATGAACAATGCCATGAGAATGATGACGAAAGCAGAATAAAAGCATCCAGTTGCGTATGTCCACCGCCAATCTTCACGTGCGGCGAGAAAACCACAGGCGAACGGCGAGAGGAAGGGAGAGAGAATAAAACCAAATGTCCAAGAGTTAATCTAAAAAACATCAACTAGTATATTCCAAACTATTCATGGGAGACACACCTTCTTTGCTTGTTGGTGGAAGGGGTACATGTCTGTTACAACAAAGAGGCCCTGATAGTATTTGTCATATACATCTGTCAAAATTCCTGAAAGGCTTACAGTGACTTGTGGTGTCGTTCTTTGAGGGTGATCAGGACTCAACGACAAGAAGGAAAGACCGTCACTCACGCGAAAAACGCGCTCAGGCTACGCATAGCTTGACATCATTGCATATCAGTGTGATAAACATAACAGACAATTGGCGAACGCATACCAGCAAAGGTAGGGAGATTGGGAGCAAATGTACAACCAATAAGGAACCCTAGCCCTAGTATCTTTGAAGGGTTCAGATGCATACACCGGAAGGTACAGAAAACAGTCACCTGTGACCAGAAAAGCACCGGAAGACGTCCAAACTTCCTCATCACCATCACCGCGAATATACCACCAATCCCAATCAGGAAGATACTCCAACTACAGGCCTATCTTTGGCTTGGGAAACATCATCATAGTTTGAGCACCTACTTTGAAGAGACATTGTTGATCACATTAACATTCGTGTTGAACGTTCGTGCCAAGGGAAACAACGCCGCGATACCTGTAGAGATGAGACAAAGGGTGAAACATGGGCCGAGATCAGTACATACCAAGGCCAGAATCAAAGTCTGGGACAATAGATACGAGGATGAGGATCAACAAATGGACTGTTTTCTGCCATTCAGACCAGTTCTGAGGGTCCATTGGTGAATCCGTTGGTTGTGGCCAAAGAATTTTTGTCCCGTCTTCTGTTAACTTTAGTTTCGAAGCTACCTTCTCCCCTAGTTCTCTCCGTGCCTCTCTGTGCTCAGACGAGAATGCATCGATATCAGCTTGAAACAATCAGAATGCTTCAGCACGCACTCTGGATTGATGATCAAGCGACCAGCATTCTGTTCGTGATATGAATAGGGGTCAAATTCAGCAGAATCGCTCTTGTCCGAGAGAGACATAGGATTCGCTTGGGAGGAGATATCCGAGAGAAGCATCCATTATATGGTGGTTTGGAATTCATTTAATTCATTTTGCGGCTTGACCTCGGGGATGGTATCCAAAATAGCATTGAAGGACCCAAGCCGCTTTGAAGGCCTGAAGGGGATATCATTGATGTTTGGTAGAGAGCTTGATCCACCCTTTCTCACAAATGGGCCCTAGGTATGTCCTGTCAACAAGTAGTTCCGCCTTTGCGAGATGACCCACTCTTGTTCAGTGCAGGGGGATAAATATCGGGCCCCTGTTGATATCGTGGGGTAAACAAGCGCTTTGACAGCAATGTTTGTCTCTCTGAGCGGAATGCCTCTATCACCCTGGTTTCAATGCCTTGCAATTTCTTCAGTATTTATCATGTACTACTCATGTTAGTGTTCGTTCCAAGAGCTGATCGAGCACGCATTCACAATCACAAAAACCCCGCTTCGGAAAGCTCTGCCTATTGTTCCGGGACCCTGACATGAACACACCTGCTCTGACAGTGATATGAACTTGTGGTGGCTCACATGCTTTAATTCGACGAGCGGTAAGTATGCGATTGACAATAAAGTACCCGTCTTGGTAAGTTGGCGGAGGCTGACTCAAAGATGACTTTATGTTATGTGTTCATCGTTCCACACCTGATTCAAAAAATCATCGTTTTACAGGGGCGATCCTGCTTGTGATTGATGATAGTGTCCAGTTTATTTCATGCCGAGATG
>Ga0157363_1004310_pt1 | contig 13102 bp, 13 predicted proteins | sample AttsexASBM1_FD_111477 | JGI IMG/M metagenome (GOLD analysis project Ga0157363, IMG submission 111477) | Fungus gardens microbial communities from leaf cutter ant in Ribeirão Preto, State of São Paulo, Brazil - Atta sexdens ASBM1 | ecosystem: Host-associated > Fungi > Mycelium > Unclassified ...
AGATTTTCTTATATAATTAAAAATATATAAAACTTTAAACTATTTTATAAGTTTTCATGACTATAATCCAATACGTACAGTTGAACTCAAGTTAATGTCAGTATAAATAAAATCATATAATTTCATCATATAATTATGTATAGGCATGTAATACTGCCAGTTGATATAGCCAGGCATGTTCCAAAAACTCATCTCATGACGGAAACCGAATGGAGAAATTTAGGAGTTCAACAGAGTCCTGGATGGGTTCATTATATGATGCATGGACCAGGTACGACTTGATAAATGAAAATTATTTAGGGAAATGTGTATACATTATGAATTATAATCAGCATCATTTATTAACACAATCTAAATTTTTTTTTTTCAGAACCACATGTTTTATTATTTCGCAGAATGAGACCTGATTTTGTGACAGCACCTAGATGTACCACTTTACAAGGAGAACCTATTACTTGTTATAATTGAATCTGATGTGATAATGCGAAATGAATGGAAATAAGATATCCATTGATATAAGATTGTATTCTACCATATTTATAAGTATTTATTAATAGTTAAAAATTATAAGCATTAGAATATGTTATATTTTATCATCCCCATCTATATCTTTCACATAATATAAAATATAAAAAAATATCTTACAATTATCTATCAAATATTGTTGGCTTTTCTAAATAAGTCCTTTTTAAAAAATGTAATTATTTGTGTAATATCTAATAATTTTGTATAGAAAATTTGCAACATCTTTTCTTCAATAAATTTTAAAAAACAGACAAGTTTATGAAAGTTTTTCGCGATATTTCCAAATTTCCAAGTGTTGCAAATTCCATATATGTCACATAAATACAAGAGAACTGTAGTTCAAAAGAAAAAAAGCTAATTGGAGATAAAAGAAAGAGAGAAATATTGAATAAGAAGCAAATTCGATTAGCTATAAATTTATTAATGAGCCTATTGCTGAAAGATTGCGTGATGGATCTGGGGTACTCTGTATTTAAAATCTTAATCATTTCAAGCATGTATTTTCTTTCTTTGGAACTTCGCTGCTTCGCGTGTCCGCGCACAGCACGCGATGAATAATTATAAAATCTGTTTATCTATTAGTTAAACTTTTCGTACTTTGAAAAATACATATATCTATTAGAGCATTATATTAGAACATTCCTTCTAACAAGAAGTGCATTTATAATAATTTTTAATATATTGTAACAATTTTGTATAAATCTTTATATTAGAATTCGAAATGTTATAATGTAATACTTGCTTATAAAATTGAATTTACTTTCTACAATTCGCAGAGCAAAAGATAGAAGATTACCTTAACGAATTGATATTAAAACTAAAATTTATTCATAAACTTTTATTATAATTAAAATTTTAATGTTTTATTGTAATCAACTATACGTGATTCGATAATAAAATTCTTATGATTTTATATTTGCGAAAAAATTTGTATCTTTCTAGCATACAGTTTATATATTATTATAAATAAATTATATACAAGAGATAAATTATATACAATCTAAAGAGCTATTACAAAATTTATTTAGGTATATTTTTGATTGTCCAAGATTTATTTTCACAGAATTGTGATAGAACGATAATCGATTAATAATATATGCAGATCGCGTGCGTTTCTTTGGCTAAATGACACAAATAATCGAGCAAGGACGATAACAATGGATTGATAGGAAACATTCACGAAAGCATGCGAGCCATTTAATGGCTTTTCCGTTAGTAATCAGAGATGCAGCGTAGTAGTGAGTAAAGAATAAGAATTGCCGTGTAGTTATTCTTCCTTATTATCCCTTTCTCTGACTTTCTTATCGATTATTTCTTAATATTGCGGGTAGGGAGACAGCGCAAAAAGTATGGATGGAAAAGTTTTGTTATAAGTTAAGAATTTAAGACGCTAGAGCCAACCATACCCGATTGGAACGATCTTATACATTTTGTCGCGGTGTAGCGATTCACTGATGTTTGAAATCTAATCTGCGTTAAATTAATTAAAAACGAAAAGAAATTGAATAATTATTATTAATGAAATCGAATATTTCTTCGTAATTCTCAACTATGTATAAGTGACATCACAGTGAGTATACTCTTCTGCATTTATTGTCTGTGTGTTTTTTGCTGAAATGTTAATTAAAACTAAAAAGCTCTACTTTTGTTCGTATATTGTTTTAGAGTTTTGTAAATTTTTAATTAAATTAAAAATTTTCGAGTTTATGGGTTTTGATATTAATATTTACATTGTTTATAATAAAAAACAATTTTGCTATTAATTCATTTAATATCGATTGCTTTGTATTTTGATTTAAAAATTTTTAGAAAGCGATTTTATTGTTTTGAACAATATTCCTTAAATTCTACATTAATATTTATTGATTGAGTGGTTTCTAAATCTTAATATTGAAACAGATGTTTAAGTAAAGAGACGACGATATGGTTCATCATCCAAAAGGGCAGCCAGTAGTATGGCGAGAGTCTCTTATACGAAACACACTTTTAATAAATGAAGCAACCATTCATATGAAAAATGGAAGTTACGATAAGGCCATATTTTTGTACAATCAAGTAAGTTTTAAATTTATTATTTAATATATTATTTTAAACAGAATGTTTAATATATTTTTTGTACTTTGGGGAATATGAAAAAAAAGTATTCAAATAGAAATATAGAAATCTTGACGAATTTCAATTAATAACTTCCCTAATGTATCAAGATTGAAGAACAAAGCTGTAACAAATGAAACAAGAATTTTGAGAGCACATTATGTAACGAAAAACGTAGGTAATGTTATTAACTTTTTTATATTATAATCTAATAAGTTAGTTGAATATTGTTCTATAATAATTAGCGCAATGAAGCAGAAAAAAATGCACAAATTATTAGATTATATTTGAGTTTAGAAGATATCAATGTGAAGTATACAACTTGCGGAATAATTTCTTTAAAACAAATGAACCAGCAATATCCATGACGTAAGAATACTATTAGATATTATGTAAACATTTCCATCATGGATGCGTAATTGTATTCAGTTATCATTATAAAAATATTACACTTAGTATTCTTGCATCATGACAATATTAGGCATATAATTCATTTAGCATATAGTTTATTACATAAACTATAAAATTTTAGAAATAAGAGTGTGTATTTATTGACAAGTGCGAATATGGACTAGAATTTTTCACAAATTATTCCAACAATATTACTGCAACGTTACAAGATTACTGTAATATTACTGGAACGTTGCAATATATTGCTGTAATATTATTGGAACTTTTTAATGTTGTTATAATTCTAAATAGTACACAATATTTATAAGACTTATTTTAAATATTTTGTAAATATTTTTATGGTCTTAGATTGCACAATTAATATTTATTATAATAATATTATGAAATATTTATTGCAAATAATTGTAGTTATAGTAAATATTACAGTTATAGTAAATGATATGAAAAAAACTTAATAAGACATTATAATTGAAGTAAAAAATACTTACTAAAAATATTTATATTTATCATTAAATATTGCATAAAATATTTAATAAAGCTTCATATAAAATATGTATAAAATATATATATAACATTAAATAAAATACGTAGTAATAGATTTTATTATAAATATTCTGGGATATTACTGGAATAATTTGTGCTGTAGTGGGATCTATCTTAAGAATCCAAATCTTTACGAATTTTTTAGACATATTTTAAAAGACTTCTTTGTGGTCAGGTAGACCGAAAAATTATAAAAGGTGCATTTGCTAAAAAAATATAAAAAAAAAGATTTTATAATCATACGATATATATTTCTTTTTTATCTTTAAAAGGTTGTGTTATAATGAAATTCACTGCCAATGCTGAAAATCTAGTATCACGTAACATAAACTATAAATTTTTAGGCTGGCAGTGAATTTGGAACACAGCCAAATAAGTAACCGAAAAAATACGTTATCAAGCTTTAGCAATTTCAAGAATATTCTATACATCATTCAAATATACAGAATGTTCTTGTTCTTTTTTTACATTTCTAAATCTTACAAGGATAGAATTAGCATATTTGACTTATGCTAGTGTTGTTATTCGTTTCTAAGGAAACGAGTCACCTATTTTAAGGTGTCGGCAACCACACGTATCTTGGCACGTAGGCAAGGATCATCTGTTCGCGTTTCCTAGCTGAGGATTCCTCGATTTTTGCTGTGCAAAGTAAAAACATATGAAAGAGGAATTGAGAGTTTTTAAAAGTAGATCATTGTAAATTCTTATTGTACAATATTGTAATATAATTATCAGATAAAATATTGTTAAAATTGAGTGAAGATGGGCGATGTACCGCAAATCATCGCTGAGAACGCAATGTCTACGAGCGCGATGGAGCATCACGTTATGGACATCCTAAACCCTAGCTTGCACCACCATGACCTGCTACAAAGCTATGTGCGTGTGGAAGTCTGCTCCGATTTGAAGGATCCTGAAGAGTTCGAAGAACCATGTAAAGAAGTTCATTCGAGTAAACATTTAACAGCATTGAGTGGTGACAAGGCTCGTTATGCTCATGATAAAGGGAAGAAAGCTAAAGACAGGAAGGAAAAGCAAAGTCCTGATACTGCTATCGAGTCGGAGATGAGAATACAGAAGTCGAAGAGAAAGTGACGCCAGCGTGACGGCGAAGGTCGTCGGCAGGAAGAGGTGTACACCGATAAGGATCGCGCAGCTGCTGTGAACATGGGTACCACGGATATAAAGCAGTCTCTGAAGATAAAGCAACGCCAGGATCGTAGCAAGAGTTTGCAAATCCCGGAAGAGACCGAACCCGGAGCGTTGCTGACGCTTGGTCTACGCGAGATGCGCTTTGGCGACATTAATGTCGCTGTTAATTGCATTAATAAGGTTTTTACTCGCTTGCCTCGTTATACGATGTGATTTCTTGTTAATTCTTGACGGGTATAATCGATGAGAGTAATTTATGTCTTCCGTGCATGGTCGTGCATGCGCGCATGAATAAATGTGACCCTCCGTAATAAGCGAATAAATCAATCGTAACGATTTATATTATATAAGATTGAAACAGACGTAATAAATTGCGGGGATTGTTATCGTTATCGATTTCGAAAAAAATATTATCTAAGTTTTTTAAAAGATTGCATAATCTATATTCTATATAATATACATAATTGATTTGTTAATTTAAAAAATTGGCATCTATATACTTTGATATAATGATGAAAATTCTTCTCAGAATTTTTACATGAATTGAAACACGTTTCAACATTAAGAAAGTTTACATCTTTTCTTATAATTTTTCATGTAAATGAATTCTGAAATATTCTAAGATTTTTTATTTTAGAATTTCTCAAAAAATATTTTTCCTTATTTTATAAGATTTTAACAGAAATCGTGGAATGAAAAAAATTCTTAATATTTCAGAATACATGTACATATATAAAGAACTCTCGAGAAGGCTATATAGACTTTTTCAGTAGGTACACCTCTAAAAAGTGTTCCAATTTGTATAAAAAAAATTTAAGAATTTTTTTTAAATCATAAAATTATTTATTATTTTAATTTTAAAAAATTCTGAACTTTATTTAAAAATTATGAAAAATTCTAAGAAAAATTTTTTCTGAGACTAATATAAAAAAAAGTTCAGATGACATAAAGAAATTTCAGATTAATAAAATATCCATAAATCTCATAAAGTTTAATGTCAATTTGTCCATAATATTAGGTGTGGGAAAAAGTTCATGGCATTTTTCCCATTAGATGGCATTAAAAAAACGTTACGAACTTTTTCCCACTCCTAATATTTCTACTGTATTTATTATAGTTTCATTGTAATATATGGCAAAAAGATTATTGCAATATAATCTTCGGCGATGAATGGCAACTATATATAAGTAAAATAATATCACAAATATTTTCATATAATTTGTACTTAATACTAGAAGTTTCTATGACGTATTAAAGTAGATTTTTATATTTTTATTTAAATTATATAAACATTTGTTACATTTTAAAGAGATTAAAAATAATATATGAAAAAAAATTAGAATTATTGATGTACATTTAAAAATATATATGAAAAAGAATTTACAATGTTTATAATTACTATAAATATAATAACTATATATCTTTGTGTTTTAACAATATTATTAAAATTTTAATTATTTCAATAAAGACATTACATAAGAATTTATTCTGGCAGGCACTGGAATTAAATCCAAACGACAAGAACGCCTTGATAGCGCGGAGCAAATGTTATCTTTTACTGGGTGATCCGCAAAAGGCTTTGAATGACGCTGAAGCAGCTTTAAGATTGAATCCTAAAGATTCTAGCAAGTCCAAGGCGGTATACTGTAAGGCGGAAGCTCTCTATCATCTCGGTGATTTTGAAATGAGTTTGGTGTATTATTACCGTGGAATGAGGATTCGTCCGGAATTCGGCGAATTTCGCCTTGGTGTCCAAAAAGCGAAAAATGCGATACAGAATGTGTTACGTAAGAATTAACAGTTATATTTCTAACATATTGATCCTTAATTATTCTAATAATACATGTATATGCGATAATATACTACAATATGTAAAAAGAAATGTATGCGTTATAAAATTTTTATGAAAGTCGGTAATTTTACAGTTTATTTGTGATTTATTTGTTGAAACATTGTTAAAACTTTCAATGAAAAAGTAGATATTCAAGCAACTATAAATTATAGCCGCAGCACAGATTTTTTTTTTACATAACGCATAGTGCATAAACGAATTAAACTAATCAGAATTTTTTCTTTTCTCCCATTCTATAAAAAAGAAGAATTTCGATTGGTTGATTCTTTTATGCACTATGCATTATGCGTTATGCAAAAGTTTGTGCTGCGTTCATTATTCATGAAATTCTATTAGCGTTTTCGACCCGGGTTTGCACCAACTTGAGTTAGGAAATGCTTCGCTATTGATTGATGTTACTCGCTCTATCAATGGGAGAGCACGAAACATCATTGCTTCAACCCAGATTAGTGTAAATTCGGTCGGACCGAAAACGCTATAGATATTATTTATAATAGTTAAATAGTTATAGATATTATTTAAAAATAATGGATTGCCAGGTGAATTAGAATTTTGTCACCGTATTGGTTGCGATGCTGTCGGTGCCAGCATCGCAGTCAATACGGTGGCAAGAAAATTAGCATCAATGCCGCTGATTTAGAGAATCAGCCTCTTCATTTTTGCTCCATCAATTGACGCCGTTCTCTAGCTGAACATAGGTTATTAGCGCAATTTCAATTTATTCTTGTTTTACATCTAATAAACATGAAGATAGAATGACAGAAGTAGCGCTAAGTAGCGTCTCCTTAAAAGCACCAATAGTGGCACGTAAAAAATCTCGACTGTAAAAAGATTATTTTCTTAATCCAGTACATACATATATATATTAATTTCTTTAATAAGAGTGAATCTAATTTTTTTATTAGATCGTGTAGATAATCATTAGTTTACCGCGCATAGATAAATAATACTATGATATAATCGTACGTGAATTTACCGACATTTCATTTTGGGAACATTTTCTGAAATTGATACAGATGTCGTATCAAGATTTGTGTTCTTCTGATGTGTGTGGTGTGTGTGATGTGTGTGGTATGTATTATATATATATATATATATACACACAATTATATTAATGTGTGTGTGTGTGTGTGTGTGTGTGTGTATATTATATATTTCTTATTACAGAAAATGTCATGACTCTTGTATTACATCGATTGTTGATGCATTCGGGAGCGTTTCTCTAAAGATATGTGATGTACTTTGAACCTGCTGAGTGGAACTATAATTCAAAACACAATAAAAATAATTGTGATTTACATCTCTAGCAGCCAGGTTCTTTTGTAAGTGACATCGACCGATCAGTGATACCGTTTTCGATCACTTGGCCACGTATTAACGAAAACATTAACATTTTATAACTAGAATATTGCAAAAAGGCAGGAAAATGATTAATACAGGGTAAGTGTTTTGTAATTTCAAGTTCTTATATGATTCAGCAGGTTTTCATCCTCAATAGTATTACCAGACAGTAGTATAAATTTATGTATGTACATTTCATTATTTGATTGCCACGTGAACTCATTTTTTTACATAAATACATGATAATGTATAAAATATATTTAAATTTGTCATTGTATTGTTCATAAGTTGTACAGATTAGAATGTTCATTGCGTTGTTCATTTTTTACTTAAGTCTAGAAATTTTTTACTTAATTCTAGAATTGTTAATTTATTTGCATATTTGAAAACAAAAATTTATTCAAAAACAAAATTTATGTTTGTAAATAATATAATGTAAATGTATCAATTAGTAGATATAACTCAATTTACTGGACAAAGTGATATGAATATAAAATTTTAAATATTAAGTTTTTAATTATATATGTGACTCTGATTAAATTTATTGTTTATAAAAATTTAATAATAAATATATTTGGAATTGTACATATCATTAAAAGCATAATATTTGAAATGTTTTATTCTTTTATCCAACAATTGATTCGTGTCCACTAATTGATACATTTATCTTACGATATTTATGATACATTAAATTACTATTTTATATTTTAAAACTTAGATATAATGAATTATTATAATATTTATTATTTATAAAACAATTAAAATAAATATAAATATAAATATAATATTTATAATCCTCATGATTTATAATTTATTAAATGATATATAGTATTTAATAATACATTTAAATAAACAATAACATTATTATAAATGTTGTGTCATTGAACAAGATTATATTACCAATATTTGACAGGAAGTTGGCCGGTCGCACTATTTTTATAACTGGAGCTTCAAGAGGTATTGGGAAGAGTATAGCTTTGAAAGCAGCGAAAGATGGTGCAAATATTGTTATTGCTGCAAAAACTGCTGAATCACATCCAAAGTTACCGGGTACTATTTATACAGCAGCTTCTGAAAGTAATTATCGCTTAATTTTTCAGATTTGGGTTTATGGTACAATCTGACAGCGATACATTTATAGGTATTGGTTTATAGATAAAAAAAATACTTACTGATTTTTATGAATAAAAAGTTTAATACAAAATTATTTTTATATTTGTTAAATATCAATATTAAAACTAATGAAATTATTACAAAAATAGAATATTTATATTTATATTTTATAGATGGTATATTATATAGATTATATATAACTTGTATAAATCTATTTATATTTAATAACTAATTGCTTATAAATTTAAAAATTGATTCTCTAAAATAATTTTTATATTTATGTTAAATAGTAACTCAACTAATAAAATTGTTAGTTTTGATGTTGATATCAAAAAGAAATATGATGTCTAACACATATAGAAATAATATTTTATTATTGGCAATATATTAGCCTATAATTTTTTTTTAATTTAATGAATCTTTTTTTTAATTAGGTTTTTTAATTAGTAGGATTAAACGAAATTTAATGAAATTAATTCCAACTAAGTCAATTAGATCCAACATTCAAAAACCTTTGAAATTTAAAGATTTATGTAGAAAAAATATTTTTCAGTTGAAGCAGCCGGAGGTAAAGCTCTGCCTTGTATTGTGGATGTACGCGATGAGAAGCAGGTGATTGACGCGGTGGAGAATGCTGTTTCCAAGTTCGGTGGAATAGACGTTGTTGTGAATAATGCTAGCGCTATTTCTTTAACGGGTACTCTTGCAACCGAAATGAAAAGATACGATCTAATGAATAATATTAATGCCAGAGGAACTTTTCTCGTGTAGGTTGTTTTTTTCGTACTGTTTGCAGGTTTTTAATGTTTAGTATTTAATTTAATATTAAATTAATCATAAATCTATAACAATCTATAACTATTAATCTATAACAATTGATTAGAAAAACTGATTATTATCACGCATTCTCAAGTTCACACTGCAAATTACCATCAAGAAATAAAATTGTATTGTAGATCGAAAGTTTGTATACCATATCTAAAGAAAAGTACAAATCCACATATAGTTAATATAAGTCCGCCGTTAAACATGAAACCCATTTGGTTTCAAAATCATGTTGCATACACAATGGCTAAATATGGAATGTCTATGTGCGTTCTTGGAATGGCAGAAGAATTTAAACCTGATGGCATTGCGGTTAACGCTGTTTGGCCTAAAACAGGTATATTGTCACATTTTAGTTTATAAGATATAATTAATAAGGAAATAATTGCATTTATGATAGAAAAATATAAATGTATATATTGCTAGTATTATTTTAAATAGAGAAAATAAAAATTTTGTTTACTTGAGTAACTTATAGATTGCATTTAGTATTGTCTTTGTATTGGATAATACTAATAATTATGTAAAATTTATTTTAAATAAATTACATTTTTTTAGCTATATATACTGCTGCAATGGACATGCTATTAAGCTCAGACTCGAGTAACGTTTCTCGAAAGCCTGAAATTATGGCTGATGCTGTTTATACATTGCTTTGTAAAGATAGCAAATCCATTACTGGTCATTTTCTAATTGATGAAGAAATATTGAAAAACGAGGGCATTACTGATTTTACAGACTATGCGTGTAATCCAGGTAATATTGGATTTTATTTATATTTTATAAACAAAATAAAAATATTTATATTAACATTTGTCTTGTAAAATTTATAGCAATTATAAATAAGTGAATTGTGTGATGATCAATCAATTAAAAGTTTTATATTAAATTTGTTTTCTAAATATAAGATCTTTAAAAATATGTTAGATATTATCAGTTGTTAAATAGTTTTTTTTAGCAATAAGCATTTGTAATCTTTTATTTAGCAAATAAGGACAATTTAATGCTGGACTTCTTTCTGGATGGTGCACATGTATATAATGCTGATAAAACGAATAACGAAGAAACTGGACGATTGGCACATTTATTTAATGTTATCAATGCAAATTTAAGTAGCGAACTGGTTGACAAAACTGGTGCTATATATCAATTCAACGTAAAAGGTAATTTCTTTTTATTTATAGAAGAAAAAAAGAGATTGTAAGAGAACACACATCTTTATATTTATATATACATTCATGTTTAGGAAAGGAATCTGGTGTATGGTTCCTTGATTTGAAAAATGGGAAGGGCGCTACTGGCAAAGGAGAACCGAGTCAGCCAGCAGATGCAACTCTTACGATGGATTCAGAAAATTTCTTTGCTATGTTTTCAGGTACGTGCAGATCTAATAAATTTCTCTTGAATTTATTCTTGCATCTGTTATTATTGTATCATGTGTAAGAGATACGGTAATGTCTCGGCGCTAAGAACATAATATGTACATATACCTGTTAATGTTATTATTACATTACTGTATCTTAAACTTGCTTTTTGTCAACAGGCAAACTAAAACCAGTTTCTGCATTCATGACAGGCAAATTAAACATTAGTGGAAACATGCAGAAAGCAATGAAATTGGAAAAATTAATGACTAGTTTAAAATCCAAACTATAAATACAAAGATTAAAATACCACATATCCTGCAGTATATTTTTAATATATTGTAATATATAACACATCATCTCTTTTAAAAAAACATAAATATGAACATAAATATTTTATATGCACATTCTTATGTGCATCTTTTTTCTTCGTTGGAAAATAAAAAAAATATGTATAAATGATAATAACTAATAATAACTAATAATAACTAATGAATCAAAATTCACATTAGTATTATAACTTTTAGTTGAATTGTTCAAGTCTATTTCTAGAAAATAAAACGTCTAAGAGAAATTTTGTATAATACATAAATAAGAATAATTTTTTATAGTATAATAATTCTACATATAGAATAAAAAATATTTTGTATTCATGAAAATGATATTCATATAAATATATAATTTATACATTGTTATCAGGAAGCTTTGTACAATAAATAAAATAATTTTTATACATGTTGCAAAAAATATAAAAATTTGTATTTATAAAAATAACTTAATGAATTACTTTTCTAATAAGGACACTTATATTTTTATTTCAGCATTGGAAATATTATATGTGTAAGTACTTTTGCTTCTTCATAAATTCCAAAGAAAATAAAGCCTCCTAATGTGATCCACATTACTCTTGGTCCAAAACCAGCAAATAATCTGTGATTATTAGTGAAATTTAAAAAAATTGTAGACTACATACATAAGAAGGGAAAAAGAAGAAATGTAAAAGATATTTACCCATGAAAACCATTCTCTATATATACTCCATGAAGTATATTTAGTATCTTTAATTCTGACGAAAGTAACATTCTATTTGAGAGCATTATTCTCGTTTTTGCAACATCTAATGGAGTAGTAACAGCTGCAGAGACGCCACCTAAAATTACAAAGCGTACACATGTAGGCGAAAAAATAGATAAAAATAGTATTTATGCAAAACTATAATATTTATTTTCTTATTTCTATTTGGAGCGTATAAAATTAATATAAAAACCTGCAATTGCACCACAAATTGCACTTTCTACAGGATATATTTCTCTTTCAATATAGAATCTGTAGGATTTTTTAAAATATTCCCATAACGGAAACTGTACAATACTAAATGGCATGTCTCGTGATACCGTACTCCAATATCCACGATATAGTAATTTGAAATCAAATGATTTTTTATCATGTACTTGTGCCTGCCTTCTCTGTTTCATAACTTCCACTGGAACTCGTAATAAACATGCTACCTTTGTATATAGAATAACAATTATATACAAGCTATACAAGCTAAAATTTGTTCTTTATAAATAACTAATTTATTTATAAAGAACAAATTTTAGCTTGTATTAATTTAATAGCATACAATCTATAAATAGTTGAGCTTAAAGAACACTTTGACTCCGAAATTGAAAAATCTTAGCCATGTTAAATTTATGTAGAAAGCAATGTTTTTCTAATTATTACATAATTATAGCTATAAAAGAATTAAGAGAAAAACAATAATTTTTGAAAACATTGCTCTATACGTCAACTTGACATATTTAAAATTTTTTTTATTTCAGAATCAAAATTTTTTAAGCTCAATTATTTAATGTAAATTAAATATCGTTAATTTGATTGA
>Ga0157363_1004311_pt1 | contig 13101 bp, 6 predicted proteins | sample AttsexASBM1_FD_111477 | JGI IMG/M metagenome (GOLD analysis project Ga0157363, IMG submission 111477) | Fungus gardens microbial communities from leaf cutter ant in Ribeirão Preto, State of São Paulo, Brazil - Atta sexdens ASBM1 | ecosystem: Host-associated > Fungi > Mycelium > Unclassified ...
TTTCTTAAATTGTACTGTATGTTACTAAAAACGTATAACTTCTTTAAAAAATATCTAGTAAATCTAATAAATGTAATAAAAAAAAGTAATAAAAAAATGATTGAAAAATTTGTGGTACGATTTAAGAAATACCGATTTAAATTTTGTAAGGCGCTGATCATACTTCAATAATTCATATTTTAATAAATGTAACATATATGTATATAAAAAATGTAAAATGTTTCATATTTAAACAATATAAAATGTTTTACAATATATTTTATAAAAACATAAAAATACAAAATGAAATTGTATTGTTAGATAATTATCATTACCTAAATTGATCAAAAATTATATCAATTCTACTTCATTTTTTAAATGTTTATAATGCACAAAAAAGATGTAACCTATAGAACGTTTTGTTTATATTTCTCATTGCTGTTTATATTAAATAATGAGACAAAACTGAAATAAAATTTAGGTGACCGGATAGTAGGCAACTCTTTCTAGTAAGCAAGGGATGTAGAAAAGATAAAATCTTTCAGGATAAAAGTCGCAAGATCTTGGAAAATATATTACTCATAATCATCAAAATCTACCTTAAATTATTTAATTCGTGTCGAATTTTAGAATACAATTTTATTCATTGTATGCTCTGTATTTTGATGTTTACGTGTATTAATATATTATTTCATATGTAATCTAATTCTTCAAAAAAAGATTTTTCGTGTTATACGGTGCATAAAATTATAAATAATATTTTATCCCGAGTTCCGACATGAATTATGGATCGTCTAAAGTGGGCTTGAAATAAAATCATTATATGGAAAATCGCGCGCGAGAGTAGCTGAGTAATGCACTTAAAAATCACAGATTGTGTCATATGTTGCACAAGTAATTTTATTTAATATCTACAAAATACGCATTTCCAATTATCTCTGCAAAAAATTAATTATTAGAAATTAATTATTAAAAATTAATTATTAAAACGATTTATAAATGAAAAACCACAAAATCTTTTCATTCGTAAATATGGAATAACAAAATATCGCGAGGGGATTCAATTTTCCGTCGTGGCGATTAGACGATCAAGGGATGAGGCGTATCGTTCATTCTTTGATCCGCGCATAACAATTCTCGACAATTAAAAATATATTTTTTTCCCGGAGTGTTTCACGCGCCGATGGACGATATGATGATGCGGGGAAAAATTTTCGACACTTTCGCAACGTATATCTTATTCGGCGCACGCTACGCATTCTGCCGGGTGCGGTGCGTGCGTTTGACACCGCGCGCCATCATTAATACCGGCCCTCGACCTAGAGAGATTGAAATTTAATGTAATTTATTATTTTTTAATATATCCCATGAAAACGTTTTACGCGGATATTTTCGATGCACGCATCCCCCTCCCTCCCTCCCTCCCTGCCGGAGGTCCCCCCCGGTCACTCGAGGGAGGAGGCAGGCGTGTGCGCTTGACACCGCGCGAGCTAAAACGGGTTTTGACGCGTTAATGTGTTTTTCCGCTTTATAGCGAGATCGCCGGGGATCGGCCGCATTGAGAAAGGAGTCACGGCCATGAGCGCGCTCGTCGAGCAGACTTGTTTACACGAACGCCATTCAAAGCGCGGACGGACGCGATCATAATCGCATCGTTAATCGCCAAGCTCTGTAATAAAGGCAGCTTTCATTCTGCCGCTTGAAATAGCACGATTTAATTATCATTATTAATTAGGTATGTACACCGTGGACGTTGAAGCGTTATCGCGATACGTTGGATAAAGAGCTCCTAATAAAAGAGTAATTATTATGATATCTACAATAATTAAGATTCTTATAACATATCCAAGTGGAAAATATCAAAGTCTCGACGTGACGATGAATAAAAAATTTTATTGATATTGTTATTGATATTGTTACAACAAGAGTCCTTATTCCATTATTATTTCAACTGTAAAATCCTATGAATCTTAAAATAAAGATTTTAAGAACATTATGATTAATAATTAAAAGCATTAAAAAATATAATTATTAATTAAAATATTAAAGATCGAAATGTGATTTTATTATCAACATTAAAAGTTTATGTAGTAATAAAGTAATAGCAGAAATGCTTTTGAATTACGTACAAAGATTTTAATGAGATATTATTTTAAGATTTTAATTGCGATATTTATTTTTTACTGATTAAAATCGTCACGATTCACCGCGAATCATTACGAGGGCCGCTCGTTAAGTGCCAAAACAAGTAATAAAATCATTAACGCAAATGTATTCGTATCCGCGTCCCGGCATCATTAGAGACCTCAACGCGACACTAATAATTCTATCAATTACATGATTCGTTTTATCGGTGTAACGCGCTGACTCGCCGCTCGCCCAATTGCGTGTCAATAATATTTGTAGCATTTATACCTAACGCTTGTAATATTGCAGAATACGCGTTTAACCAGAAGTCAATCACAGTTCACACGCATGTAGTGCCGAAATCAATTCATCGCGAATTACGGTGAATTTGATTGTAGTTCTGATAGAAATCCGGCTGATAGAAATACAACCGACGAAATTTCATAACAAATATATTATATTTCAGTGGCAAAAGATAAAGAAGTCTTAATACAAATATTATAATGTAGAGAAACATTTTATACGCTGAATGATTCGTTGTTATTTTTCAGTTGCAAATTTTTATATACTGCATGATATGTTGTTATTTTAGTTGTAAATTTGTAATCACAAAGTATAATCTCAATAATTCTTAAATTAAAAAATTATCAATAAAAAAGAAAATCCATTCAAATCAGAATTTATATATTTAAAATCTTTCATCTTTTTCTGTACGTCTATAATTTAATAAAGTTTAATTTGCGAGAATTTCCGATCTCTATAATCACAAATTAACAATAGAATTATAATTAATTTAGCACAAATCACATTAAATTTGATTATAGTTGCTGACAGAAATTCAACTACCAATGAAATTTCATAGCAAATATTAAATGTCACATTAGCGGTAATAGATATACATCTTAATATAAAAAATATAAATATTTACACATTAACTGACTCATTACTATTCCAACGCAAATTTTTAATCCTAAGAATGTTGGAGATCTTGAGATTCTCACATAAAAATATTTAAAAAATTAAGTTCTCGTTAATCACTTAAATTTAAAAAAACATCTTACATTATCTTTTTATTTATATTAGATTTTATATTTTAAAGCTTGATTCCAAAAAAATCTTTAAACTCCACAAAATATTAACAGAAAAAAATAACTTTTCTTTCGCCTCTCATATTTTTATCCTTTTTTACACAGCTTCTCTCTTCTTCCAAAATCTCTACGAGAAAAAAATCAATCTTTAAACTCTCAACAAAGATAAATCATGTTAACGGACGAATTTGTTTGAATCGTGTAAAATCTCTCCTGTTTTTGCTGTGTCGTTAAACAACGCCGTAGATAAATTAACAAACGAAGGCGGTGCGGTACGACGGGTAATTATGCGTCGAACGCTATATAGCGCAGAGGAGAGGGACTCCAAAAGGTGAGAAAGTTATATTCGCCGCGACGAATTAATTCACCTATACTCGCCCCGCAAATTTTCATACGGGATGTATGCGCTTGACACCATGTAGACCCTAACGATCTGACGCGCTAATACACTCTTTAGCTCTAGGGTATTACCCACACGAGAGATTGTACACTATTTACTGACCGTTTACTACTTCCATGAATATGTGTGCGTGTGTGTGTGTGTGTGTGTGTGTGTGCGCGCGCGCGCGCGTGTGTACGTGTGTGTATGTGTGTTAGGTATATTCATGTAAGCGATTCATGTGGAGTTTTAGAATATTTAACCCCTTCCTGTCTAAAGGCGGTAATTAATGCATTTGCCAAATACGCTTCCCACGTTGCGATTGCGCGTTAAATTATCCTTAAGCAGGGTGCAACGCACCCGCAGGAGTAACTTTGTATTAAAAAGGGAATTTAAAATCGCCCGATGTTTAAGAGAACAATGAACAAACAAACAATTTCTCGCAAACGTTGAAATTAAAGAGCGTAATTTTTTTCTTAATTGCTAGTTCATTTTTGAATTCTACTTTTTGTTGTAACACAGTTATCTCCGCAGTAGCAAGTTTAACTTTATCTATTTGTAAGAATTACACAGTGAAATCAAGAAAGGACGAAGTTACATTACACAGATAACTGAAAAATGAACTCTAATTGAGATAAACGGAATAAAGGTCTATTTACAAATCTTGATATTAATAAAAATTAAAATAATCTGCTGCTTTTTTATTATACACAAATGGATGCAATATTAAATAAATTTATGTAATGTCTTTAAGAAGTTATATGTTATAAATCTTCTCTCTATTACGATCAATATTACATAAAAAAACTAATTGCCGGAAAAAGGGCCTAAACAAAATTGTGCCTTTATTCCATCCCCTCAATTGTAACATTGTTATAAAATATCATTGTAACTTTGTTACAAGGACAAAAAAACTTGGACAATGAAACATAAGCAATAAACGAGATGATCAAACAATAGAGGTCGTAAAGCCATAACAGTAGCAAATCAAATCCAAGAGTTGATTTCCTTATTACGTTTTACTGTCTTAGAGCTGCGACACAGACTTTTGCATAATGCATAAGTGCATAAGAGAATCAATCAATCAAAGTGCTTCTTTTCCGTGAAGTGGAAGGAAAGGAAGAATTCAGATTAGTTGATTCTCTTATGCACTATGCGTTATGCAAAAGTCTACGTCGCAGCCCTTTATTTTTTGTATGGCACAACTCTTATGAGATACTCCTCAACTCTGTGACTTTAACAGTCGATTGAATTGATATGACCGTATCATTCGCGATGTTCCTAAATTCGACTGGTAAAGAATTTTGACGCAAAATCGCCGAGGTTGCAAGTTTCCCGTACCTATCTCGCGCAGCGAGATTAAGCACGTGGGGGATGAAATCGGACAGGACGACGGAATCGGTAAAACGGCGAGCAATTCAACTTCGCCGAAAAGCGCGCGGCGCGGCGGCGGTGGTGACGGGCGGCGGTGGTAGCGTTCTCTCAGGACGGAGGTGCTTTGTTACTTTTGTTAGTTCCCGGCCTGCCTGCCGCTGACGGGACAATCAATCACCGCCGTCTCTCGGTAAACGCAAAACGAAAAGAAAAAGAGAGAAAGAGGGAAGCGGGGCGGAAGAGCGGGAGGGCTGAGGGTGCGAGAGAAGATCGGAAGTGAAGCCCCGCGGTTTCCCCACGGTGTGTATGCGAGTTGCCAGTTTATGCCGCTCGTCTGGGGTATCTGAATGACGAAATTGGTGATCGAAGTGGTGCTTCCGAGTCTTCTCTTCCTTCACATTGCTATTCGGCAGAAAGAGACGCAAACAAAATTAAAGTAAAAGATATAAGATTAATATTCTAATTATTATTTTGAAAAATTCAATCCTAGTATAATGGAAAGGTACCTTTAGGCTAAAAATTATTCACAAAGAAAAAATTTTAATCATATATGAAATATTTATCGAAATAAATGGTAAATATGAAGAGAACGAAAGCTTTTTATTACACCTTAAGTTTTATTCGGCTACTTCAATCAGTGAGTTTCATTCTGATCTTTTAAGTATTAATTAATATATTTAAGTTTCAATTATTTATTAAATATGTTTAACATGTTTTTAAGACTAATCGACGTATAGCTGTCAAACTCGTATATATATATATGCGATTCCGAAAAGATCTCCCCGCTTCAACTCGAGTTTCAAGCACGCTTCCTCAGAAAATCCAACTGCGAACGAGCAACGTGTCGATTTCAATATCTTCTCCATCAGTTTCTGCATAAAAAGTACGATCTGTAGTATATTATAGTATATACGAAATTCCGACGTTCCAATGAATATTCTTAAACTGATAATATAAAAGAAGATAATATAAAATAACAGATTATAGAAATAGATTTTAATAATAAAAATTAATTGTTTCAAACAATGTGAATTAGCTTTTATTGTTACATTTTATACGTTTGATCAAAGCAAACGTATTGAAAGATTTACTAATATAATGAGCTGGATAATTAATATAATAACACTAAAAGTGAACTTTTTAAAATTTAATCATTGAGCCACTATTATATTTATTTGGCAAACATACTGAAATTGAACATACTTGAAACTAAAAAACCATTGATTATCGAAAAATAAAATATAAAGAAATATCGCAATACATTCATTTCATAATAAAAATTCACTCTTGTAACTCTTCAGCCTAATCTACATTCGTCGTACCGTAGCGTCGTAAGCATCGTAAGCATCGTGCGACTTTAAAATTGACGCATCGGATTGATCGACGCAACAAGCTTGTGACCTATGACGCCTATCAATGTAGATTAGGCTTTAGACAATTTTGAAATTAAAAGAGAAGGTCTAAAATAGTGAGTAAACGAGTTACTTATTTGACAAACGTAATGAAATTATTAAAAAGTTGGTTACCGAAAAATAAAGTATTAAAAAACATCGTGGTATCATCATGCAGCCCATTCATTTAATAATCAAAATTTGTCCTTGTAACTCTCAGACGATGGAAATTAGAAAAGAAACTCATTAAAATAATGAGCAAAAGAATCTCAATTATTCCATATCTTTGATAATATTCGTCATGATGGTACAAAAATTTTAATTAACGTTAGATTTTAGATGACGCGTGACTCGCGGGGAGAGAGAATCAATCGTTCATTCCCGATTATCTCTTAAACTGTAGCCGATCGGTCCACCCTAGGATCGTTCAAATATCGCTATAGTCACAAGGATCAAGCATAACGACGACATTCGAAAGGCGTTATATAGAGTGCACGAGTGGGTAATCGTTAAACGATTGGCTGCGGCCTCTCTCTCTCTCTCTCTCTCTCTCTCTCTTCTCTTCCTGTCTTCCACCCTTTCTCCATCCCTCCTGGAGGAACCCCGGGCTGGAAATCCTCCTCCGTTTAACTCCCTGCCCCATTCCTCGCACCCACGCGCCCGCCCTTACTTCCGCCTACCCTCGTGCACCCCCTTGTGCTTCAACCTCCCCAACGTTCGTCCCACCTCTCGGCCGCTCTTTCAACTCAACCCCTTGTGCCATCCACGTTGTGCCTAGTGCGGTGGTGGCGCCATCTGGTGCAGTTTAATAAAAGACGATCGATTATGACGTCGGCCTCAGAACTACCCCTCAGCTCACTCACTCTTGCCGACTCCCTCTCCCTCCGCTGCCCTTCTCCGGCCTAACCACGAGTGCTCTCTCTCTCTCTCTCTCTCTCTCTCACTCATGTATTGACTCTCTTTAGAACTCCCTCTCATGCATTTGTCGATTCTATATCCTATAATAACGCAGAAAGAGCAGAATGGAAAGAGAGGACAAGTACAGGATGGTCTAGAATTTGCGGAGGAGAAAAAGAGAGGGATTATATTTCATACGAGGGCGGCACACTGAACGATTTTTTTCTTAGCACGATCTTTATATATGTACATGACGGAACAAAATTAATCTCTTAATTTTGCGTGTCTAAATATTAAGATTTTTTTTTTTTAATTACGCATTTCTATTTATTAAATGATCATGTCAGAAGTGCATTTATTATATTTTATAAAGAAAATGATTACTTATTGATTAAAATCCATAAAATCCACAAATCAAAAATTGTGGTCATATATTTATCAATTTAACTCTCATTCGATCGTTTTTCGAAGGAAACAGAGACTATAAAAAAATCTCTCTGGATTTTCCCTTCGCATCCGCGTTGATTCTCTGCGTGGAAAGGACGAGGTAAGAGAAGAGTGAGGGCCGAGAGTGCGGAAATGGGAGGGTGGAGGAATAGAAGCGAAAGGGACGACAGAGAACCGAGTAGGGGTTGCCATCCGTACGGGGGGGGAGGATACACTGCGAGGTGAGGTCAGCCAGACCGGGGGAGGGAGTGGGCACGGGGGGGATGGATCAAACGTAAAAAGTACGGCACAAAGCTGCCGGCGTGGCGCGATCCTGCGGGCGAAGGGCAGACGGCTGCCTGATGTATGGAAAGGAAGTCGCGCGATAATAGAGGGGAAAAAGGGCCTTTGCGGATTTATCGGCGCCGTGCCGCACCGCCCCGGTGACGATTTAATCGATTGTTTTTCTCGGAGCGGATAAAGGCGTAATTGCGAACACCGGCGGATCTCGTTTAATTCTTTGAAGCCCAGTGATATGAAAAATCATCTATACCACTATCCTTTTGCTCACCAATTAGCTCGCTATTCGATTATTTCACTCGAATCTTAATGGCGGGATATTTATGCTACCTTATATAACATGAATTCTCGCATCAACAAGGAAAATAAAATATTATCCGTTTGTATAATATTATTTATGCAATACAAACGACGTCTGTCTGTAACGCTGATTATTAATTCTAGATAAATATAAAAATCTGTTATTCAAGGAAAGAGATAATTCAACGCTGGAAATATCTTTATCGTGATTTTGCGAGAGTGAATTAAAGATTTGAAATTAATGATTGTGTAAGATTGCGCGTGTGTGGATTTATTTGATTAAGAATTAAGATAAAGGAAAGGTACATAAATGTATCTTTTTAACAGCGAAATATCTTTAAATGAAAAAATTGTGTATTGCAAAGTTTTCCGAAATCCTGTTTTCCTGATTGAAACAGAAGAAATAGTACCTCAGCATTGAATAATTATATAAAATTATAAAATTATATAAAAATTTTTAATTAAAAAAATTTTATTTGATATTTTATTATAGGATATCTTTAGGAAATTAATTACTAGTAATAAAAGCGGACAGTTCGGTGTTATGCGAAGGGGTACTCTTCAAATGTCTCCGTAAAAGAGTGCGGATATCAGTTAAGGTGGTACGAGATCATAAAAGTAAAAAGAGCAGCGCAAGCTGCCGCGTCGCGATTCAACCGGAGATGAGCTGGCAATTGCTGATGTAGAGTGAAAAACGTCATGTGTTCTCGCGTCTGAGATGTCATATATGAAACCTCTTTTCCGAATCGACAAAATATCATCGTCGTCGTCGTCGTCGTCAGACAAATGCCGTTTTAAGATCGTAATCTGAATAAAAAAGAAATTAAAGCATTTCGCTGCAAGTGAAATTGAAACTAATGTGATTTGTGAAAAGACTATAAACATTTATTTACAATTATTGTCTGTATTTCTTTTCATTAAGTTTTTGTACTTCGTTTTATAGAATTTTTTCACGGAGTGCGACGCAAATTATTTTGCGCGTTGTCGTTTTCTCGAAACGAAGTTCGCGATAGAGGTGGTGAAAGTTAATTGTGTATCATGAAACAGATGAAAATTTCAAAAGTGAGTAAATTCATTTAGGTATTGAACAATGAAGTTGTGAATGTACCCATTTTTCTAATTTTCGTTTTGAAGACATACAATCGACTTCCAATACTTCAATTCTATAATTCTTAACGACAGTTTGGTATCGTTACATTGTCGTTGCGTAGCTTTTTTTTATTATATATACTTGTTGTATATGTCTATCCAGAGTTGAGTAGCAACTCATTTCTTGTAACGAAATTACAATTAGAGTTACTTTTTTCAGTAAATATAATTTAACTTCGTTTCTTTTTTTCCATCTATAACTTAGTTACATTTTTTGGCAACTAAGTTAATAGTTACTTTATATGGATCTTTTTTATCAACATAGGCTGACCAAAATGAAATGAACAGTGATTATTCCTCGTGATTGAAATATATTTTTATCCCTGATTATTATATTCTATAAATGTTTGTATTAAAAATTAAGCTAAGACTCTCTTAATTATGTGACCGCATTTTAATATTACTCCTATAATTTTGATTCCATAAATATATATATTACTTTATTATAAATAATATAGCGTATAAATAATATCGAATGTTTAGTATAATTAATAAAATAATTTGTTAAAAATATATAAGATTCTTATTTATTTAAAATGCAAAAAATAATTTAAAAAATAACAGAAAAATAATCCATTATTTTTTAGGTAACTGTAACGTGTTACTTTTCAGAATCGTAACTTGTAACGGTAACTAATTACTTTTTGAAAGAAAAAAAAGTGTAATCAGTAATCTACTTTTATAACTTTTCCAATTCTGTTTATACCTGATATTTACCTGTATTATATTTACACATATGATAACAACAGTATAATGATACCGACATTATCGTTAAGAGTTACAGCATCAGAATATAGGATAGATTTCGCGAAGAGAAAAGAAGAATCCCGCATTTATCGTTATATACCCACCCGGTTTTATGAATACAATTCTACGAGCATGGGCGAACGAGAGAGGCAAATACGTTTCGGAATCGATGTCAGTTCGCGATAAGAGGATGGAGGGACGAGGAAGGTTTACAATCGAGATATACAATTTGCGAATTTACAATCCGTCTGCGTGCAGGTCGTATAAACCGGGCTACAGCTGCGAGAGTGGATACGAGCCGGCACAAATCGGAAGTGATATTTCCGGGAGAAATGTCGCGAGAGCGAGAGCGAGAGGAATTCGTTGGGAACGCACCGACGTGACGTCGCACGCGCAGCTCGTGTATCTAATTTTCCTGTTGCAAAATTGTTTCTAAATGTCAAAAAGAGTACATTTTAATCCATTCGACCAATATCATTCAATTCATTTAAATCCGTCGGATTTCTTCGGGAAATTAAAAACGAAACTCTCAATATCGAAATATTGAAGCGTTAAAATCGCTTATGATTAAGCGAACGAAAAGGTTTTCCGCATGTTAAGTTCAAAAGTTCAATCAATTAATGATATTTTATTCTTCATTAAATTCCGAGTTAATATTTATTTCAACAAAATTGTTATTTAATCGATATCTAGCGTTAAGATACATTTAGAGAAAAAAATAATTACATAATTTAACGATAATATAATTTATAGTCATCATTTTTTTCGGTGTCAATAATATACGTATACTTTTGAATTAAAATTATAAATATATAATAATAATTATATATAAATATATAAATATAATAATTATTACTAACATTATAACAATAACAACTATAAAAATGAAGCTTCTAATAATTATATCATAATTATTTTATCAAATTTTCTTCTTAATGTAAAAATTCGCGAACGACAAAGTTGCCATAAAATTCAGCAAACTCACTTCCAAACTCATCGAACTTTTTATAAGCGGTTTCAAAACAGTTCAGAATGTTAAAATTTATTTTCATTATAAGTGTTTACACTTACATTAAAAGCCCGTACATTTGTCTCTGCAGATAGCAAAACGTGAATGGGGACGAGGACGAAGCGCTCGCTATCATCGTCATCGATGCCGCTCGATTCCACGGCTCTCGAGTTCACCGTGAGTGATTAAAGTTGATTCTCAAAGGCGAGATCTATATGCATATACCGCGGTATTGTATATTCATGGTTTCTTAGCTCTCGCGTCCGCCTCCGGCGCGAGCGAGGGCGAGGGGTGGCGGGGCAGCGACGCTCTCTCAAAGTAAAATCCATAATGCATGAAGGTCCACGGGCTAAGCCGAAGAGCTTAAAGCCGTAAGATATTGCGCGGCGTTATATTCATGTTATGCTCTGCGAGAGGCAGGCCTTTGTTTTTAATATCCGCGGCAGATTGTAGCCGGAGCGATTAGGGTAACGTCATAGCCGTCGTCCTTCGCTAGACTTTGATCCACCTGCGATCAAGATCAATGAAGTTCCACCAGACTGACATACAAAATGATTTAGGGACTAAAAAAAATGCTATTTTGATACGCAGATAACAGAATAAGAAAAGTCGAGCTGTATTATCACGTAAAGAAATAAATGTCAAATTTGCAGACAGATAATTCAGCCGACACGACAGGGAAGGTTTGTGTCTTCCAAAATATCCAAAAGAGTTCTTAGAAATAATTTGTAAATACTTTACTTTGCACAATGTAAGTAACATATTATTTTTGTACTTGAATTCTTATAGTTTGTTTCAAAATTTTTTAGTTTCTCAAAATACCTGAAATATTCAAATTTAAAGGTTAATATAATATCATGTATTTACATACAATTATATTAATTTATAGTTTTTCTAATGTATATTTAAAATATATTATTTTTAATATATATTTAAATTATATTCATCTTTAATTTTATCTTTTATACGTTTATGTAAAGTTATATTTTTTTGGCCAAAGATTTTTTTTACTTGCTATAATTTTCTTTTTTATAAGAATATACATATTTGTTATATTCCTTAATATTCAACATTACGATTGAAAAAAATTGTTATAATAATGTATTTATTTTTATGCAACATTTTTTTCTATCTACAATATCTACTGATAGATGATAAAACGGTATAAAGTGGTAAAGAAAGATTAATTTTATAAGAAGAAACTGATAATTTACTTTAGAAATTATTAGAAAGTTTAATTTAGTACAAAGAATTTAATAAGTAAAAGATTTCCTTTTTACACTGATACGGCTACGTTACATCCGCAAAAAGCTACATCGAAGAGCTTGAATAACCAAGAGCGACGCTATGAAGAGACGATCGTCTGTAAGTTCACGTTATCGCATAGCCAGTGTGTGTCTTGTAACTGGATATACGAAGAACAGAGGTTCTTCGCGACATGGATGTCAAACGTACATATCTGCTGTCTCGAGCTTCGATGTTTGTGCAAATATAGATCGGTTAGCTCTCCTCGGGTCAGCTCTCGCCGACGGGCGAGCCATGGCGACGATGGCGGCGGATTGCTCTCGTAAAAGCTTGTCAAGGCAAACTCGAATCAACGGCGGACCTAATGGCTACAAATTGATTTGACCGACGGAATCCAGGAAACTCGATATCCTCCTCTTGAAACGCCAAACCTAATGGCCGATCTATCTAACGTGTCAACGTCAGTGTCGTGGGAAAGGGCGATCTGCGAGACCGGCGTGGAAATTGAATTGAAGAGAGCGTTTATACACCTTCCATCTCCCGTTGTGATAATAATTAAACTGCTGCTTAAATTCATCGCAACTTCCCGATTTCGTTTCCTGATTTGAATTGATTCGCTGCGAAAAATCTTTCTACGTCACTGAATGTAAATATTTAATCAGGATGATTACTGAAATTTTGTAAAAAAAA
>Ga0157363_1004312_pt1 | contig 13100 bp, 11 predicted proteins | sample AttsexASBM1_FD_111477 | JGI IMG/M metagenome (GOLD analysis project Ga0157363, IMG submission 111477) | Fungus gardens microbial communities from leaf cutter ant in Ribeirão Preto, State of São Paulo, Brazil - Atta sexdens ASBM1 | ecosystem: Host-associated > Fungi > Mycelium > Unclassified ...
TATATCTTAGAACGTGCAATATTGAGAACTTCCAAGTTGGAAGACAATTGTTATTGTTTTAGTAAAAGTAATCTAGCTCTCACTGTACGAATAGACACGTATAGTATTGTGGATAAAACAAAACGAAGTATTTGCAACATGATATATTGTCGAGTTAAAAAGAATTAAATCTTTTTAAATGAAAAAAGAGAGATAGTTTAAATAATAATTATTATACAATATTATTATTATATTATTATCTTTTTTATTTAAATAATAGTAATGTCATATTATGTTATTAATATAATATAATATCACATTAAAAATCTAAAATTATTGATAATAATTATCATTCACATTTATTTCTCTATTAATTCATTAACGATAAATTCTAAATTTTTCGAAAAAAAAAGTACTTAAGTTACTCTTTACTCAAACAAAGCTAATAATGTAAGATAATGTGAAAAGTTCTTTTATTTTATTCATGTTACTCGCTTATTTATAATGAATATTTCGCGCCCACAGTTTTACGTGTGCGCTTTAGACGTATTGGAGTCTCTCTTGTTTTAATTATTAATACCGTAGGTTATAATTTGAAATTGCTTCATCTAATCGAAAACGCTTGCGTTAAAATGTTATAATTTTGTAATGGTGTAAGTTAAATTCTCACGATTTAGTCATTAATAAAAAATGGAGAGAAGGAGAGATAAGAGAATCACATATAAGAAATTCTCTGAGATGAGCGCAGAAAAAAATTTTGTTATAAATATCGTATCCAAATCAATTTATTTATCTAGAACACCATATAAAGGTACGAATTGCGAGCGAAGAATCCCATGAAAGACGAGCAATAACGTGTATATTACGTTTTACTTTACCTATTTTATATATAAATATTATATATATATATATAGATAGAGATATATATATTATATATATATGTATACACTATAACTTTTTTATTACTTCTGTATTGAAATGCTGCAGCGTGAAGAGTGTTTGTAACAGGATGCCGTAACGAATGCAAAACAAAAATATATAAAATCCACGTGTCATCGTTTTCTTTCTTTTTTTTTTTACACTAACTCTAGATAATAATCGCATCAATTGTGTGCTATTGTTAAAGTTGTTGCGAAGTACAGGATGAAGAAGAAGAAGGAATGAAATACAAGTTATGAGATTGAATATCTGAAATTTTAACTGATTGCTTTTACTGATTTCCTAATATTTTTTTATATCAAAGAAGAGAAATTTTTTTAATTGAAAATAAAGCTTCAGCTATTTAAAAAATGTTTTTATATTGAAGGATAAGAAAAACACTTAAAATTGAAAGTAGAACTTCAATTAAAAAATTACAGCATTCAACTTTATTAAACAAAAATTATATCGATTTAAAATAAATATTAATATTTAAACTCTGAAATCATCATTAATATTTATCTCGTTAAATTTTTTAAAAAGTCAATCTTGCTCAGTAATATAAATATAAATTCATATTGTTGAATATTCCGTAGAACATGATCAATAAATTAAATTAATTTAATTGTTTTTACATAAAAATTATTTGGTAAAATTCAATTAATATTCAATTTCTAAAATCGTCTAATTATTGACATTGAATTTAATTTGAATCAAGTCTTTAAAGATCTTTGATCACGCGAATTATGATATCTTGCGTACAAAAACAGATTATATCGCTATCTGATATCTGATATTTGATATAATGTTTAGAGCAAACTAAAATATCATCAACTATTTTCCACGATGAGTTACAATTGTTACATTCGAGAACAATTCCCAGATCGTATAACATTGCACTTCATTTTCATCACTGAATATCCCGCCTCGATCGATCGGTCGGGTATTTCAAAAATTGTTCTTCTCCTTTGCATTTGTATCTCATAAAGTCGCGTGGTGATTGGCCAGCCTGGGCGACGAACGCAGTAATGTGCCGTCATGGCGACGCTGCCGCCGCGGAAAAATCCAACTCCTACAAAAATTTCGAAGCAGCACTTGACGCCGTTGCAAACGCTTCTGCAGCTGGGCTTTCCGAAACACCGGGCGTATGTATGGCCCCGCGAACATAAGGAATCATGTTTACGGTGCCGTTCATATGGCACGTTGTCCCGCGTAAACACACGTCGCCTACTCACTGTAAACAAACAGCTGTCAAACAGCTTTGGGTATCTCTGTCTTGCGAGACTCATTCTTGATCGAATTAACTTTGTTCCCAGTTGTTGCTCAGACGAAACAGATTATTCCTGTCCTTTAAACAAGACGTATTTCTTTGCGTTATCCAAAGTTGCTACTGTTGCCGAAATATTGCTGGTAGTTCTGATACTGAAAGATGCATATTTGACACGTTTACTTATTATTAGGAAAATGTTAGGATAATTTATATTTATACTCAGCGTTGCTGATGAAAATTGTATATTCTCAGGGAAAAGGCGTTAGCTGCAACAGGACACCGTGGCATACAATTAGCATCAGATTGGTTGTTGGCTCATGTAAGAGATCCGACTCTGGACTCTGATACTCAACGGCAATATGTTTTATATGCTTGCCCTACCGGACCGTTAGCTGAACAACTCGAGCTGTTTTGGTCGGAGAGTAAAGACCTAGGATGGAATGGTGCTCACAACTTTATACCGCACATTACTCTTGTCTCCTTCTTTGACGTAAGATATTTTATGTGTATTTGATTTATTTGTCTTGGACATTTTTAAAATCTGTGTTCAAATATGAAATTTGTTATTTTCAAAATATTTTTTGTAGGCTCCTGATGAGTTTACAAAAGAATTAGTACACACTCTTGAAAATGTGGTTCATCAGGATGGATTGCACGAACATATTGAGCTGGAGACATATGTATCGCCTAACTTTATGGGCCTTTTCGTCAAGGACGTGAATGCGGAGTGGTTGAAGAATATTGCTCTTCGCTATGTCAATAAAATTGCTGCTTTAGGTATCACTGCCGAACCACAAGTAAAATCTTTGCATCTTACACTGGCTTATCAATTTCCCAGCAACTTGTTTCAACCTCTCCGCTCGATGGTCGAGAAACTAGGACCAACTGCATCGGCCAATTGGGAGCTCAGATTATATTCAAGAGATTCGAGATTACAGAATTCGCATGTGCATAAAGTGACACACGCCCACGTGCCACGAGAACACGATGAATTAGAGTTGAGAGTAGGTGATTACATATATGTTCCAGAAGGAGCGTGTAACGCATCCACGGACGGTTGGGTGGAAGGTGTCTCTTGGTTGACCGGTATATCAGGTCATTTGCCGTTGAATCATACCAAGAGGACTGCGGAATCGGACTCGTGGACGTTGCATGCCACTATGCCGATCACCGACAATAAATATGAAAGCGCGGAAGAGGAGGAGATACCAAAAGTCAGAAGACCGCCAGTTTTGTCTCCAAGTGATTCCATCGATACTCCTGATGGGATTCCCACTGCAGAGGAGCCGGTAATTATTTCTAGAAAATATATCTTGCAGAAAATCATCGGCGAATTTATAATCTGTTGCTTTCGAATAGATGGCAGCGTCGGAAGCGCCGGAAACACCTTCTAGGGAGATCTTCATATGTCGACACGGCGAGAGGGTGGATTTTACCTTCGGCGCATGGATTCCGTATTGCTTTGAGTCGAATGGTTGTTATGTACGTCGTGACTTGAACATGCCCAAAGAAGTACCATCCAGGAATATCCAGGATTTCCAAAACGATAGTCCGCTGACGACTGTAGGTGAGATGCAGGCAATTTTGGTAGGCGAAGCCATGAAATCGTCTAGTATTAAGATAGACGTAGCCTTCACGTCGCCGTCGTTACGTTGCGTTCAAACGCTCGCCCATATCTTAAAAGGTTTAGAATCCGATATTCCAGTTAAAGTAGAGCCAGGCTTGATAGAATGGTTAGCATGGTATCCAAATGGTATACCCGTTTGGATGACCTCCGAAGAGTTGGTAAAGGCGGGTTTTAATGTGGATACCGATTACAATCCGATTGTGAAAGCTAAAGAACTTCCACCAAAAGAGAATGCCGCGCAGTATTATGAACGCAGTTATGATCTGATCAAGAAGATTATAGAGAACACAGTTGGTAATATTTTGATAGTAGCACATGCCGCTTCTCTGGCTGCTTGCACCAGACAGTTGACCGGTGGTAGAATACCCCCGGCTGCTGAAGTCACTAGATTAGTTCAAAGAGTACCTTACTTGGCATGTTTGATGGCACGTCAAGATATTAATGGCTGGCAACTCCATCCTCCTCCTTTCCCACCGATCACTCATACCAGTAATAGCAGATTCGATTGGAAGGTTTTAATGTAATAATATATTGCACGAATTTTTGTTGAGGAAGACACTTTACAAAGCCTATATAAATATAAAAGACTGTTATAATACAATGAATTTTTATGCAGGGCTTTATCTAATGTCAATGACACTGAAATATTCAACGAATTAAGAAAAAAAATTTTTCCAGGATATATCATTGGTGTATAATAATATTGATAAATACGATAAAAACTAGTCGATCGCGCACGCAGTTAAACATTTACTTCCTCGAATTATGATTAATACGGGTATTGAGGTATAGTTTATTCTTTCATTATGGATATAGAACAAATACTAGCCAATATGTTATTGGTATCGTGCTATACCAATTCGGTAAATATCTAATATATAAGCGACATACTAGTCTTGATTGGACGTATTTTCTTGCCGTGTCTTGGATGAAGCACTAAACAAAGAATTTAAAAAGAAGGTAGTATTTATATATATAATATTTTAAAATAATATTCTATTTTCTTATTATATTATAGTATTCATGTATCTTTCTCTCACATACATAATATTTTCTCTCTTTGACATATAAAATTAAGCTACGTATCTATCAAAGGAACATGAGCAACGTTTGTTTTTATTTTCATAAAAGTTTGTTTCAATATGTTTCTTAATATTCATTGTCGCTAAGAACAGAAATATAAGTTGTTTGTTTTCCATATAGAAGTAGTAAGAAATTAAAAAAAATATATTGGCAACAAGTGACAGTCTGTTTTTAGACTTTGTGTTACTTAAGAGAGAACGTGTTTGTCACGTCGCTTATTTCGCTCTTTTCGAATGAAGGCCTCAACACAAGAAAGTATCCATTCTAAATCAGAACTACCGATACAGATACATACGTTTTGAATATGTCTGTCAACAACAAGTATATTTTGATGATAGATCTTTCCTCGAGAAGACATAATTTACTATACTCATTTCTTTCTTAAAGGTTTGATTTCTTCCATAATTTATACTTTTCTCTTTTCCTTTTAACTAAAAATAATACATACATAAGTTAAAGCTGCTGCGAGAAGTTCTTTCATATCCACACCTAATTACTATATAAATAAATTATATCCTACCATTTAAAATATGTAACTTTTTATTGATATGATAGATACATAAGTTATGAAAACAAAATAAAAATATTTCTTTGAATTGAATATTTGGTTAAAACAAGTGGTTTTACTAATTGCTGACAACAATAGCCAACAATGTTTCTTTGATGGATACGTTAAGCTTATATTAAAATAGAAGTACAGAAAAATTAATAAGGTGCTCTTGTGTATATTATTCATAGTCTCTGTCGATAGAAAAATGTTCCATGCGAGCTTAATTACCATTTCTTAGAAAATTTAGAACGTGTGTCAATTAAGTGTGACATTGAATTTAATGTAATGATCTGCATCATAACTTTGACGCGCAGGACAAGGATATTTATAATATCGTTATTGATGTTACCTTTTACAAAATAACATTTATATGTATATATTTAGATACAATACCATTTCAAAAATATCTTTAATGTTGTTCCGCTTTTAAAATAGATTGAATATTCGTTTGTAAAACATTGATAAAAAAGTGCACGATGTATTTTTATGTATATGTATATACATACATATATATGTACGTATATATGTATAAATTCGTGTATATATAGACAGTATTTTATTAAATATATACCTATTATTATTATATTTAACTTTTTTTTCTCCCTATAAGCGCACACGTGCATTGCGGTACAAATTTATATTGAAATATATATATATATATATATATATATCATATACAATTTCTGACGATGTACAAAAGCATTATACTATATACAAAACAAGTTATCAAAATATAAAAGTTACAAGATGACTTTTGTTCTTTTTACAATTATCCCATGACTTAGCTATACATGGCCACTTTCTTTTAATTTGGCTATCAAGGTATCTACGTCTGGTACTATAGTACCAGCCTGCCTAACTGGTGGGTCTTCTACAGACAATATTTCAATTCTCGGTGTCACATCTACTCCAAGATCTTTCGGAGTAATTTTCTTAATGGGTTTTTTCTTGGCCTTCATAATATTTGGCAAAGTCGCGTATCGTGGTTCATTCAGGCGAAGATCGGCACTGAGCACTGCTGGAGTTTTCATCTTGACGATTTCTAATCCACCATCAATCTCGCGTGTAATAGTCAATTCACCATTATTGTTTTCGATCTGGATAAATAAGAAAGAAGATTAACATAATCCTACAACATGATAAATTTTATCTACTTTTTACCTTGCTGCAGAAAGTGCCAGATGGCCAATCCAAGACGCCAGCAGTCATTTGTGCAGTTTGATTGTTATCATCATCTATGGCTTGTTTACCAAGTATCACCAAATCTACTTTCTCATCTTGTGCCAATTTGGCTAGTATCTTTGAGACATGAATAGGCTGCAATGTCTGATATTCAGGACCAGATATTTCTACATGAATTCCACGATCTACACCCATAGCAAGTGCAGTCCTGATTGTATCCTGCGATTGCATTGGTCCACAACTAACTGCTATTATTTCCTGAGCTATTTTCTTTTCTTTCATTCTGACTGCTTCTTCTACAGCTATCTCATCGAAAGGATTCATTGAGTGTTTAATGCCATCTGTAACTACTCCGGATTTATCCGGTTTGACACGAATCTGTAAGCATTATACATACAAAATATAAAATGATGTTTTTCATTTAGCATTTTCAGAATCTTAGTTTATTATAGAATTTATTATATAATACATATGTAATGTTACAATGTTTATGATAATATATTGTTAGAAAAAATATTTGACTTCATACTGTTATAATTTTTTTTTCCTTAATATACAATATAAAGTTATGTTATATTACCTTTACTGCATAATCAATTACTCTTTTTACACCTACAAGCACACGCGCCATTTTTACACAACAAAAAGAACTAATATTATATAACTATTTCTATTTAATTCTTCTAATTATTGTCACTAATAAATCCGATAACAATCCTTTAAATACAAAAGAACAAAGTCTAAAGTGTGAAGTTGTGTAAGGTTATTTCATTAAAAACATTGTGACCAACTTGACTAACGAAAATGTGAACACTTGATATTAGAGCGAATATTCAAACTTTAGCCGATATGTTGTGATTAACGTTAACTGTCTCTTTCACACATGTAGTGTTCTTATAGAAACATTAGTATAATCAGTGCAGGCAGAGGTTGTGGTAATGTTATCTTCTAAGCGTTCCAATATATGCTGCCAGTATTGAAATTCTATAGTATTATGTAACATGACTACTGAAAATGTATAGTTCATGTTACGTAATGTCATAGAATTTCAATATTGTGTATATCGGAACAGTCTGAAGAAAGCATTTACATATGCTTTCATTTATTTCTTACTTTTTTCGTTTTATATAAACGAAAAATATATTATTTAACTATAAGTATATATATATATATATATATATATATATATACATCTTTTTTTATTTATTATATATATATATGTTATACAATATACAAATCGCATTCATAAACTTATATTTATTTCGATTCAAATTTATATATGATATATTCTTTAATATAATTAACTGATTTTATAATATATCAACGATCATTGAAGTGAATTTTATATAAAGTTTTGACAAATTATTACTATGAATACATAACGTTTCTATTGTACAAATTCTTTGAGACTCTTTGAATAAAAGATATAAATCTCATGTGTAAGATTTTTTAAAATAAAAGTATTCAAAAAAATTAACGATTGTTAATTTTTTTATTACAATTTATATAATAATTGTTATTCTAACTATTCGTTTGCATTTAATAAAAGAGAATCGCGTCAAAATCTATAAATATAGTGGCTATTACTGCGATGTCATCCTATAATTAATTAAATAATTAATTGGATGGATTCACTCAAATCGGGCCAGAAAAATTTTATTACGTTAAATAACAGCTAGTTATAAATACCAAAATTTATTGTTGTTGTCAGATTACAAAGTAGAATGGGAAAACGGGATTCGTACTTTGTACTTTCAAATAAAATCAAATTATCATACATCGAAATAATAAAGTATTTACAATAAATTAATTACGTCAATTTTAAATATTTTATTAATATCCACGTGCTTTTGCCTCTTTAAACATTGCTACGAGTGAGTCCAGAGTCTCTTCTCCAGTCGGGATAATTTGCGCAGGAGGCAACAAAAAGCCGTAACGACCTGTATCACGCAACTCGTAGGTGTAGGTGATAGGTGTACCAAAAGTGCCTTTGACATAATCCATACTACTTCCAGTAGCTATATCTAAAAAATTATTTAATAAGAACGTCAATTTGAAAAAAAAATTGTTTTTTTTTATAAACGATTACTTCAATTCTCGAAATACGAATAATTACATTCAATTAACAGATTATGCTCTAGAATTTAAAGTAATAAAAATAAAAAGAGATTTTTAACTCTCGTAAATCATTTCAGATAATTATAAATTACATGTTCAAGTATATTTTTGATAAAAGAAATAGAAAAGCAAATTAAATTAAAAGCTTTTTCTGCACTTACAGATTGTCTCAGCAATATTTCCGGTTTTATACGAAGTTCCGTATCTCTGTTTGAGAGCTGTAATCGCTTTTTTGCTGATAGCATACTGAAAATATAAAGATTATATAAATTATTATTATTGCAAACCGATATTAATGACATTATAATGCTAAATTTGATTATTGTTAAAATTCTTCGAATTCGAAGAAGAAGAGTGATGCACAATTAATCAGATAATAAAATGATGATATGAAAAAAAATCATAAAGAAAAAAATAATTATGGAGAAAAAAAAATTCTATTAATTTATGAATTAATTTATTTTCGTGAAAGATATTACTTTAAAATGTTAAATTTTTTTTTACCAAATCGTCGTAGTTATCAAGATGATCTCTCGTGTGACCATATGGCAACAACAATAATTGCGAATAGCTGTGGAATGATATATAAGCGGAAATGTTTTTAGAAATAGACTTGATGTATTCAGATACGCTCTTTGTTTCTATGCAGGAGAAGGGTGCACTCCCGGCAAAAGTTTCAGCACACGGGTTTCTGCTGGAACCTCCAGCTGAAAATATTAAATTATAATAATATTAACAAATATATTAAGAATTCTTCAAAATCTTCGGAATAATCTGGACATTTCATGGATGTTATCAAACACCTGCAATCTGAATGTTTGATAACATTTTATTCTTAACTGTGAGAAAGAGAGAAAGAGAGAGAACTTATTATCCGCTAAAGATCTGGATCTACTTACTGTTCCATCTGTAGCCCCAGTTTCTATTGGGATCGCTGCCCTTGCAAAAGCTACCATACGGCTTACGCGTCTTTCTCCAAAGTCGATTCTGGAAATGTCCAAAAAAATGTATGCAGATGAAACTGATTGATAAATTAATCACGCTTTGTGTAACGTTAGGAAACGGAGCTTTTACCGTAGTATGCGTGTACACATATCCATCAGGATTGAAAGAGGGGAAGATGTACCAATCGTGACTCTCAGCTAGATCTCTGACATCTGTATTGTTACTGGTCAGCAATTGACACAGAATGTACATGTTGGTTGCCGGCGAGATCCATTCCCTGGCGTGAATACCGCTCTCGATGAAAATTCCAGGATTGTTGGCTTTAAAGGAAACCTTGACACCTTTGATCTCGCGTCCTTCGTACGTTTTGCCAGCCACGACAGTCTGCACTTTGTCGGGATACTGCTTGACTAGGTCATCCAATTTCTTGTAAATGTTGTCGAGAGTGTGATAACTGATAAAATCAAACGATTTTGATCGAGTCTGAGTCTTAGGATTTGTTTCATCAATCAACTTTTGGACATCATCGATGTGCATCTGATAAGGTATATCGTTTTCTGCCATCTTCTCGTAGAATTCAGGCAACTTGTGCGGGGCGACCATCAAGTCCACGTGTTTGTTTACGGTACTTGGAGAATCCCAGAAGGAGAACTGTTAGGAACATTTAATCTCACTTATAAGAGTTGAAATTCAATTACCAAGTTCAATTTTGAAGTTAAAATATTATTTGCCTATTTTTTAATTTTTTTATTGAGTTTTCAAATCATTTTCTAATTAATAACTTTAACAGTTATATAGGATTTTTAGAATTCTCAAAAATTTCTAAGATTTTAAAACTTAATGTTTTAATATAAATTATAAATATTTGAAATTAATTTCGTAATTTTGAGAAGTAAAGCAAGCATTGTATTAATGTTACTTGTATGTATATTTTAATCGAGAACAAAGCTCGCTGCAGACATTCCTGATTTGTTATATCTATTTGTTATATTACTTATATTTGCAAAACGTAATTTAAAAGAAATTTACTCACAGCTCCATCATTAATATTTTCTATTTCGTGCAGAATTTCGAGTTGCGTCTTTGTGATCGGGATCATTCTGAAGACCTTGTAGTTGTCGTAAAGAGCCTTCTGGCCAGCTGCCAGGCTCACGATCGCGCACAACACTATTATCTTCCACATAATGATTCTGTACAAAATCGAATTTTTCACATAATTTTAATGTGTGAAATCAAGTTTTGTTAATTATCAATCGACGTAATTATCGTGAATATTCTTTTTTGTTATTTAGACAGCACATATAATTTTTTTGAAGAAAAATGTAATAGTTGATGATCATTGTTGTAGATTGGATGTTTGGTTTTATATATACACGTTTATATATACACAGAAAAAAAGATAGTCAACGCAGCTAAAATATAATTGTGTTAGTTAAAATATATCCTTATAATAGGAACAGTTAATGTCGTTGTTGCCAAAGCTCAATTTATTAACTGCTAAAATTTTGCAAAATTTGCTGCAGCGAAAAATATTCCACAGTAAAATGGCAACCGGCAACATCTCAGAAATAATTGCGAATGTTCGGTTACGCGGCTAAGATAGTGAGGAATAGTTGCCACTTACTTAACTACTTATGTTAAGTATAAGCTTTTAATTTTAATTAATAAAGTGAACGTCGACAGCAAATCTATTTTATCTTCAATAGCCAACTTTCAATAGCCACCTTTTAGCAATAACAGCAAAATTTTAAGCAACTGACTTTCTTTAGCTGACTATTACTAAATCTTTTTTTTTTGCGTGAAAGAATCATCTCTCACTAATCAGTTTACCTTTTGGAGACAGAAACACTTGTGATTGTGAGCTACTGTTTCGTTCATTGTATTTAAACACTGGATACACACGGCACCAATAATCAGCACATATAATTCAAGACATTTTTAGAAAAAAATCGCGCCAATTGATCAAGCTAAGATCATGTCGGATTTTTCTGTCTATCAGATTAGAATCGAAAAGAATTGACTTTATCATATTAAGCCGTGGCCACTCAATAGGTATCAAGACGATATGTCACAATAAGTCATTCAGTAGCTTATCAAATGTTTAAATTGAACATACACATATATTCACGAGTGCTTTATAATTAAACTGGCTTTTTGTTTATATAGCTTGTGTTTATATACATATAATAAAAAATTTTATAATAAATAAATGCTTGTATTCTAAATATATTATAAAAATATATTTCTCAGAAGACATTTTCTGCAAGATTAAATAAATGTGCAACAATCTCCGCAACAAAATATATGATAGTTTAGAAGTAAATAATAAATAGATATGTCGATCATATGAAGACAGATTGAACAAATTTTAAGCAGATTTGCTTTTGCAAAAATAGTATTACGCAAGAATCGAATAATATCAAAAACAGCGTTTTTTGGTTCTATCGGAGACAGATCTGATCTGCATTTGGCATCAATATTGGCGCATTGCTATTGTCAATTTGATATTGTTTTGATTTTGGCTTCAAAATGTATTCTTCAGATTTGTTTTACATTTGAGATTATATGAGGACGTATTAGATTCTAGTTTTGCAATCAAGTAACTGGAATAATATATATGTATATATTCATATGTATTATTGAGATTAATATGAAAAAGTTAACTTATTTGTATTTAAAATTATTGCAAGTATAATAATATTGCGAAATATTTAAATTCTTTTCCAAGAAGAATAACGTTGATTTAAAAAGAATGATATGATGTTATATATTTTCGCAAGTATATGGAAATAAAATTTTATATAGATTTAAATAAAAGTGAAGTTCTTCACGTTAATCTGATTTGTGCACAATTTTACGTATTTGCAATACGTATGAGGCAGAAGTGAAATTGATATCGTCGAATAATTATTAAATCAATTTTTATTTGCGTATAAAGTAACGTGATTTTATTTCTTGTCAAACAATTTTACTCTGTAAAATAACTTTACTTCTTTTACGAATGATATGTTTTTTTTCGATAATTAAATTATCGAAAAAGGAATTGATTAAATTTATATTTAGATATATAATTCTTTGATTTCATTTGATTCAGATAATTTTCATTTTATTGTTTTCGTCAATCGTTAGTTTATACTTCATATCTCTTTTAAATTTTTTACACATTATTGTATATGCACATGCATTTATTCTTATTCGAATATGTATCATCAATTTTCCATTGTCTTCGTAAAGTTCTTCTTTGTCGATCAGTTATTGCAATTTTATTTTTAATCACGTACTCTCAATTATAGTTAATCTTTGAGTAATTAAATCTCGATAAGACAGTATTGTCATCTAATTACATCAAGATAATTCCTTCTTATCTGGATATCGCGCAAGATTTTGTTGTATATTTGGTTTAACACGAGTAATGTACTGATTACAAA
>Ga0157363_1004313_pt1 | contig 13100 bp, 8 predicted proteins | sample AttsexASBM1_FD_111477 | JGI IMG/M metagenome (GOLD analysis project Ga0157363, IMG submission 111477) | Fungus gardens microbial communities from leaf cutter ant in Ribeirão Preto, State of São Paulo, Brazil - Atta sexdens ASBM1 | ecosystem: Host-associated > Fungi > Mycelium > Unclassified ...
AATTTTTTGCCTGTAAGAAATATTTTTTTGTAATGCTAAAAGAACATAAATCTTCAAAATTTTGAAGTTTTTTGCTATTAGTCTTATTTTTTTTTAAAAAATTGTTTAAGTTCAATTATATTTTTGATTTATAGTATAAAAAAGTTTGAAAAACATAAATAAAATATTATTGATAGAATTTATTTGCTTTCAAAATTTTGTAAGAAAACATGTTGAAATTTTTTGTCAAACTTTACTATTTATAAAATTATTCCCAAAATAATTTTATAAATAGTTTATAACTCATATGTCTCAACTGCGTTAAAGAAGTTAAGAAAATGTAATCCACCATTTAAATTAAATTTTCTTTTAAAATTAATTTTTCACTCAGTCTCACGAGAAGTAAATAATGCGCGTGTATTTTACCGAAAGGGCTTCCGACTTCGGAATTGAGCCTATCGGAAGTCGAGGAAACAGCTGATACCACCCAGCCAATTCACCGATTCCCTTAAGCATCGAAACGACTAACTGAGACGTCGGATCCCCCGAACTTTATCGGGACAGGATCTACGTCCAGGTTCTGACCAGTTGCCATTTAGTTTCCTCAGGCAAGCGAAGACGATCAGCTTGCATTTGGATACCCGATACATATGTTACGTGACTCCAGCATCGACTCAACATTTCCTTGAAGATTTGGATGCACTATCATTTGGATGCAATTTTCCTTGTAAATGCGCATCTGATAATTCAATATTCTATATAGGATGTGAGAAAATTAACAAACTTCCAGAATGTATTGTAAAAATTCTAAGCAAAAATAAAGTTCACATACACTACACTCAAAAGTATTTACTAATCCCGATTTTTGTATTTTTTATACAAAAATTTTTTATATTTTTACTGTAACAGATTTTTTTTATATATAAAATACAAAATATTGAATTCTATCAAACATTATTATTAGTCCAACTCCTTAAAGATTAAGAAAAAAAAATTGAAATTCATTCTTCTTCATTTAGTTAAAGAAGACAAAGTAGGCAAATATTTTTAGTAGCAATTATACGAGTATACTAAATACACTAAATAAGATCGCTATAGATACATATAATATCTCTCTACTACTTTTTATTTTATCTATTCCTTTCTCAGTTTCAATTTTGATACAAATTTATCATTCGTTCCGCCCCATTTTTTCCTTTATTATCTTAAAATTTTCAAAATGACGATCACATTACAAAAATAGTTAATCGCGGGAAAGTAAGAGAGAAAAAAGATTAAAGATTCCTCAAATTGGCTCATAAGTAAATCCAATCGTTCAAGCTTACTACAAAAATGAACCTCGTATACACATATCGGATGAGATGTACCGACATGCGGTTCACCCGTGTTGGTACAGAGTCACGGGCCGCAGATGAACGTCGAAGGGGGGACAGGGTTTGTCGAAGGGGGTGAGGGTGAAGCGGAGGGAGAGAACGAGCGGGCGGATGTGTCTGAGGTAATTGAGGCTACGGGTCATCCGGGTCGCGAGAGTCACGAGTCACGAGCGAGCGGCTGCGAACAATGCCGAGCGGCCCTTCTTGTTCGTCTTCTTCCTCCTCTTCCTCGCCACCTCGCTGCTGTTCCTTCTTCTTTCTCCTCTTCTTCTTCTCCTTTTTCCTTTGAGGACCACTCGTCTCTTCCGCCGTTCTCCAACGTTCGCCTCTGTGTTCCGTGGCGGTCGATTCCGCGCCGAGCGCCAATCGCCATCGGCATTGCTCCGCGTCGCCTCTGTACTTATTAGATTTGATCCGAGCCGCAGATTAACATTGAAACAAACGTTATTTATGACGCGCGGTATCATTGCGAAACGAACCCCGGTATGATGACCCGCGATATTCCGCGCCGACATCGTGCTCGCATCGAGGGCCCCGCCGGCTTCGCGCTTTCTCTTTACAGGCGGCGGCAGACGAGAAGGGATGAGAAGGTCTCAAAGGGAGAAAGGAGGGAAGACGTCGAAGAGGAAACGCTGGTCCTCTGCGGAAGAACACGGGAGCGAGTGAGAGAAACTCTTGGATCTGGTACTCTAATGTAAACCGCGTCGGAATTTAGCAGTAAAATATTATGTTGGTAATCTCACACTACAACTTTATTGATACTGTAAGATAGAAAGTAGTAATGACATTACTTACAAAGTTTCTTTGACTTTCTCTTAATTCCCGATCTGTAATTTGTTCATCTACGATTATCCAATGATGCAGGTGATGCAAGAATTTCAACTGAAAAACCGGTTACGAGATAATCCATAAAAAGTGCTCGCTCTTTCCGGAAATAACAACGGAACGTTGGGGTGGGAGCGAGGGACAAACAAAATCTCCCACGCCACGAAGTCCGGCGCGGTCGAGCAATCGAAGACAAATTAGCGTTGCGTGATGCGCGTTGATTCTCTTCGATAGCGGAACAACGGTTATGTATACACTCAATCGACGATACACAGCTGCAGGACTTATCCGTGAACGCGTGTGCGCACGCAATGAGAATGTATCTGCAACGTACCTAAGCGTGCTTGTGCTCAATTCCGATCGGACTTCAACATAATTTTTAATCCTAGCCTAATTGCGAAGGTAGTCAATACTGAAAATCGATAAATGTTGAGCAAGAAGCTCAATTAAATTTTTTAAAAATCGAATTCTAAGTTGAGAGTGTTTTAGTTAAAAAAAAGCAGCAGTTTCATAATGTCATGTATATATCCCTATCTTACTTTAAAAGTACACAACTCAAAAACGTGATTTTCGAGTTATTGACTTACGTAGAGAAAGAAGCTTTGCAATTGCTTTAAAATTCTTTGGTGTAATTGATTTTGCATTTAGAATTCCTGACTGGATCTAAATCTATAAATCATATTAAATAATAATGTATTAGTTGCAAAGCTGCTTTCTCTGCTGAACCAACCACTATCATGAATTAAGTAATCATGAAAAGTGAACTTAATTATAAAAAAATCGTCACAATTAAAAATGGATTTTTTAAGATTTGTGAAATAATTAAAAATGGTATTTGATTATATTAAGAATATATTTTTTTGGAGATATTATTTTATTAGTAAATAATTTTCTGACAAGTTAAAAAATTTTTCCTTTCCTGAAAAACTTAATTCTTTAAGTTGTGTCACTTTTGAAGTAAGGGATCAACGATATATTAGATATATTATATATATTATATATATATATATACATATTTGCATTGTTCTCTCTCTCTTTATTAGTTCACACTTTGTAAAATATATATACTTTTCAATATTTCTGAAAACCACATTATATGCGCAGTTAATATATATTTATTTGAGATACCTAGAAATAAAAATTCTTGTACCCTAATTGGAAGTGATCCTTGCAAAAGGATGGACGCGAAATTAGGGTTGACATAACCCAAAAGGAACTGGCTACATCTGTATTTAAGTTGCTTTCGCGTGTCGACCGAATGATGTTAGGCCCTTGGTTCCGCGGAACCGCACTTGCACGCTTCATTTTTTTGTGTTCTCGCGCACCTGTTCGTCAGTAATTTCTCCTTCGACGATACCGGATTGTCACTCTGCTAGCAACTCTTCAACAGAAGCGTATATGTCGCAGAGAGACAGCTGACACTCAGTCGGCATAATTCTTTAATAAAAGCAGTCTTGCTTTCATACAGGAAAGGTCTTATCTGAAGTATATGCTTCGTACTTTACATAATTACTTGTACTCTTTATTAATTAAATGCTGCTTTAGTGCCTGATACGTCCTTCTAAAGCGTGTGCGCGCTTTATAATTATTTATAATTATTTAAAAAATTTTTTTAAATTTAAAATTTTTCGCCTTTTCAAACTCTCCTAAGAGTTCCCAATTCAAGACTTTAAGAATCTCAAAGCTGTGAGCGTGAAAAATTCGCGAGATGAAAGAACATAATAGTAACGCGAAAGTGCGATCGATATGGTGAAACATGGGCGGGTGGCGTCAGTTAAACAATTCCGTAGTAAAAGGACGAGCAAATGGACACATTTGGCGGAAGAAACTGTAACGTCCCTCCGAGTTAATTACTAGCAGCGAGCGTGAACTAGAACCTTCTCTCTCTCTCTCTCTCTCTCTCTCTCTCTCTCTCTCCCTCCCCCCTCTCTCTCTTTATTTCTTTCTCTCTCTCTCGAACATCTTGTGCCTGTACCTGTAATTTACGTGCTGGGCTTTAGATAACCGCCGTCGTTTCTCCGTGCATTTCACTTCAGGTACAACGCTTAATTAAACTCCGTGTGTAGCTGCTGAGACGCGGGAGTGAACGAGGATGCTCCTCTCGCCCCGGCTGAAAATCAGCCAGCCGGATAACAGGATTTTGCATCGCGTGTGTCGCCCGCGACAAACAATCAGCGTCCACGCTCCAATTGTTAGGAATTAAGGCGGTTTCTTCATAAGTATTTTTAAGCATGGCAGATGGAAGTTATTCAACTTCGCGGAAAGGTTGAATGTGTCCGAGAATAAAAGAAAAAAAATTTTCATGTATCTTCACTCAGAAGGTAGAGACTATGAAATTTCCGTTCCAGAAAGACAAATGCAGTTTATCAGCGTTCCAGAATAATGAGATAAATGTCACGATAATTTGTTGAATTTAAACAATTATTCGATGACATTAAAAATTAACACTCATATGAAAATTTTTCGAAAATTGTTAAAATTGCGATATATTTCTTTTTTTGTATAAAGGATAGATTGATGGTTAACATTATTTTTGTTCGAGCTGAATTCGCAAGAGAGAGGCTCGCGCGAAAGTGATTCCAGGTGATTTCACGAGCTGATCGTGGCGGATCGCACGAATTATCGGGTTCCTGTTAGTTGCGTGTCGAGTGTTGCGCGCCTTGGACGAACAGCTCTTCTCCTCACGACAGGACAATTGCCGCGTTTCCTGATATAGTTTGCGCCCTTCCAAGTGTAACGGACGGAAAGTCCGCCGCGGTTGGACGTTGCTCTTCCGCGAAGAGTTTCGTCGCGAAAGATTTTCTTTCCGATATTTGCACAATCTCTAAATTTGCAATTTCATAATTTACCCAATTAATAAAATATCAATATTATATCAAGTACAGGCATAAGTATAAAATTTATTGCATTTTCCTGAAAAAGATCAAAGTCAAAGAAGAACTAATAAAATATTTAAATTGTTATAAAAATTAAAATTGTTTTATTTATTTTTTGTTATAGAATGTTTATATGGATATGTTTTATACTTATGATAAAGGCTGTTGAAGCTTAATCACAAAAAAAATATATCACAATTTTTTTTATATCTAAAATATTAAATGGGAAATAACACGCAAAATTGTGAATTAGTACATCATCGAATTGTGTGTATCCCAAAAGAACAAGTTGATTTAGCTTTTAATTGACTTATTTAAACTCAGGAACATTGATATACATATTATTATAGAAAGGGATAGAAAAAGGGGGAGAATTACAAGAATACTAAGCTGTACACAAATATTCAAACTGTGTTCACTCAAATGCATTATTGTAGTCGAATATGACTACACAAGATAGGAAAGCGGTGACTAGAAAAAGTCAATAGTCACAAAAATTGAGGTGAAGCATAATATATGAGCACATATGCAGAACGAGATAATGAAAAATGAGCGTCATTTTAAATATACATGCATGTGCTGCCGTTTCTCCCTAATTGCACACGACGGCCGTGGTAATATGGATATCGTGGGGAAATAACATTTCGATATGGGGAATAACTAGAACCTAATACACTGTTCCCCTTTATTTCTATCCTATCCGGTCCCCTCGCGTTTAGTGACGATATGTGACAGCTTATTTTCAAAGGCGTAACCCCTAATAGGATCGGTACGCTTCACAAATATAGTATAACGATCATACTTTATCTCTCCTACTTTCACGTTACTCTTCGAAATCAATCTGCATATCAGAATGGCTTTACACGAATTGTTATTTGTAGATATAAATTCGTCTGTTTTTCATTCGGTTAAATAAAGCTTGGCAGCTACATTCCGCGTTTCTAAAAGGCAAAAAATATATTGTTTACGCAAATCAATTAAATGTAAAATAAGTAGTAGATTAATGAGTAAAAATTAATTTAACAATTAACGAAATAAAATTAAATTTTAAGTATCTAGTTTTTTTGTAAATAAAAATCAAACTTATGGAAAATTAAGATTAATAAAAGATTAATAACGAAATAATTAATCAAATTAATCAGTAAAAATTAATGCAATAAATTTCGTAATAAAATAAAATTAAATCTTAAGCATCTAATCTTCTCTTAAATCGTAGATAAAAATAAAAAATGTACAGAAAATTAAGATTAATGATATAATAATTATTGCTGATTTATATTCGAGTTTGTACAATGATACGTAACTACCAATAAATTTTTTCTTCTCGCAGTTTATTCGTGTAGCGTGCAGAAATTCAGAGAATCAGTCTCTTCGGATTCGCATCGACGAGTGCAGTTGCAATTCTTACGTGCAAGGGGAGCCTGCGCGCTCAAGCCAATCATCGTTGCTCGAAGGAGCGTGAAGTAGGAGGAGCCGAAGGACATCCCCGTTATCCGTGTCCTGACGTGGCGTGCGCGGTGCAAATTGGCAGCTTCCTTCCTGCCGACGCTTGATTCGCCACCATCGAAATCGCTCGAGCGTCGAGATCGAAATCGTGGAGCGGTTACCTCGATCATGGATCTCCTCGGTTTCGATTTACGAGCGAATCAAACTCACGCGATCGTCGCTCTCGGGGAATCTCTCGAGTGTATTGTTAAACAACAATATACCTATTGCAAATAGTAATTGTACAATCCACTACGAATTGCTACGTAAATAAATTAGCGAATATCCTTGAAGATTGTCGATTGTTACAAAATAATCGTATTAACGGATATATCTCTTTCGAGAGCCTTGATTTAAAGACTATGACACAAAAAAAATGTACATAAGCAGTATGGTGGAAAAAGAGTCTAATTGCATTAATTGGAGTTCTAGTTATAAATTGGCAAATCAGAATTTTCTATAAGTTGAGTCTATATTATACATATAATTTTATATTTTAAAAAATATCGATATGGTTTTAATATCATATCTTAATATGATATCTTTATAATTTTGACTGTATTGATGTTAATTAATATCAATGAGAATTATATAGACATCGCATGATATTAAATTCACACGATTATTATATATTTTTTAAAGTGTATTTAAGATAATCAGAATTCTGATTGATTCTGATATGATCAGAATCTTCTGGTTCGTTCGTTTTTAATTTTGCGAATTGTGAAATGTAAGCAAATCAACATTTTGAATTTGCGTTTATATTATTGCCTCATGCTCTTTCCTGGTGATTGGCCAATTCGTTTATTGCCTTACGTTTTCCTGTACTATGGTTCCGAGTCCGTCGCAGAAATTATTGTTGGAGAGCGAGACAGCAACGGCGGATCAATTATTTTAAGCGAGTATTACATTAGACGTCGGGCATGAACAATGTGATCGGACATAGACGCGTAAATAAAGTATCGTGTTTTTCTACCGAATAAATAAAGTATTGCATATCCTATGTAATGGCGATGTGGATTTAGCGTCGCGCTCGTTACATAACTTCCCAGACTCGCGATGTTCCATTCGTTGTAATACTCTCAAAATTTTTTCGTATAATGTGACGTGTACATATATTTCGTATCCGAATTGCATTGCACGCGCTTGTTATATGACGAATTAAAATATAAAGATAAACGAATTAAGATAAATAAATGGCAATATATGACATGATCTGAAATAAAGAGGAATCGTAATGTCTATAATAAATATATATAGAACGATTAACAAAAAAACATAAAACGCGTAAGAATACTATTCTTCATAAATTACGAGAGATCTGTCATAGAGATGAGAGCGAACACGCTACTTCCGTCTTCGGGTTCATCTCGGAGGAAACCGAGAGCAACGAGAGACTCGACGAGAGTCGCTCGCTCCATAGCCACAGCACAATGGGATCAATATCCCGCTGGGGAATATAAACCCCATAATCCTCCCGGCATCTGTGGGCCACCTGCAGTCGTGCGTTTCGTCACGGGTTAGGCGTGCGTTTTTCCTCCGGTGTCACAGTCGCGAGGTGATTCCAAATATTTGGACAAGGTGCCGCAGATCGAATCGAAGGTTTTTCCCTTGATCGACGCTTAGCAACTGACACTGTTATTCTCACGTTCGCGACTTTCTAATAGCATAAACCGTATGGTCTTTCCGTTTCTTAATATACTTTCATTAATTTTAATAATATAATATGTAATATGATGACAATATAATATTATAGAGATACTCTTCTGATTATACATGTTAAGAAGAATAAAAGTTAGAATCACACTATTGTTTTGTAAATTATTAAAGTTGAGTTATAAATTAAACCTATTTTTCTACATTTATGTATAAAAAAAATCCATGTTGTATCAACAGCATTATTTGATAACAGTCTAATTGAAATAATCTTATTAATTCTCGTTAAATAATGACGATATTAATAAAAAGTATAGGATGCTTTTGTCCTAAAATGTTATTTCGTTACTGTTATTGAATTAATAAGATTATTTTCAATTATTGCTATATTGACTAATGCTGTTAATCTTTTTCTTTTTTCCATGATTTTTCTACTTGTTTATTGTTATTTATTTCAAGAGATTCTCATTGTTTGTTTGTTCGATTGTGCGAATACGTAAAGGTTGGTTAATTCTGACAGACGAGTTTAACTTGAGCAATCGCTCGTGATCGACGAGGTGTTCTCAGCAACCAAGAGAAATCCCCAAGCTCGATCGATCATGATTTCGACCGGTGACAATCTCGAACATAGGATTACGCGGTGAATCAAGGACCATAAGGACTTGGTTTATTCTTCGCCGTTGCTCTCTTTCCTCGTCGTATCGTAATCTTTTTGAAAAGGGCGGGGAACGTCGCACCGGTCGAATCACAATGCAAGAATCTGTCGCAGGACTCCAAATATTTTCACAGCCACGCCAATCTATTGTCAAGCTTGGGGATTACCTAGAAGAGCCTTATAACCATTTTTGATTTCGCTACAAAGACTTGTCAGTCGGAATCTGCTCGATAACTTTTGCAGTCAAACTTTTGCAATTTCTAAACTCTATGGAAAATAAAATTACAGAAAAACGTGTATCCTGTACAATATATTGTTTCCACAATTAGTATACAGCTATATAATATTAATTTCTGTAATTATGATTTTATATAAGATACACGTTTTTTGATCATTTTATTTTTCATAGAGCTTGATAAAATTTTATACTTTGTAATAAATAAATCACAATATTTCTTAGATTCTTTATGCTCTTCTCTTATATTATAATTTATAAAGCCTTGTCATTTTCTACTTTGTAACAAATTTCAATTATCAAGTTTTCCTCTTTTATATTTATAGATTATAGATATAGATTTTAGATAATAATTTTGTAATTATTGCCTACTAAAATTTTTTTCAAATTCTACTAATTTTTTTTAATCAACATTTCGAAATTATAATAAAATATTATATTTTGAAGTAGAATTCAGAGTTAGCAGGTGTAAAACAAAATTACCGAAAAACGTACGTATTCTATGCAATTAAAATCACAAATACAGAATTTAGTATAGAATCATTATAGTTAGTTATTTAAAATCCTGTTGTATTTAAAATTAAACATTTCGTAATAAAATTCAGTTATCAAGCTTTCTATTTTTACATTTATAAATAATATCATTTTAGATAATAATTTTAATACCAGTATCACATACTATATTCCTAAATTCTAATGTTAATTTTTTTTTAATTTTAAACGAACTCACTTCTCTTTTTTGAGCAAGTTATTTCTACGCTCGCAATCACTATATTGTGACTTTAACTTCGTCAAATTTTATTCTACCAACGCATTACGTGGAAGTATTGAAATTTCGATAAGATGATCGCGCGAAGCCCACAGAAATTTGTGAGACCACTTGGGTGGCAGCGTCGAAACGAACAACGATAGACTCTACCAGTTTCTTTTCAAGTCACAAGAGTATGATCGATCATCATGGCATTCGGATTACGTTCTATTCAACAGGACGTACTACAAGATACTCTCAGCAGGTAGCGGGCCCGCAGGACACAAATCGAATCGCCCGTGAAAGTGTAGATTTAACGCGGCTAACCGCTCGCGTTTTCCGCGCCGTAGTCGCCTGGACTAAAAGCAGCGTTCGCTTAATCGTGCGGCCCGAGATTTATTATTTATCCGCAGATCCATTGTCCTTAATTTATCGTGTGTTCCGCTTATCGACATTTACGACCCTAATGGCGCTCGCTATCCGACGCGAAATCCGCCCTCGGGGCTGTTTGAATTTTTCAGGAGCCGAAGCGTCGAATCCGTCGCGGATTTCCGAGCGCTTATTTGGTCTCCGCCGCCGTCGCAAACTTTCCGCGTGTCAAACAGATGTAAATCATTCACTGTGTCGACCGAATTTTAACGACTGCGCCGCTCACGCGTTAAGCGGTGCACCGAAAAAAAAAATGCTGCATACGCTTTTAGATCGAGGAATAAGCCGTACAATTTCCTCAAGAAAGGAAGTGTGAAAAAATGTTTTCACGCATATCTGAAATATTGAAAGTGACTTTTTTTAACGTAAAAAGTAAGATTTCATTAGATATATATTTGAGTTAAAATTTAAAATTACAAATGAAAGTGTAATTATTATAATGTTAAAATTATTAAAATACTACCTTTAAGAGTTTCATTGTTTCACATACGTTTTTATAGAAATCATATAAAATTGTAGAAAAATAGTGAGACAATCGAATCAGCAAAATATATCAACATAGAATATGTGATAACACAAAGTAATATTTTTCACGTCTCTAATCCAATCGATTAACGTAGTAATTTAGAAGGAGCAACGAGAATCGCTTTACGAATTGCTTTACGAATTTTACCGAAAAACGAGGGAACGAAAAAAGTCGCCGACCGAGAGAAGAACGGGGGAAAAAAGAAGTAAACCGTCGACCGACGTTCGGCGGCAGTCAGTATATCGGAACCCGATTCCGATATACCCGATTGGATGTCGAGTGCGATCGATTTTTCTTCCAGCTGTAAACCGAGATTAGCGGCGTCGCGCGGTAGGTCCATGTATGCGAGCACACACTCGAGAACGAGCGAATGAATGAATGAATGAACGAACGAATAGAGGTGCCTCTATCTGGCGGAGATGGGGGGTGGAGAGGGAGGAGAAAAGAGTGTACGCGAGTCCCCCCCCTCCCCCCGGGTCAGCTCAGGTTTCGCCCTTCGAGGACTTCTTTTTCTCTATTTCTCTCTCTACGGGTTTCACCCTTCTCGATCGTTCGGTAGTCACTCATTCGGGTGGCACTCATACTATCCACAGGCTCGCTTCTTAACTTACCTAGCTCGGGTGTCGCGTAAACCTCTCTAACGAGGACAAGGATCTCTCCTTCTCTCGCTAAAGAGAACGTCATTAAATGGCGATCGCGATTTGTCGACTTCCAGAGAGGAAATCTAATAATAAACCTCTTTATCGCGCGCAAGGTGGCCATGGAACTGCCGATGCGTATCTCAATGACGGCTTTTTCGGTTTGTATGGTTCGCGAATGACTTAAATTTAATTAACTGGCCACCGGCAATCTAGATTTTTTTTATCATTTAAAGCTGTAACGTCATTACCTGTCTCACGCATACAAAAATGTGGAAGTGTAATGAGATACTAAAAGTCAAAAGGAACTAAGGCAATAACGCGACAAATGAATTACAGCGCAACGATCAGCTATCGCTTTAACAACTTGCTTCATTTATGTTGAGTAACTTATTAAATTCGCATAACGCGCGGTCTTAGGTAGAATTACATTGGAACGCATCAAGTAATCGTCCATATAATTTTAGTTGCTAATTTAGAATAATCTATTATGGGGCAATAAAATTCATGTCTCGTATGAGTAGCACTCGAGTGAAAGCGATAATGTTATCACTCTTATTTTACTCCCATTATCGCGTTCTGTAGTTAATGCTTGAAGAGAAGCTGTGCTGAAATATCTAAAAATTTAGATAAAGCTGAAAATAATTTTGTCATCAAAATAAATATGTAGAAAACATAAGCAAAAATGTTGACATTCTAAGCAATATGTTTTACAGAATTATTTTAATGGTCTAACAAAATTATTTTCAGATTTTTAACTCAATTTGTAGCTATGCAAAAAAATTTGTAGATTAACAAAACGTTTTCTTCATATATAGAAACTGCAGATTAAAATGCGCATTTTTTTTTGTTTTCAATTGTTCGTCGATTTTTCAGCACGTTCGATCGCATCCGAATCTTTCTGTGATTGTCATAAAACCAAGTGACGCCTAGCAAACAAAACTAACAATGACATATAAGAGAAACATTATAATTTCTGATTCAACAATGCAACTGTTACATACAACATGTCATATTGTGAGTTCCGAATGTATATATCAGTATATGTATATACAGTTAGAAAGGCGACAGTTAGAAACGAATACTTCTCGGAGTAAAAAACAGAGAAGATTTGCAGCGTAAAGTTAAAAAAATATCAAATCAAGTGTCATTTATAAATTTAAAGTAAATAAAATAAATGGTGTTTGATCATTACGCATAAATAACGCATAAATTATTTGAGTAACTTACAGTGACGTTATATTACTTTTAGTATTTGCTGGACGGAAGTTATTTCGTCATCAACGACAGATGTCTCAAATCCCGGGGATTCCCCGCGGAGTCTCATGGCATCCAGCGTCGGCAAATTAATTCGATCAATTAATACGTGCAATTAATACGATGCGCATTGGTTAATACAGACTGGGTGTTATCTCGCAGAGTTGCAGTTCGAAACGACCCTGTCCTGCGGCTCGCACCTACATGGATTGCGAAACGGCAGTGGCGGCGGTTGTGCACACGCGTGCACGTGTACGTACCGCGTCCAATCGATATCATGGTGGCGACACCGAACCGCCATTTCATTCAGGACAATCCCTTTCTCTGTTACGTCCTGCATATCCCTAACTAATACTTCAAAAGGATTATTTTTTCTTGCAAACTCCAGTCAAACAGAAGTCAAAAACACGACGGAAGC
>Ga0157363_1004316_pt1 | contig 13096 bp, 7 predicted proteins | sample AttsexASBM1_FD_111477 | JGI IMG/M metagenome (GOLD analysis project Ga0157363, IMG submission 111477) | Fungus gardens microbial communities from leaf cutter ant in Ribeirão Preto, State of São Paulo, Brazil - Atta sexdens ASBM1 | ecosystem: Host-associated > Fungi > Mycelium > Unclassified ...
ACACATCGCTTCCCACGTTCCACGAGTGCCATGACTTGTTGACTCAGGTCAACCTTAAGGTCTTCGAAATTATACGATGACCATCCCATGACTATTCACGAAACCGTAACTGCCGTCTGACAGGAGATAAAGCCGAAAAGAAATCTTCGTCCGAGCGGTAACCCACAAAAACGACATGGCGAGATAAACAATCGACGAAACGCGACATACCGCTACGTATCGCACGGATTTATATCTCTGGAGGGAATCCCGAATCGAACGGATATGTTTTTGAGAACAAACTTCTGAAATGAAATTTAGAATAAATTTTAATTGGACAAAATTTATATTGCAATAATTGTACGTGCAAATATTGCAATATATCTGAGCTGGCCAACTTTGATGTTAAATTAAATATAAATGCGGAATATCATTTCTCGAATACATCATCGTAAGTAATTAGCATTATGAGAACTTTATAATTTTGAAAAGAAAGAGAAGATTATAATTTTATAAAATATTAAAAACTAAAAGAAATGAGGCTATTTAATATAAACACACAGCTTTGACAGTATGTGTAGTTTCATTTAGCATGCTGCAATCGTGTTCTTAATGAGCACAGACGGCAGCCAACGCTCATAATGACAACATAATAAGAATGAATCCTTCATGCTCAAAAGTTTCATCGAGCTCCTCTACGTATCGTGAATACCGAATTAACACCTAGTTAAGTTCTGAAAAACAGAGTCATTTACGTGTTAATCGCGATCTATCTTTCGATGCGCGTACAATTTACAGTGATTATTAACAGTTACTGATGATGATGCCTTTCTTCGGATATCTTGAAAATTTTATGAATTTATATATTTTGGATGTGCAATAAATCCTTGTGTTTCTCAGTTATATCAAGTTTGAAAAAAACAGCCGTTACAAATTATTTCAAGAAGCGAGAATTATCCTCGTTGTGATTCATGACATGTATGATCACAATCTTGTTATCATTGTACGAAAGAGAATGCCTTTAGTGCAAGTAAATTAACATTTTACCGTTTCTAACGAGAAGACTTTCATATCGTATTGTTGAAGTCTCGCGAGCGCTCACGTGATGGAATATTCTTCGAAAGAGATGATACCAGTCGAATCTAAATAAATTCCTTGCACGTGCAGTCCGGAGATCACGATTGCTTTTGACCCATTAAACCATATTCCTTAATGAAGCAGTCATTAACGAAAAGAAACAACTTTGTTCGTGCGAAACTGTTCTTTGTTCGTGCATTGACGCGCTAAACAGATAACGATTTTACTTATGTGTGTTATGTGCATCGCCTTATCACGCATGCTTTACATGATGTTGAAAATAACAGTTTATATTACAAATTCTGTGATAATAAAATTCTATGATAATAGCAATTTAGCTTAATATTCTTATTAGGTATATATACACACATACATACATACACATATATATATATATGTATATATGATAACAACAATTAACTCTTCTCATTCGATAGCGTTCAAAAGTAATTACGAACCAGAATACCTTTCCATTTAGAAATGTAAAAAAAGATTAATAATAAATTAATAAATAATAAAATATTATAATGAGTGCAAAATGTAAATGATAATAAATAATTTAAAATATTTCTACTGTTGTGTATGAATTCTTCTATATAAGTTTACACTATTATTCTAGATACACTTTCATAGTCCCTTAAAATTATAATTAATAAAATAGTAATGATAATAATAAAATGGAGAGAGAGAATACTTAATGGCTGATATCGCTTAAACAGTAATAGCAGCTGGAATTACATAAATAAACTCATCGCCCACGTTTCCTGTATAAATTACATAATTTTCACGCCGTTGAAAAATAGTGTCGTCTCTATTAAACCATTATGAATATTGAATAAAAATCCGGCGAGCAAAAGGTTAGGCAACCACCGCGCGGAATTCTTTCCATTACAATGAGCCGAGTAAACAATGTAAGCGAAGCCTTTATGAATATTCACCCAGCGTTATACGCACTCTTCCTCGAAGTTGTACCGTAAAATTTCCGCTAACGTGATTCTAGCATTTCCATTCTACCGTTGTGCTGCCGCCTCAGCGGGAAAACGTATTCTTTTCATTGGAAAAGACTTGCGGATAAAGAGAGGGAAGGAATATAATAATTTCAATAACATCGATGTGCAAGATTGTTATGAATTTTCATTGAATACTCCAGGGGATTCCGTTTCAATAACGCACCACTCGCGTTTGTATCACACGGAAAATTACAAATTGCAATGAACGGCGACATTCTACCATTAAAGCTTGAGATTCGGAATCCTTGATTGAACACGTGGAAAAATGGCAGAAAATTTTCATTCAAATGAAGCAGTATCTCTTTTATTTTTTTTATTTTTTTGTTGGAGCTCTCCATAAAATGTCAAGTTTATCAATGTGATTCCTATTTAGTGTCAATGTATATTGCGAAAATTCCAACGATACATCTAGGAAAAGAAACGAGCACAATTTCGCTAATCCGCGCGGAACAATATCATTACAAATTTTCATTAATTTTGGCTTTAATGCACTACATATACTGGGACCATTATTTTCATGACAATGTAATGGTATGTGTTATATAATAATGTTAATTATGCTTACATTATAGCTATAGTATAGTCATATAATTTTTAATTATAATCTTCATTTATGTAGAAAATTAACTTTTCCTATAAAATACGAAAATAAAAATGTAAAGCTTACATAATAACGCGATAGACACTAATATATGCATTAATTTATTACTGTTAATATTGTTATTACATTATATATACCGTTTCAAAATTTAACACAACGCAACTGATTCATTTTAATCACATTTTTTAAAGATTCAGTAAGCAATTAAACGATTAAAAATGCAATAAGTTGAATCTATTATTTTAAACTATCAAAAACGCTTTTATTCTCGCGTTTAGATTTTTTGTTATACGATTTTCTTATATGATGAATATATGTACGATGACTTCTACAATATTTACTAACATTGAATTGTTCAAGAAATCAGTTTGTACGAACGTAATCTTACATTTCGATTTGAATTTGTCGCATTTACGATTCATCATTATGACTGTTGCTTTATTACGATGGTTCAACCCACCTCTCGTAACGGCAGCAACAGCAGCAGCAGTCACGACATGTAATAACTCAAAGTGCATTACACCTTGGGACGCGCAATTACGGGCAATTACTCCTTGAAGTAACCCGGCAAGCTGCCACCAAACATTACCGGATGCAAGTACCGGAGGTGAACTCTCAACCATCGACATCTATGGCAGTCGCCGTGCGCCAACGTTTAGTCAGACGTAAACCGAAAGAAACTCATTCATTACACAAGCAGCTATGTGCGTAGCCATGAAATTTGTCATTGGAAAAATTCCAATAGAAAGGGTTTTATTGAAGTATCAAAAAATTTAGCTAAATTCAGAAAATAATTTTTGGATTATCAAAATAATTATGAAGAACGCTCAAATTGATTGCTAAAGAGCAAAATTTTTTACAACATTATTTTCAAAAATCTATAATTTTCTACAACATTATTCTCTTACTATTATTCTCAAAGGTCTATAATTTCTATTTATAATCGCTTATCAATTTTGAATTTCCTACATAATTATTTTAATTAATTCAACAAAATTATTTTTAATATTAAATATAATATCTTTTAAAACCGTAATAAATACACATTAAATAAAAAATAAAAAACTTAAAGGGTCAAGCTAGATCTTTAATGTTTAAATAATTCGATATGAATTTATAAAACAAAAATTATTTCCAGATCTGTATCTAGCTAAATTTTTAAATACCTCAGGAAAATCGTTTTTTCCGTGCAGTGAATTATTATATCACTTGATAAGCTTATTTCCAATACTTGACACGAGAAAATGCTGTGTACTGACACTTTCATTACTCAAAAATAAAAATTTTTGTACGTTTATCGCATCGAAATTTATATTCATCGAAACTTGAATTTTACTTATTTGATCAGATTGATTTATACTAAAAGTGCAAAATCTAAAAATAATGTAAACTTTAAATCCGATTCTACAATGTGCTCTTTGTTTCCTGTTTCTTCCAAAGTTCGTTAACTTTTATCTCAGACGACAAAAAAGAAGCAAAAAAACAAGATGTAAAAAATAGCAAAAAGCAAGAAACAGAAAACAAAAAGCACATTGTAGAATAATCATAAGAGTAATGAATTAAATTGTGATGTCATTTTTGTTCTTATATCCTCCCCCCTCCCCCCCTCCCTTCCCCTTATGAAATGGGCGCGAGCAAGGGATCTTACATAAATTTTTTTCGGCAATAACTTTTCATTCAGTTTGCCCCTACATAGATGACAGCTTGTCGGTCGACACCGGGTGCTCGTCGGGAGATACGACAGTCACACGAGACGATAGATACTTTATACTAGTTTTTCCGAGCCAATCCTCTGATCCGTGGCATTATTATGTTTTCTTGGTACGGGTAATTAGGGTGGACATCGAGCGCATACCGGGTGACCGCGACATGAGGAAATTGCCCGAGTTTATGGCGAACGCGATGACGACGTTGCCAATGGCGCGAGACTTTCGTGGAGAATTGCGCGTAAAGGTGTATCGAGAAAATACACAGCGCGGCTCAGCGCGCATCAATCTTTCAAGATGGATTCTTTGATGATATTGGAGTTGATTTTTCTGTAACGAAAGCATACATGGAAGCATCAATCATTTTCGAGTTATTAGCATCGAGACATGAGCGAGCTTTTACGAATTAAGCTCCTTTCAAGCGCTCTCATAATTTATAAGCATTTATTTGAAATCATTCTTATCATTCTAAAATTGAACAATATATTGCATAAATAAATAATCTCAAAAAATATAAATAATCTTGCAATTTTTTTATTTATACAATTTATTATTTTTTAATTATTGTTTTAGATATAATATTGTATAAGAAGATTGGTACTTGATTTGGAAATAAAATTAAATATTTTTAAAGATATTGTTCAATTAAATCATTATAAAGTGAAATCCTATACACAGATTATTCCAGCAATATTGCAGCAATATTTCAAATGTCACAGTAATATTGCTGTAAGCTTTTGTGCTGTATAGGATTTGTCGTATCACGACGCATTGTTAAGCGATGACATTTATCTCGTTTTCAAGAAATGAGACAAACTCGAGAGAATAATAAACAAAGGGCAGATAACTGAATCACTGTTATTTTACTGAAACTCTCCGTTGCCGGATTCATTCGTCGTTGCGTCCAGTGGCTATAAGTAATTTATCACGCAATCACGACTGCGTGTCGCCGCTGTGATCGAAACGTTATTTATCTTAATGTTTTCCGTTATTTATGTATCTACGGTTGGCGCGGCGTCGCGCGTCGCATCGGTGGCGTAATTACTGTTGCATTGGATTAAACACAAGGGAAATTGTGAAGCCCCTTTGATACGCTATGCTATTTCCCAGTGCCGATGCACTTTGCACGCGTTGTGTAAATGCGTATTTACGGCGAGATTGAAAGGCGAGTACAATTATTTGCGAGTCGCGCTTCTTTCGCTTCTGCCATAGGCATTTCCGTAGATTTTTGTGGCCATTATAATGTAAAACAGGGCCTCTTTTTGTAAAGTTCCATTAGCTCCTTCATGCCACTCTCAGTATGGCATACCCGAATTTCTTTTTACTTTATAACTTCTTTATTAATAACCATATATATATATATTTTATGTTATTGTTAATAATATTAACTTATTTTATTATTAATTATATTTCTTAATGTTTAACGTTTTGATTAAAAAAAAACTGTTATACGTTCATTTTTTATGCAATCTTACATTATACCCAGTGTATTGCATTATCATTATATGTGACAAAACAAAGTGGATTGAAGAATTAAATATGTGTATGTATGTTTTGCAGACGTGTTTTTACGGACGAATGCGAAGAATTATTATTTAGAAATTGTTACAAGAAAATGTGATATTCTTTTCCATATATCATACATTTTTAATGTATCATGTTAGACAGCGCTCTTCTCCAGAAAAATTAATTTTGCAATCCACGTACAGTTGGTTCTTTTCTCCAATGGTCGCGCGAATGCGATATGTAGGTAATAACTGACGACGTGAATCCATCCGTTCGCATTTCCGACCAGCAACTTCATCGAGCGCGACAGCAATGTATCCACTTTGAAACTACGAGAGAGAAAGAGAGAGAGAGAAAGCGAGAGAGAGAGAGGGGGGGGGGAGGAAGGAAGAGATACGAACGGTATTAGAGCAGCTGTGTTTGGCCGCATATGCGACGTCCAATAAACTGAGGCGGTTCTCATATCGAAGTGCCGGCATGGCAGTCGGAAGTTGCGCGAAATGCCGGCGTCAGCGGGATGTAATTTAACAATGACAACGACAAGTGCAACGTCGTCTTTATTTCCATTTTACCAGAAAAGGAAAGAAGGAAAACTGAGAGACGAGCCTACCGCCAATTCGAGTTATCTTGGAGTCAATATGTGACAAATGACAACATACTACAGCATGCTATGATCGATTATTGGCAGGCTCGCGAGTGTCGAGCGAGTTCCGTTCACCATGTTCTCGCGATGGTCCTCGTCGACATTGAGAGATTTATCATTCTCTAACTGATGATCGAAACGAGCGTGACGTTCGGTAGTTCACATAGTTTTCCCCGGGTGATGGATCGCCGTTCTAAGATTGTGGCTTCCGTCATTGCTGCCTATTTTGGTACTTACGGCATCATATTTCTTGTTGTTGAATAATAGGAGTTACTATTATCAATAGCGCGCTCTCGTTTTAGGTTATTTGCTACTTTGATATCGAAAAAGTTTCGTGATTCCCGCGCTTGCCGTTTGCCAATATATACAGGATCTAATAACATATTAAAGCACTCATTCATAACGAAAATATTTTCTGATTTATTTTTCATCAAAATACATCTCTTTCTTGATTATTTGCATATCGTATTGCGTTAACGCTATTGGATTTTATCACGACGTATCTATAATGTATACATATTCCGGAAATTACGGGATGTTTTTCCATTAAAATCAAATAAGAGAAACAATACGCGAGTGAAAACCACCGAAATGCTCACAGATGAATACATTAAATGCGATTTTATTTACCTATGAAAAATATGATTGAAGAAATATTTGCTGATTTTCCATCAAGTTCTAACAAATAACATAATGGCTTTATATAATTCATTAATTACTTGCTATATTTCTACAGATCAGTAAATAAAATGTACAAGATTTATATATGGTAAAGAACGTACACGTAACAAAACTGACGCACATACGGGATTGCGTTTTACGCTGTGCAGTCTGATGAACGATTTTCATCGAGATGGCAGACTGCAAGCGCTCGCAACTAAAGATCGCTTATGATTCTCCTCCGTCATGGCGCAAGATGAGCCAGACGTTTTGGCACAGCTCAGTAATGGCATTGTATCAATACTATTCCACCTTGCCAAGAGACTCCTTGCGCGAGATATCAAGGACCTGGTACGAGGTCATGTCGATGGAGGGCGCGGAATTTTCTAAAAGGGATGATATATAGAGCCAGTCAAGCTTCAATGTCCGTGTAAAATCTATTCGGCATAAGATGAGTGGGTTGAAAAAAAAAGAATCACTTAGATGATCTGAGAGTAAGAGAAAGAAAGATAAGGAGAGAAAGGTAGAAGCGATTGGAGAACGTCGATCTTATCCACGGCAATAACAAGTGACATAATGAATACAAGAATGTAAAAAGCAAATGATGACAATTTGAGAAAAATCTTAAATAATTCTTATTAATAGAAAAAATTAAAGTGACAATTCTCTATTGTGATAACTTACAAATGCATTGTATAATCATTTATATGGTTAGATACATAAATTTCTACGAAGAAAAATATTTATTTTTTCCTTTCTCTCTTCCTTTTTTTCTGTCTGCATTTTATAAAAGTATTTAAAAAATTTTACAATTCAGCATTGTCTGAATGAACTATAGTATTATAATATATGCTATGTATAATTTAAAACTATTGTAATCCTCAATCAACAGTTATATAAAGTAAAAGCTTCATACATAAATATTCTTTTAATTTAATTAAATTTAGTTAAGATTTTAATTGCCAATTTTAATGTTAATTTAATACACTTCCTATACTCTTTCTTCCATTTCTTACTTTCTATCATTTATATATAAACCGAGAACTTTAAATTGATTTTATATGATATATTATGAATTGTGACGAGAGCTGTCAACTTCGAAGACTTTTATTAAAAAAACATATTTTAATGAAAAATATATAATATAAAAAATTTAATTAGAATTACATTATACAATAAAATAACAATAGGACATCAAGGAATCATTTACAAAATAAAGATCTACGACAATAAAGAGTTAAGCATTTTAATAATAGTTACACTCTTTCCCACGCGCTGAAATTAACAAATTAAGAATAATACAATAATAAGGTTTTTATTATTTATTTCTAGCGACATATTACTTTGATTTAATTATTCTTTTTTAAAAATTGAAGTTCTCTGTCATGTCTAATTAAACAATGCGAAAGTTGTAATGTTGTGTAGAAGGTTATATGTGCGATTGGTCACTTTTTTTATCGGAAGGTCGACTCCCAAAGAGAAAGGGAATGAATCCCGAGACCGCTAAAGTGACGCGAGATAATAGATGTAAGGCGGGAAAAAGCCGAACAAGGATGGAAATCTGGCCAGACGGCTACGACTGGAGGGAATCCAGGAAAATCCGTCCACTCACTGACGATGCGATTAATCAAAGCCGCGTGGCGAAAACGAACGCCGCGTAAATTCAAACGTTTTTACTTCAAAGGTAAGTGAAGAATGTAATTAAATCGGGCGAAATGCTCTTTAAGTATTTCAAATGTATGTATACGTGTATTTTAATATTTTTAATACGATAATGGAAATATTAAATTTAATATTCTTTGCAAGAATAATAATAAATAAATAATTATACTTCACTATTTTAAAACATTTAATATATAGGTAAAAACACATCATTGTATTGATTATTATTAAAACATTGAATAAATAGATTTTATTAATTATTATTATGTAATAATAATTATATAATTATTATGTAATATTATTATATTATAAATAGATTTTCGTCTTTATTATTTTTTTAAATAGCACTGCTTTTTAACCGGAAAAAAATAGTATTCATAATATTCGACTGTGATTTGATAGAAACTGCGCTTCACTCATCGTGCGTTAACCCTGGCCCTATAGTTACGCAAGAGACGATCTATAGATCTCTCGATCAGAAACAATGATCCTTAAGATAGACTGCTCTTACGACACATGGGAAGAAGTATCGCTTGAGACTCACGATCTTCTCAAATATAATTATACCTATACAGGAATATTATAAAACTTATAGATGTAGACTTGTAACTATCGATGAATATAAAACGCCTAATGCATATTTATGATACTGTTAAGTGTATACAAATGATGTATTTGAGCGCAATTTACAAAATAAATAATTTAATTTGCCGTTATAAATTACATTCTTAAAAATATCCGAAAAATATGTAGAATTTTTAATAATTAATATTTTATTCGTAAAGTCTAATATTTTTGATAAAATTTTGATGTCAATAGTGTCGTAGTAATTTTTATATACGAATTTTTTATGTTAATTATGGCATTCAGCATTCGAACTGGACCTAATTTCTGACGTGGAAATTTATTTTATATATTCAATTTTTTTATATTTTTAAATTGTATAATTCAAAAATGTATAATATTACTTATTTTTTTATTTATTATTATTATATAATTTATATATAATATAGTATGTTATATAATTTAATTTCAGACTGTGGATAAAAAATATTTATTTATACGGTTCAATTTAAATATATAATATTATTTAAATTAAACCTTTGGAACGAATATTTTTTTTATTCACAGTCTGATTCTAAACATTTCGAGCAAAAGCAAGAAAAATCGTGACGGATAGAGATGATAGTAGCTTTTAATGTGTTAAAATCATATTTCCATCATCATAGCACTCACCTGGCTTGATCTCGCGTGGGTAAGCTTGCGCCCACGATCCATCCACGATGAGCAGCAGCAGCAGCAGTGGCAACACGAGGACCACCGAGATCCTAGCGATGCGCAAGGTCATCCTCTTGGTCCTGGCGCCAATCGAGCTCTGTTCTCCGGTACTAAAGGGTACTCCAGGCACTGATCGTCGCCAAGGCAAGGCCCTACGGCGCCGAAGGGGGATCGAAACAATCGATAAATCAGAACCCGATACCGGGCCGTGAGAGACGAGTATTGACCTTCCAGATCCAGGAGGTCACGCGCTGGTTGGAACAGCGCCGCTGCCTGCGACCTCGGAACCTCTCTAAAGTCGGCGGCGGCTTCAACGCCAGTCCAGGCGAGATTTGAAGTGTATGTGTACCGAGTACTCACGGCCGCTAGTGTCTGCGGCGAGCGAGGCGGGCGAGTAAGTGAAGATCGAGTGAGTGAGGATGGACTGACAGACGTGCGGGCGTACGCACGAGTCAATGAAGTGAGTGGTACTTACCCGTAGGAGCCCTCACCTTACCCAACTCAGACCACCTCGTCTCTTCACTCCCCTCACCACGCCTTACTTCTCGCACGCACGCCTCTCTTTTACCTCTCGCTTGGCTCTCTTTTCCATCGTCTTCCTTCTCTTCTTCCGTACAGTCTTCTTCTTCTTCTTCTTCCTCATCTTTCTCCTACTACCACTCATCTCCTTCCCCTCTTTCTTCTCCTGCTCTTTCTTCACCATCTTTTCCTTCTGCGTCTCTTATTCCTTGCCTCGTTTACTTCCTTCTTCTTTTTTTACCTTATATTCGACTTACACAACTGTTAATTAGTGAGTACTTATAAAAGATTTAGTTTTCAATGATAAAATAATCTATATAACTGGATAATACACGTATTTTAAACATTTTTGAGTGATATAAATTAACCAGTTTTAATTCCAAGTAGAAAAAATTAATTGACTTATAAAGAATCATAGAAATTATATTCATATGAAACTCTCATAGAGAATTACTTTTCTCTTTAAAGTTTTATATTGTTTAATAGCAAATAGATTGTTTATTATTTATTATGTAATTGAGTCGTTCATTCTTTCTTTTATTCTCATATAATTTTCTTTGTACTACGTAGATTGCTCTATCATCAGCACTTTTCCTTAAAAGTGCAATAGAAAGATTTCAAATCTCGAAAACTTCTGTACAGCGTCGCCTTGACGATTACTTTTATCACGATTAAAGGATTCTACGAGTAATTAGCAAACTTTCTCTTGATTACAAATGGAATTTTACAGTGCACAATTTTATTATTTTTTGTAAAAAAAATAGCTTAATTTGTAAATATCAAATACAGTATTATAAGCAGTAAGGATCATGATTTTATTCTAATTTATTTAACATAGAAAAATATTATGCTTGAAGTTAATACAATATGGGATTTTTCCTTATATATTCTTAATTGAAATGAATTTTAATCATGAAGAAACCAACGTACACCATTAATTAAAATGTAAACTGCATGTTATATGTTTTTCAAAAGAAAATTAACAAATAAATTTACAAATAAATTTAATGCTTTCTTAATCACTTTTTTAAATTCAGATTCATTTAGTGTATTTTTATCAAAAATTATAAAATGTGAAGTATCTAATAACAAGTTTATACAAATATATACAAATATGCAAATTTCTATACATAAAACATATATTATTTTATGTTAATTATTACGAAAGATAGAGGATAGCTAAGTAATAACAAAAGTTAACAACTTACGGTCAATTTTCATGGAAAATATCTTTCCTCGGAAAGAACTGGTTAATTATGATTCAAGGAAATTGAAAGACGACAAATACGCGAGTATTTTTGACACTCTAGCATTCCCTCGCACATTGGTCTTTTGTTCCGGCTCCTTCACTTGCCTATCTCCGTCGTGTTGTTTCTTACCGTTCGCCGCTGTGTTCCCACACGCTTAAACTTTGCACCTCCATTTATCCAATATCTTTCTCCGTGCGGAATAGCGCCGGTAATCCCTCGCGTGCAAACATCTCCAAGATCGTGGTCCATTCGTGTCGCGATGTTTCGCTCGCTCGCGCGCGCGCACATGCGGACGACACGCGGTAATTTTATTCTGGCACTACCTAAATAACTTCGTTATTCTCTCGGACGAAAACAACCTGGAGTTATTTCATCCCCTCGTACGATCTCCACCGTCTCCTTCTCGTACTTCATCCTGCAGCGAGTAGCCGATTTTCTTCCTTTCATGAACTTATTGAAATTTTACTGCGAAGGTACGAGGAAGGAAAACTCTTTCCCTCCTTCGGTTCTCTACCTCTGCTCATGCTTTTCTTCGCTTTGTCTTTTCATGACAATCACGAACGCAAACCAAGATGCAGCCTTCATCACTTATTTTCCGCGTTTCTTCCCATTTCTCTGCAATGTAGTCGGGTGCTATGCTCGCAAAGCCGGCTGTTCTTTCTATGCAAGGATCTCGGACTCATTTCCCACTACTTAATTTGTATAAGCATTCCTTCTTCTCTCGCTGAACATGACGCGATATTTCTTCCTCGCAATTACGCCATTGTAGCAATTAAAACTATTAGGATTGTGTAAGAACGTGGAGCGTTTGTTCTTGTATAAAAAGAGATGAAATAATTGAAATCCAAAAGAGATGAAATAATTGAAATCATTAAATAGAATAATATAATCATTTTCCAAGTAAATAAAATAAATAAAATTAACTGATATTGTATATGCATGATATCAATATCATATATTATATTATATTTAATAACATTAATACACATTATATTAAAAGTAATGGACGTCAATAAGAATGAAAATATAATACACAGAATAATTTTTGTTTCACTTAATTGATTGTAATCATATCGCATACTCGGAAGAAAAATAACACAAGTAAAAATTTCTCATATTATGTGGATCTGAATATATACATTGGTCTTCAATCAGGAAAAGTGATACTAATTGAATAGAAAAGAAAAAAATTGAAGGATAATACA
>Ga0157363_1004317_pt1 | contig 13094 bp, 2 predicted proteins | sample AttsexASBM1_FD_111477 | JGI IMG/M metagenome (GOLD analysis project Ga0157363, IMG submission 111477) | Fungus gardens microbial communities from leaf cutter ant in Ribeirão Preto, State of São Paulo, Brazil - Atta sexdens ASBM1 | ecosystem: Host-associated > Fungi > Mycelium > Unclassified ...
CACACACACACACACACACACACACACACACACACACACACACACACACACACACACACACACACACACACACACACACACACACACACACACACACACACACACACACACACACAAAATATAATTTACCAAAAGTTCTAGCTGTAAAATTTCGCGTCTTGCATAGTAACTGGAAATTCTGATTGACTCAAAATACGTTTAACCGTATAAGTCTTGTTAAGAGAAGATAGAATCAAACCATTTTCTCACTATGTAAAATTTTTTAGCTTTTAAGAGATTTGTTTTAAAAATATTCAAAAGGATAATTTTCTCGTATTCCGAGTAAAAGAGCAATACATATCGAAACAAGGCTAAACCCTGTCGAAAACCTTCAGGTTCGCCGTTCGCCATAAATCCGATTAATTGGCCGGTGGATGGGCGCGCGAATTTACGAAACTGGTAATTAAATTTGACCACGCAATCCCGAGCAATATCGGGCACTTCTGCGATGAAATCCTGTGCGATGCGGATTTCGGAGAAAATTCGCACATCACGATTGTTCGTTCGTTTGCGTGGATGGCGACGATCGATATCTCGTCGCGGTATTACGATACGACTGCACGATATTACGCGTGTTTCCTCGTGTTCCCAGTCGATGTGCCACCGGGGTTAATGTAACAACCGGAGTGGTACACTCTGCCGTAATTACTACAAGAACTCTGGCACGACTAATTATGTTGGGAATGCGACGGATTTATCGGCATAATTGAATTTGATATTCGCTCACCGTCGCGGAGACTAATTTTCATAAAAACATCGCGAAAAAATATGCAGATAATTTCATGTAAATGTATTTCTGTAATTTGTAATTTTGCGATTTCATTTGTATTTTGATTAGATTTGTATAAAGTATTATGTTATAATACGTGTTCTGATAAAACTGCAGTATGAAGCGTAGAAAATTATAATTAATTCTTGCAATAACCTCTAAATTATTTCACATAATCTGGTAATTAAACTGATTTTTAAGTGTTTTAATTTAACCATATGGTCATTACTCATATTCTCTTGTCTTCTCTAGATGGATATCCTATAAAATTACTAATTTATCATCGCGTATCTATTTATTGAAATACAAAACCATAAATCAGCACTAACTCGAGTGGTATACATCACGAATAACGATAAATCGCGCGCAAAATTTTCCGATGAACTTTATTTACGTCGGCGTCTTAAATTATTCCGCGTTTCGCGTTTATTCACTGTTGCATCGGTAACTGCAATTGATCCGGATTCGCACAACGATTTCAGCGGGCGATCGCGAACGAATTAAAATTTATAGTTCATTTCGCATCGCGGTGTCATAAATCTGAGTCTGATCTGCTCTTAAGCTGTCGATCCGTTTGACGCATCGTGCCCATTACATTTAAATACTGTTCAAATGGAGACGTTCATTTCTCTTTTTTAAAGTCACCTGATTCTCTTTTTTAAACACTTCTGATTAACATTGACCGCTCGATAATTTCAAACGTAATGAATAAAACAAAAAAATATACTGTGTTATTGACACAATTTTTACAATAATAATTACATCTAAATAAAATTAGTTTATAATCAACAATATAACGTTAATATTTTAAATTATGATAGTATAAATAAAAATCATAAATATTCTATTTCTATACTTCCTTGTTTAATTCATCAATTGTTTAAAAAAATGAAAATAGTAATAAAAAGACTCACATTTTCGATTGTTGAATTCCCCCGATGTCTCGATGTGGAATCTGAAAACACAAAAAAATAATATTTGTGACTAATACGTTCAATAAAGCTCTAAATCAAAGTATATCGACATATATAAAAATTGTGACATTAAGTTGAATTACAGACGTTCGTGGATACTCGGTAAAGTATGATCGTAAATTGCACGAGGGAGCGAGGTCAAAAAGACAATACATTGAGGATATTGTAGCGCATAACCCACTGACCTAACGGCGTCGCGAAATCGGGAAGCCCCTTCGAGATACGCGAAAGCTGCCATAAAATACGCAGTTCAAGCAATAAGTCCTAGTAAGGACCATTGACAAGGTTAGTGCCCTTAAAAATGCATACGATCCTACTCATTCGTTTTTTATTGATCCATGTTAGAATCCCTTTTCCTTCTTTCCTTCTCCTTTCACTTCTTTCTCCTGTCCTCAATCTGATAGTATCACATATATCGCATAATCCTATACATCAATGCGTCCAACTACTTTGACATAACATACTTTATAAAGATAAGTAAAGGATGTATGTTACAGTGAATACCTTTATGTAAGAAAAAATAAATTCAGCAAAAGACATAAGAATAGAAACTGCAAAAACACGAAAAATACAAAATAGGTTTGAGAGTTATACATTGACTGTGGTCAAAGTCTCGCTACAAATGCTTTGAAACGTTTGATAGATCAATTAGAAGAAAGAATTTTATAAACTGACCAATTAAAATACGCTTCAAAGCGTTTGCAACATCGCGTTGATCATACCCATTGACTACTTACACACTTAATCGGGTTTAATAATATCCGCAGTTAGAAATTGGCCAATCACAATCATTCTATTCTTCATAGCTATGATTGGCCAGTTTTATAATTATGAATGTTAATAAATCCGATTAAAAGTATCCGTGTAAACGTAATTTATATTAGATTGGTGGTCGATCATTTTATCCAATGTGCTTATTATATAGAGATTCGAAATCTTTGGTGAGCTACTATAGAATTAAGCAAAAAAAAAGCTCGTAATCTTACTTATATTTTCTTCTTTAGCATTGAAAGGGACTTCTTCTGTTTAATAAAGTTTATTTCTTTTATTATATTTTGTTTTATATTCATTGTAAAGTAAACCATTGCAAACCAAAATAAATTAAAATATTAATCAGAGGTTGCATGTGTTTTGTTTTCACGCTTAAAGCACTATTCTATCTTTTAGTTTTTGATTAGCTATCGAATAGAATTCCCTAGAAAATTATCCGATAGCCAATAATTATACTCGAAATCTTCATGACAAAAACAGAGCAATGAATATCAACTTAATGGATGTAATCAAAGAGAGCAAATGTAAAATATAGATTTTAATAAAGTACACTGAAAGAAAAAATTGGCTAAATATGTCATAGCTTTTTCAATTGACTTAACAGCTAATTTTTGGTTGCGTTAGTTTATCGAAATCATATACTGACATTGCGGATAAGCTAAAGCAACTAAAAATTTGTTGCAACCAATTAAAAATGCTATGCCATAGTTTATTATCTAAATTGTTGCAGCAACCAATCTTTTCTTCATACGATTGCTATTTCATCATGTCATTTATTTTTACAATTTTTCTCTAGCAACGTGCGCTTCCTTAAGCGTGCCACTGAGAATATCTTCGTATGCCATTAATAACACGCGTGCTGTAAGTTAGAGCCCATCTCTATGTTAGAGACTCGTTTCTCTATCCCCAATCAACAATTTAATATATTCTGTTATTTCTATTTTTATCTGCATCTTGATTATTTCGCTTCTATATTATTATGTGCCCGGTTTTCGCCCTCGTCGCTTTCTCACAATTTTAATGATAAATATCAGGTGCTGTCCGAAATTTAGCCGTGAAGAGATAACGATTCAAAATTAACGCGGTTATACTCCAGGTGGCGGCCGCACAGAGTTGTAAATTATTTCGCAAAGCTACTTTGCAGCTTTCCATCTTGCATTTTGCGCTTTGTCTTTATGAGTCTATCTTGTTATAGATAACAAGTTGGGAAAGAAGATAAAGCGCAAAGTAAAAGCCTACAAAAGTTCATAAACCGGAGCTACGTACGATGCGACGTATTATAGTAGAATAATTATTTAACGTTATATACACTATGTGTAGCTATGTAGCTATGAGATTAAATTAATCATTTGCATAAAAAATTTATAACACTTTTATCTACTAATTACACTATATAAATTTTTTAATTATGACCGAAAAGAGAAGTCAGTGTTTTAAAAGTAAAGTCACATATACTTGAAAGTCAATATCAAATATAACAACAATTGAGTTATTTCATTTTTCTTATATTCTTTCGTAAATTATCTTAACAAAAATCAGATATTAATACGCTTATTTTACGCATATTAATACGCATATTAATACGCATAATAGGTTATTAAAACAAAGCGTGCAAATTATAAATTTATCTCGCTATATCTTTATAAACATAAATAAATAATAAAAAATAACAGGAATATTAATAATATTTTACGAATATGTAAGTTATTTAGAAATCAAACAGAAAGTGAGTTTGAAGGGAAAAGCTATCGTTCGCGGAAAGAAAGTGATACTAAATTTAATACCATGAAAGAGGATTCGGCCAACGCGTTATTCTCTTTTACCACAAATCAATGGCGGGCCGATTACGTCGGTCTAGAACCCATTCCGAGGGGCAAAAAGAATGAGAGAAAGTGCAAGGAACTTCATCGGGTACCGCAGCACGACAATCCAGCCCGAGAAGGGAGCGAGACAGGTGGAAGACATTAATTTCTAAGCTTTATGCGGTTCTTATTAGAATCTCCGCGAAGACGGCGCGCCAGCACAGCTGTCCCCAAAAATATGACTCTATTTTTCGTTCCGGTTCGCCCGACTTATTTGCAATCCCTGCCCGAAAACGACTATGTCGCCTGTAACAGTTCGTAATTCGTAAGTTGTCTGTTCATCGATTCTAGCCAACTGGATCGATTTCAAAGATGTTTGCTTTTGGCTTTAAGAGTAAACGTTTATGATCAAACCTTTTATCGGTGCCTTAGACTATAAACGTTTACTCTCATTATACTAGTTGCTTTTGTTAGAAAATCAAAAAGTAACAATTTTTTTATCTTGAATTCTACCTAATTTTAATAGAATATACACACACTTTTTAATTTTTAATAATTTTAGTTTTTATTCATTTTTATTAATTTCAAACAATCGATCTTAAAAATATTGTTATCGGCCTTTCAGTTTAAAGCAAAAAGCATTTCACTGAAACTTTTTGTGATGCGGAGTGAATGATAGGCGGGATTTTTTTTTTATCTATTTATTATACTATACTCCGTTATGCGCAGTCGCAAATTTCGCCGTGCTGATTTTCCGGAGTTTGCGACCTCTATTGTTCGGATAAACGCGACGTTCCTCACAGCCGAATTTATGATGGCGTAGCGAACTTTTCATCCGCGAGACGCCACCGAGACGCTCGCCGCCATTCAGCCTCCGGGGGCCCGAATTAAATTCCGCCGTATAGAAATACTCTATTACTGCGGAAAAGGAGCGGTGCGGAATTTCATATGATCTAACGTATACACTCGACTGACTACCAATACCGCGACAGAAAAAAAGAAAGAATGAGAAGGAGCGAGAGAGAGATTAACAATGATAAAACGACGAGGACTAAAAGCGAGAAAAAAAATTAAAAGCGCGAGGAACCGCTTCGCTCATACGAGCGTAATCCTCGATATTAAATATTTTCTCCGAATCCGGACAAATAAAAAATTATCGCGAGTCTTTATACTCGTAGTTTTCTGAAATTATTTTAGTTTTTTTAGTTTGTTCTTTAAAGAAGATATACGAATTTTATGTATAATTTGGATTTGGCTACACACGATTCCTATTTTTTCATATTTAACTTTAAATATATACCATACATATATGTATATATATTTATAATTATAATAATTCTTTAATTAAAATTTCAACAGAATGAAATCCATTCGGAATTAAATAAAATAAGATTTTATTATTCAATTATCGATATAATAAATAAATTGAAATACATTAAACATTTATTATTTTGTTAAGACAAATTTTCGTCAATAAAATTATGGCATTTATTTATGGATTTTATATGTAAGTACTGTTACACTGTATGTATGATGCAGATAATAAAGAAGTGAAAAACGCGACAAAAAGTTAACGCATTTAATTAAACCATGACCGTTTTTTTGTCTGGTATTTTTGCCACGCCAACACAACCCAAGGAATTTTAATGCACTGTATCTTTAATACACTATCAGTCAATATATCGCGCCGTATTTATGGTCGCACCATAAAATATTCATTGACATGCAAGAAAAATAAGCGACGCGCTCTTAAACAGACAGAAGAAAATTTTAATGCGACACATATGAATAAATATCTTTCAAATATAATTACCGTAAATTGTCATAATTTTTCGTTTTTAATCATGAATCAAAATAATTTAACTTCTTAAAGAAATTAAATTTTATTTAAACAAAACTTTTTGTACACGAAAAAAAAATTTGCTGGCTACAACTAATTCTGATTAGCTAAAATTGCATTAGCTATTACAACTATGAAATTTGCTAATACGTATAAAGAATTTGCTGCTGTAGCTAATATAAGGACTTGATAGCAAAGTATGTCTATTACAGATCAATTTATTTAGCAGAATAAAGTTAGTTGTCATAGTTATCGGATATGTTAGTGTAAAAGAAAATTGTCTACTCTACCACAGCTAAATATAGTTTGCTGAAACTCTACTTGCTACCAAATTGTCTGCTACACAGAAAACGTTTTCTGCAATAATCAATAGATCGACATAACAAAATGCTTGTCTGTTACAATGATAATATTTAGAACTCACACAGATACGATATCTAATGGAAATTAGACCTCGCAGACGTTAGGTATCCATATGTTACGACTGGAATTTAACTACCACACGCAAATTTTTGCTGCTGCAAGTAATCTTTTCTTTCCGTGTAGTCTTTGCTACAAAATTATTCTAGAAATATTTTACAGCTATTTTTAAGAATCTTGCTTTTCAAATTCAATTCTATCGTTTAAATATAGATCAGATAATAGTCTGACACAAAACAAAAAGAATTGCTTTTTATCCATAACTAGAAATATGTATAATATCTATACATATAGGTATATTAAAAATATAATACTTGAAGATAGAAAATTATTTTTGTGTTATTGTTTAAAAATGTGCAATCTTACATAGATAAATTCCTTTTTGAATTCTTTGGTTATTAATTAGAACTTTAATTACTCATAAAAACGCACAAACGTTTTCACGTTTCATTCTGCTAATATAAATAGCTGTATTTAGATGACTTCGTATTATAATAATGCTAATCCGGGATTTGATATAATTCAACACAAAAAATGAGCTCACGTACAAAACGCGTAGGTACCGGTAAGAATAAAATCCGATTAAATAGGCGAGACTTGTCCCGGTGAACATGTATCTTGTTTAACTTATAAAAGCATACAAACAATGCGCAGTAAAAGCAGTACCGTAGGCGGAGTAATAAAATGAGCACAAGAGATTATTTACGCTCGTTGCACTTACATCCAATAAAGAACAGGTATTGGACGACATCACCGTATCCGGAATCCAATATGTTCTCTTATATTAGATACAAGTACAGTGGGCAACGAATACAAATAGCAGAGGATACTGCGAGTGAGCCAGAGAAGAGAGACAGAGGAAATGGAATGAAGAAGGATGAAAAGAGAACAAGAGAAAAAGAAACCGAGCCTTTAAATTGAGTTCGAGAAAAATTGATATTTTTGCTTATATTCCGCGTATTCGACCTCTCGTAGAGGTAATAAAACGCAATAAAGCTCATTTGTATGGTACACCACGTGAATATAGCGAATCTGTCAGACTGGAAATTCCGATGATCGGTCGTGAATGAAGAACCGCAGAAGTCTAGACGCAAGAGATAAGATGCAAGCATCTTCGGTTATCGGAAAGAAATTGCGAGCATGCAGAAAAATACAGATAAAACTGACAGAACAATAACTTTGTTGTAGATACAATCGCGATGTCTTGATAAACAGCTATAAAATATTTCTATGTCTAATTCAGTGAATAATAATAATATTCAAATCACGAATGATGATGTTAATCATAATTAAAAAATAGCGTCGTTCTACTTAATAAAGTGCGGATATTTGTGATGAAAGACGTGCCGAGTAACTAATTAATTTCGTTAAAGAAAACTCGTTACCAAAGGTCTGCGGGACATTATTATATATTCCTCAGCCGCCACTTAAACAACGAACCTAATTGGCTTGCATATTTACTGATATAATAATTTACGTCATTTTAACGAGGTTGCTAGTAGTAACGCATTATTTTAATACAAAGAAAGTAAATAGATTGCCGTTAAAAGATAAGAACTTAGGTCATACTAAATTACAAAGGAAAAATCATTATTCTACGAGATATTCCACAATGCTTACATACAAGACATATTCTTTGATATATCTCTTCTCAAAAAACTTTCAAAAGTAACACAATTGTTAGAATTATTTAACACAAAGTTTTAAAGTACTTTAGCAAGTTCAATTTCAAGGAAAACTATGATAGATAATGCAATCTTATTCTAATCCTAAAACTTTACTGTAACTTTACTGAATTTTACTTTAAGATTTAATTAACAAAATTTAATTTTTAATGTTGGAAACTTATAAATATGAATAACTATTGAGAAATACTGCAATTAAATAAAATATATATTTAATATATATTTTTAATAAAAAATTATATATATATTTTACATTATTTCATCCATTTTTGGACTAACTCTGTGTAAAGAATGATTAAATTTTTAATACAAAGTGAACGAAAAATTATGAAAGAGAAAAGATCGGAGAAGAACGAAGTTTGACTCACTCCACCATTGTGCGATTTTTCTCCGGCTTTTTCACGGTAGCTTCGGCGAAATGACCGTAATGCTTAACAATATCAGCCGGTTTCACGGCGAAGAAACAACCGGTGGGGCTTAGAACGGCAGCGCTCGTAGCAAATCCAGCGGCCATTGTACCAGCATGACGAAGGTCCAGACTTTAAACAAAAGGCAGTGCCATTTGGAGGGCGATTTTTCAAAACTGCAGAGTCGGTGGCTCATCATAAAGCCGGCTGGAGTTTTCGGCCGCGTTTACACCATTCGCAAGTATAAGCGTAAAGAAGCGCGATATTTTATCGAGATGAGGGTAGTGTCGGAATTTTGGATAACATAACAAAAATGGCAGCGTTAATACAAGCTTTATATATAAAATACATGCGCCTATAATAATGAAACATGTACATGACGAGATAAAAAGTATACTGATGAAATTAAAATATCCAGTAGCAATAAAAGTAATGCGAATTTAGAAAGAATGCGAATTTAGAAGAAATTAATATTTCATTTTATATCTTTCCGAGACGAGCTTTCATTAATTATCAAACTACAAAACAAAATAAGTTAAAAATATTATTATTGAGTTCTGCAAATCTAATCGAATATATATATTACATTTTGCTTTTCAAGTAGATTAATTATTTTCGCTCTGTTCCGCAGAGTAACATCGCGATACGATAGGAGAGTGAAGTGGATAAACGAGACGCGGAGTTTAGAGTGCGATTCTCGAGAGCTATGAAGGCTGGGGAGCTCGATATCCCGAAGACGTCGGTTATCCATCTCCTAGGCGAGGAGACGGGTTGCTTTACCTTCATTTCCATCCATCTCCTTTCCGCCAACGTTATTTCCACCTGCGTCCCCGCGTCTCCATGTAATCCGCGAGCAAAGGTTCACTCGATCGAATTGGCCGAGATCGGTATCTCTCAGTTCAGGATTTATCCGTCATCTAGCATCGTCCAGTAACGTACGGCATCGTCGGCCGTCGTCAAATCTCGAGTCAATTAGGGATTCGCCGAGAATAGACAGGTGAAAGGGGGAAATAGTTTCGCCAACTTCTCTCACGATCCCAAAGATAGAACAATCACGAAAAAAGCAGAGAACGCAATAACTACCGTAATACTTCTTTCCCGAGCGTATTTTATGAGATTAGATTTTAAAGAGATACGACAACATATTCTCGATCAAAATCATAGAAACCATAGGAATCAACTACATAGAAATAAGCAGTCTAATCTTATTATCATAGTAATAATAAATAAATTTATTTCTGTAAAATAATAAAATTGCGTAATTATACAGCAATCACAGATTAAATATGTCAGTGTGACAGAGATTTAATTTAATCTAATTTAATTCATATTTGACAATTAATGTATATTATTAAAATATCATATTGTATCAGGAATATAAAAGTGATGCTATTATATATACTTTTTCTATAAGCCAATAGTAATATCAACAACAAAAATACAACCAAGAAGAAAAATTGAAATAATCCGAAAAAATAAACTATTTTCGGATATCTTATGTCTTGTCAGCATTTTGCCTTTCTATAATATCGAAAAGCGATAGGAATATAATATTTTTCTTATCTATTTTATTGAGTCATTTTTGCAAACTGTCTTTTATTATCGATAAGACATACGCTGTATATATGCAAAACTATTTTTTTTATTCCAAACTAAAAAAAAGAAGTATTTTGAAAATGTGTAAAAAAATCGGCTGCAATATTTCTCACGTTGCGAGAGGAAAATAAATGTACGCTTTACATAGTGGTAGAAGGGTGAGTGTGAAGCAGAAAGACGGAGAGACCGCCTTTACAGCCAAGAAAGGAGGAATGAAGGTGGGCACACCGAATCTAAGAGCGCTTTTAAATCAGCGTAACGCAACGTATCGCTCGCGGCGTTCACCTGTGGTAATGGCTGCATAAACTGCCGGCTCCGGTTCCCGTCGGTCCTTTTTCCGTTCTGCCAAGAGTTATTCGGCCGTGCGCGCCTTTCTCCTCGCCTTTTTCACCTTTCCGGCCTCTTTCCCCATCCCTTGCATTTCAATTTATCTCCTTCCGTTTATTAAACCTAAGGTAATTCCTCGAAAATGCAGTCTTTCCCCACAATCCTATAAAACGACTCTCCCGATCTACACTTTCTCTTCCAAAAAAATCGTTAATCCAAAAATATAATAAATTGTAGAAGCTCAAAAAAAAGAATTTTGTAATTAAAAATATTTTTCTGCTGTTTCTTACATAAATATAAATAAAATCTCATACTAGACTCTCTCTCTCTCTCTCTCTCTCTCTCTCTCTCCCCCCTCCCTCTTTCTCCCTCGTATAATTTAATATATAAATGCTCTAATAAATTTTAATTACATTAATTGATGTAATTACGAAAAAAAGTAATATATACAATATATCGGTAATTCTCGAAGGTACGATGGTGTGACTTATTCAGGAATTCATTCGACCATTTCCCAACATTGTTTTCGAAAGACACAAACCACATTTACACACAGGGGAACCGGGAGCATGCTCGAGAACGTTGCTCCAGGGGGTCGTCAAGATTAACTTCGCTTGGCCAAGAGGCTTATATCAAACATTCGCCCTGGTCGCTCAAGTGCGAATTACACAGATACTTCCGGTACGAAAAACAGGTAGATTCCCGGAGAAAAAAACATGTTCCATTATGTTTGCAGAACAATACATAATACTACAAAGCATTAGCGAAAGTTTTTTCTAAAATAAAAACCAGAATTTAAAAATATCATTTGTATATCTATAAATATATTAACATGACGGAAAATATTATAATACTTCAAAAAAATTATATATATAAAGAATTACATAATATATGTAATTATATATGCATATATGTACACATTTTCTTAAGATTTAAAATAAATGAAGGATAAGCATATTGAACTGAGTTCATAAAATTATTATGTCACCTATAGTTAAATTCCTGTAATTTATATAAAAATTACACAAATTTGTTTCGTAATGCGTTTTTCCCTATTTGCATTTTAAATAATTACAATTTATTTTTTTATTAAATAGCTATAAGACTGTAAAAAAAATAGTACATTTATTATCTAACGCTTTAAAAACAGAGAAGTACAATTCACAGTAATATAACTCCAAGGTACGAGAAATAAACGCACCGGATTCAATTCAATGCCAAAGAATCTAATAGCTTCTAAGCCGCGGGGGGATATATGTAAGTTGGCGGACACCGATATTAGTTTATTACTACGAGTAATAAGTAGATTATTAGACTATTAGATTGCAACTTCCGCGGGAGCCGTTTAGTTCCAGCAAAAGTTTCCTCGATATTTATGTCTAAGTTCCGACGTAGGGGATGAAGAAAGTTTGTAACTCCATTAAATGATTCAGTTACATAGGCAAATTGCTCGAATAACCGCCGGTATGATAATATCGACCTTTGTTAATAAACTAAGTATCATAAGTGTAATTACGAAATTATTATCATTAAATCTTTTCATAACTCATCGTTATCGCCTATCATCGAATTTGAAGACTCCTTTTGAGTGTCGGGATACAAAAAACAAATTAAACACACAATAAGATTTCAATAAATAATACAGAATAGAAATCTATAGCCAACTAACAACAGAGCGCGTAAATGTCACTGCTAACAAAATATTTCTATTAGGTATTCAAAGATTAGCACGGTTCATAAATTACGTAAAAGTAAAGTAAAATAAATTAAACGAAAATGTGCAGTTTTCCATGAATTGCATACAAAAAGATCTATTGTAATTTACTGTTGTCTATTGTAATTTGCAAATGAAACGCAAATTTATCGCATTCTCCACACGTCCTTGTATTACATGTACATCTCATCACCTGACGAGCTCGTTAATGTAAAATCTTTTTTCCAAATACACATATGTAATGTCCCGAATGATCATTCAAAACAAGTTCAATAATTACATTAGTTGCGAACCAACGAGGACCAGATAACGAGAGTTTTATATTAACAGGATGTAATTGTGAAATTGCCTTGAAACCAATCAATCCTGCAATCGAAGTTCGCGCGTAGAATATTGTGTGATCCTGATTAGCAGCAATTTATCATTTTCAAGAAACCGCATAAATCAATTAGCAACGCTTTTATCAATTCTTTATACGATGTCTCTCTATATTAACACTACAATACTCTATATTATCACCAAAATTTTCTGTAGAAATCAATACGCTTTTTATTTCATTTTATAATGTCTTTAAAGAACGAAAAAACATAAAATTATGATATACTTTTCTATCAAATATGTACCAAATAATTGCTGTGTGTGTGTGTGTGTGTGTGTGTGTGTGTGTGTGTGTGTGTGTGTGTGTGTGTGTGTGTGTGTGTGTGTGTGTGTGTGTGTGTGTGTGTGTGTGTGTGTGTGTGTGTGGGAGAG
>Ga0157363_1004318_pt1 | contig 13092 bp, 18 predicted proteins | sample AttsexASBM1_FD_111477 | JGI IMG/M metagenome (GOLD analysis project Ga0157363, IMG submission 111477) | Fungus gardens microbial communities from leaf cutter ant in Ribeirão Preto, State of São Paulo, Brazil - Atta sexdens ASBM1 | ecosystem: Host-associated > Fungi > Mycelium > Unclassified ...
GGTGGCCTTAAGGAAAACACATGTGGATGAGTAATAGGACATGAGGACGATGCATGGACATAAGGGCCGGTTAATATTGTTGTAGCACGGACCACATGTAACTTATATAAATAGAGGAGCAATGCAGCGAGGACTCCTTGTCAAGTTCTCTTGTAATTCCCCCACTCTTTACTTGATAGCCCATTGGAGAGCTTTGCTCATTGTGAGATCATTTGTCCTTGAGTGACGAGTGGTTGCTACAACACTTTCATCTTATAACAAAAACCAGTACTGTCTTCTGATGTTAGTAGCAATATACCTCACTACCCTTTGAGTGGATTAACTCTCTCCAATCTCCCTAAGTATATTCTTTGAAATATTACAGATAAGTATAATGTTCATCTGCCTTCTAAGAGTCTGCTATGAATCTCAGTTGCCAAGGTATAAACTGTGTCCAACAGACTAGTAGTTATACTATACCAGCTAGCTTATTAACTAACATTGGCATTAATCTGAAGCAAATTAGTTTAGAATCCATTCTTCTATACACCAAAGAACAGGAACAGAGAAAAAAGGTATCTTGCTATCTATATACATTTTTCCAGGATGTGGGATATTACTCTGTAATGTCATCCATCTACTTTTTATAAAAGGTAGACTAGTGCTCATTAATAGAGAGAACTTAGGTAATGTTTAAGTACTATATTTGACCAATGTTCTCTTCCGAGTTCTTCTCTCATTCCTTGAATCTTGTTGATCTCTGTTCAACAGAAGATCGCTAATACTTTACATTTGGCCAAATGAATCCCATCCTGATCCTTCCGGCATCTCTGCTTCCCTCGGCCAGAGAGATACCTTTGGAAACTCTGGAATCTTTGGGTGTTTTAATAAGATGCCTCCGTTTCCTCTATAATCCAGAAGTTAGAGGTTCAAGACAACGGCAGAACTCTTCCTACTCAAACGAACGTATTACGTCTGCTGTAGCCCACATACCAACTCGTCAGTTGACCTGATCGCTTGCGTACCGATTCATTGGAGCGTGCTCACTTTATCAAGCGGCTCACTGTCTTCGTCTCTGCTCTATATGCTGCAGACGACGACGAAACTACTAGAGTCGCTCGAGAGAAAGAAAGGACTATTTAAAATGCTGCTGCTTTTCTCGCATCGCTTGAGGGGCTGAAGGGCACGGGGACCATTGTGCGAGATTTCAATTTTACCTACTATGATCCGCGGAACAGTGACTCTCAACTGCCCGAGTTGATACCTATTTCGACGACGATCGCAGATTTGCCGTTGAATAATAACGACTTTGGCAGCTGGGTGTGCAGACGTGGGGTGGTGCATGTGTATTGTCAGAAATGTTGATTTAAGATCCAGGGGTATTTGGAATCAGCTCTGACCAATTGCATAATCAGAAACAGAGTGTGTTTAGAGTTCTCGAGCTTGGGGCTTGGGGCAGGGACCAGTCTCGCCACTCTAACAACAGCGAAACTTTTGCAGAAGATTGCTTTAGGTGTAATATGCCAGATTCAAATCGTGGCAACGGACTATTATCCACCTGCTCTCGAGAACCTTGGTGCAAACATCCGAGCTAACATTCATATCGGCACAAATTCATCTGGTAATGTGTTAACTCAGTCGTTAGACTGGTCGCGATTTGGACCAGGAGACACTAAATTTCATCCTTTTACCTATCAAAAATCCTTTTGATCTGGTTTTTAGGGCTGATGTTATCTATGAGCCTAAACATGCAGAATGGATTCATTCATGCCTCGCGTACCCCTTACGAAAACCCTCACATCGTTCAAGATTGGATCTCGTCTCACCTCAACTCATTTAGCCGAATCTAATTACATGGAGACCGTCTGTTCTCGGGGCGAGGACGTAAGCAAGCCTTCGCTTCATATCTTGGCCAAAGACATCCTTACCTGTGGTACGGAAACAGGAGAAGCAGGTAGAATATGCATACTATAAAATTGGATGGATATAGGCTCCTTATACATATGGCCAGAATGAAGGGGGGACAATCAATACACGTCATTACTATACAAAGGGTCGTCATGTAAAGTTTGTAACCAAGGACTTAAAGCCGGTTTAGTGATGAATAATAGGCTTGATAGACAAGTTATAACTCAGGAGAGGCTAAGGAGCTGGACACGTTCATCATGAACTGCAAATAGAAGAACATACGGATGGCCTTCAGCTTTACGTTTTGCCACTGCCTCACGGATTTGGTGAGCATATGCCGATGTCTGAGGTGGGAAGGTAGCGGACAATGTCTTCCATGCTTCGTCATCGTTAACCCATTTTGAATTACGAATCATTGAGTCGAATACATCGGCACAAACGTCCATCGCAATCGTTGGCATACGGTTTTGAATCGAGGATCGTACATTCATTGCGGTATCGAATGCTAAACGCAACCATAAGCCAACACGAGATGGATAGACAGGAGAGATTGAACACCTCGATCAAGGAAAAGCTGCTTAACCTGTTTTCTCTGTTTTTTGCTATCAATTGGCAGGATAAGCTGTACGTCGGGCGAGATCGAAACATCCTTTGGTGGTAGAACACCAATGGTTTCAGCCACGATGGGCACAAACGAAGTAGCAAGATCTGCCCGTTTCTGTTCTGCAATCTGTTGCTGGAGCCATCCAACAAGTTCCTGGCGTGACACTACACGTGTAGAATTAACAGCAGTTCTGCATTTATGAATCAGATAACGCACGTTCGTACTCTGTGCCTTTTAGGATACTCTTAACCTTGAACGCGGCTTGGTCCCGCCTCGCAGTTCTCGGTCTAGGATACACAGCGAACCTATAATGTGGATGTCTGAGAAATTCCCCAGCCGTAATGACCATAATACTCACAGAATCCCCTCCCGAGCACATAAATCTATGTGGTTTTCACGGACATCTACACTCGATAAGCCAGATTCATACATGATATCCGCACTGATGCTGTGTTGCCATAAATAAGCTACAATCTCGAGCCGATCCTGCAAGTATCCAGGGTGATGTGACACAATGTAAACATCACATCTTCGAGGACTCCAGAAACCGAACGACCGTTCCTCTTTAACCAGAGTCTTGACAGATGTGCTTTGAAATAAAGCGAGTGCAGCCGTGATCTTTTCAACAGCAATTTGCAGACCGGTCGCACAAACGGCATCTAGTTTCTGTTTTGCAGGAGAAAAACGACCAATAAGGTGGTCATAACTGTGGATAAGTGAGGAACCCATGCAAACCACTGCCAGTTGTGACTCACCGTCCTCCCGCGGCAAGAACGTCCAATTTCTTATTCTTCTTCACCACCTCAAAGATGACGCCGCCCTTGAATAATGACTGATGACTTCCCAACATAAGCGGATGAAAATACACAGGCATTGAAGCACCGGTAGATCCAGCAAGTTGGAGAGTTTCCTGAATTTCAGCAACCAAAGGCTGCAAAGACATCACAAGAGAAGAAGAAATCTTTTCCAGCCTTGAAACTACGCTTCCAATATCCTCATCTACAATTGGTTGGATTGACTCTAGCTCACACGAATGAAAATTACTCGCCGATTTCGGATAAGATCTCCAATTCATCTGTAGTACTCCTCAACAGACCCTTCCTTAACAGCAAAGCCCTCTTCTGCGATAGCGAACTCTTTGTTTGATTGATTATCTCCACGACAGTACTTCTATGAGTATCGGGAATCCTTTTCATCGCAAGTTCAATTACTGGCTCCATGTCAATATACCGCAAACATATAAAGCTTAGACGGACAACCTACTCTTGGAATGTGATACATGGATCTCATAACTTTGCGATAGATTAGGGAATGAATTGAGAATATCGTTGAGTACAGAAACGATCTCCGCGCCAGCAGCTGCCGGTCCTGATGCCAGGTCTTGAGTTATGATATCAAACACTGCTGCTTTCGTCGTCTTGGGGTGTCCCGCGACCGGGCTGCGCAAGTAGAAATCTCGATCAGTTCACGCTCTTCAGGAGACATACAACCTTGTAGACTCACCTAGGCCGATACGCATTTGTGATATGGTACCTCTTTATCCTCTTAATACCCGCCCTCGCAGCCATCCTTGCAAATGGTACTAAGAGGTTATTCGGCAAACTCACGAGATCACCACAGCGATCAATGAACGTCGCGTAGTTTTTCTGATCTTCTTGTAGATCTACCACAGGCATTATCAAGGGTGGCTCCATGTCTACTGCCCCATGTAGTCTGAAGATAGCGGCGAGATGACCATGGACGGTTGAGTAGAGAGCGGCCTGTTGTTCAGGCGGATCCGCCTGGGAATCATAGAGAAAGGAACGAGAAGGTTTGGGTGTTTGAGTAAAGAGGGAGGAGATGACAGCTTGATGCCATGGTGAATCCTGTTTGGCTATTTTAAAGAGTGCGTCAATGACGATTGCTCGAAACATCTTGCACCAAGACGTACCCATGAGATTCAGTGCACCCCGAAAACTCTCATCCTCTAATTTCGGTGGCATAAGTGGACTCTCCGAAAGCTCCAGCGCCGTAGGCCTGTAATTGGGATCATGTTGGAGTAGCTGTGTGATGACTATCAAAGCATACATCAGCAGCATCTTTGGACTATTTATCTTGAGTGGCTTACTTTGTTGCTGACGAGAGCGATGGAAATCCCACGTAGCAGGGAAAAATATGCCTGGTTTGCGTAAATCTTCGATGACTGCAATTCGTTCCGAGCCTGTTGAAAACATATAGTTCATCTCAAAAAACACAATCTATATAACGGTATATCAACTGGACGTCAGAAAGGCGAAATCGTCAAGTCGTACGCCAAGAGAATACATATCAGCCTTAGAATGGTTTCTCGGCCCTTTCTTCCTCGATTGTACCTCAGGTGCGATATACAACCTTGTGCCAACCTCTGAATTGACTGTTTGTCGACGGACACCAGATGAAGACACCAAAACACACACCGAGCGTCAAATCAGTCTCCGGATATATAGGATGCCTTGTCACGTCCGAAGGATCAACAGCAGCCAGACTAGACGTCGCAAGTCCAAAATCTCCCACTTTGCAATCCCCGTTCGCATCTACATGTCATGCCACGAATTAAGAGAGGTATCATAACAATTTCCCAAGAGACACACCAATAAAGATGTTCGTTAGCTTGATATCACGATGTAAAATCCCTAGTGTCGACATGTGTACCAGTGCATCCACAATCTGACCAAATAACCTCCATGCTCCGTCTTCCGTGATTCCTTCATCAATTCTCTGTAGATTTCGTAGAAAATCAGAATAAAGTAAAGAGAACAGCGAATACACACCTCTCTCAATGTTTGTCTCTCCACGAATTCCATTTGGATATAGAGTGTTCTCGTCATATTCGATATCGTGTCCAATGGATACGGAATCTCTGTCGTTCCACCCACACCATTCTCGTTCCCATGTCCATGCCCATCTGCGTTCATACTCGGGGTCGAAAAATTGATAGGCTGTATCGTATTGGCCGTGATAACAGTGTTCCTCCCATCACCAACTATAGTTCCAGCTCTCCTCCTTGACCTCCTCCCTCCACCCCTTATACCACGACCACGAGTACCTTCCAATCCCAAACCGGCGGATATGACGCCTGTAACTGGATCTCTCTTGAACAATCTCCGAAATTCGCTTTCATCTGATTCCACCGAGCTCGACGCACTATTACTGCTACCCTCATTTGAATCCTCCTCCTCTGAATCTTCCTCCTCCTCCTCCTCCTCCTCCTCTTCATCATCATCATCATCATCATCATCTGTTGATCCTCCAGGTGAGGTGGAACGATCAAAATGGATGCTAGGGAATGAGCTTCTTGAAGCATTGGAGATTTCAGTTGTAGTTGTCGTATTATCAAAGTCTGAAAAATCTTCAATACTAAATCCACCTCCGTTTGTTGGTAGATGTCTCTCCGACACTGTGGAGGCAGAAGTATCTATCTTGTCATCGTCTTCATCCTCGGCATCTTCGTCTCCATTCGAACTTGACCCCGACCTTGGAAGCGTCGTCTGAACTCCTAAACTATCCTCAATACCATTACTGCTCATCCCACTAGCACTCGGCGCAGCACTTGACACGGTCTGATTTTCGTTGGTCTCGACCCAGGTAGTAAAGTATCTTACGATGAACCGATGTGAGAGTCGTGAAAGTGCATTAACTTCTCGGAAGATCTTCGTGTCAGATTTTTGTGTCTTGAGTCGAACTTTCTTGACTGCGTAAATCCGATTGTCAATCTTGTTACGAGCTTTCACAACTGATCCGAAGGCACCTTTCCCCTTAATCGGAAGATGTGAGAAACCGTATGACAAATGAGGAATCAATGGACGTACAAGTAGCTCCAACTCTTCCCAATCCTCTTTCCACCGGCTAGCCTGCCTCGTCCTAGGAGGCATCCTGGAGTACTCGATCTCAGGACTCCCAATAAAATGACCATGCACACATGGGGTCAGTACCGGCGTCCCAGGACCTGCATAACTACTGTCAGTCTTATACATGAATAAACTAGTCCTTACCAGTATGAAATCCCCATTGCGGACTTCTTGAAACAGTACCGACCAACCCTCCGACACTACCATCCGCACTAGCTCCTCCTCCATGGCCATCTAGCCCCGACGTGTCACTTCCACTCACTCCACCTATAATCGTCGACGTCGAATTCACCAAAGCATTATACCCATTCATGTCACTACTATACCTCCCTCTTGATCTCGACCTTCCGCCATTATCGCCATAACGACGCGACTTGCTCTTGCTCTTGCTACGACTACCAGTATTGTGTGCAGAATTTTCAGCTAGCTCAGCTAGGAGGGATATACATGTAATGTGATTTTTCTTTGGTGGTGAGAGCATGTCGAGGGCGATATATACAAGACCTGGAGATATGTTGGCTACATTCAGTCAGGAGTTGATGACAGTTAGTACCATAAGACATAGGAGGGAGCTGGTCAACGTACAGCTACGTAGAGCCTCGTATACATCACCAAACCTCTGCATTACATCCAACCCAAGTAACATCTGCAGAAACACAATTCCAACAGAATGAATATCCCTCCTCCTCGTATACAACAACGATGACTCATTTTTCGCGTCACTCGACAACCTAACAAGTTTTACGCATGTGACAGCACCACATGCGGAAAAGCACATACCAAGCCTCAGGCATGTCAATGTCATCGTTTAAAGGTGTGAACGTGCCGAATGGATTTGAACGATGTAAATCCAGTAATTGGGTATGGTAACTGGCTTTTCCGAGTTTGATGACTTTTGTTGAGGCCGTTGAAGGTAATGGACACGCGGTTGAAGATTGAGAAGCAAGGCCGATGCATTTTGCAGTGATACCTGGCGGAGAAGGTTCCCTAAGATGGAAGAATGAACGAAAGAGATGCATACCTCGATGAACGATTTCGCGCAAGTGAACGGTATTGAGAGCGCCCAAAATTTGACTCAAATACCCCTTATGAAAACTCAATGGGACCCTACAAGTGAAAGGAAACGGAAACGGAACGGCTCACAGAAGCTCTATCCTCCCTCAAAAAGTCGCAATCCTCCAACACATCCCACAACGTCAACCCAGGCATCCGTTCTGTCAAGATCATCAACTGAGGTGCATTCCCACTGTGGTACACTTGCACGTTCGGCGACACCGATTCCCCATGTCCATGGCCACTGTGAACCGAAGACACGCTCAAACCCGACGTCTGCAAAGCCAAAGTCGAAAGTGAACTCGAAGATGATGAATGTGTGAGCGAATTGACAAGTTTCACCGCAAACACGCTGACTAGACTTGGATGCCTTATACTCGTGAGCCGTTGTATATTCTCTTGTAGCATGCTGAGCTTCTTTCGACCTTGTGTAGTGACATAATACCCCGTTTTAAATGTGACTGCGTAGAGTTCGAGTGGCAGACTGGTATTGATGTCGTCGCAAATCGGATCCGCCATGTATACCGTTCCGAGAGCCTCTGAATATAATCCGCCACCACGCCGAGTTCCATGATCAATAGGAAATTTCAGATAGGGAAAAACCTACCGCGCCGAGGATGAAACAACTTAACACTAGTAAACCTTACACCGTCTATGCAGATCTCGTCCTCGAACTTCTCGACAGGCGTATCACCCATTGCAGGTAATCCCCCAGGCGTGAGGATATCTGAAACATTGTCTGTACTTCCACTACTGATCGTTCTTCGTAGCATCATGGCTTGGGACTGAGTCTGCGCTTGTTGGAACTGCTGCTGCTGTCTAAACTGCTCAGCACGAATCTGTGTTTCAAGCTCTTCCTCTTCCTTGGCTTGTTGGAGGAGAAAGAGACGATTAGCTTCGGCTTCTTTTTCTCTTCGTACCTACCGAATGCGCGTGCATGTAGGTAACATGTGGAGAATGGGTTAGTACTGAATAAAGATAGGAAGTGACAGACATACCCTTTCTGCATCCATCGCACGTTGGTTCATTTTTAGCGCCAAAGATCCGGTAACCTCCACCGGTGGTACAATATTCGCGGCGATCCATTCCTGAGCAAATGTAACGATCTATGTAAAAACACGATGGGTGATGTTTTGGCCTACCATTAGCACATATACAATTCGACACTAGCACGAGGTATACCTGGAACACCATTTCTGATCCTCGATTTCTCTGAGCTTCTCTTGTGATCGCCTGTGTGAGTTTGATGGCTTGGTCTGGTGTGATACTTTTCGTGGGTTTCTGAATGGTGAGTGTTGGGCATGCTAAAGTAGGGTATGTCTTCGGAAGGCTAGCATCAAGTCAGAACTCCCTGGTTTAGCAAACCAAAGAACGACGTACCGGATGTTTAGGGAAAATCCAATTTTGGATGCGTGTTCAGGATCGGGGTGGTGCACGCGGATGCTGAACTCGGGTACGCGAGCTGCTCCCTGCAAGCCGAAATCACATATTTCCAGAGCGGCAAAAAAGTAGAAATTGCACACCTTCCATGCTTTAGGGGGAGGACCTTCGATAAAATCCTCTGCATAGATACTCCGCAATGCAGTGATCTCCAACTGCTGCAACTCCTCCGTTGAGTTCATGGCGCTCTTGCTAAGAATCTCCGGGATATAGGTGCCGTGTATGGTGTAAGTATATCTTTTCCCTTGTCACCCTGCTCTCGCACGCCAACTCGTCTCGCAGCAAGACGACAATAAAAAATATTTGCAGAAAATACACCAGGGATGCTGATAAGATGTTACCGAACTCGAAAAGGGGAAGGCCACAGAGGCACTCGGCAGCTCAAATCTCCATGACGCAGCTTTGACTCTTTGTAATGGACTAGGAAGTATGTTATAGTTATAGTTGTGAAGAAAGCTGTGGGACTTAGGGGCTTTCGATTACATAATTTATGCCCAAGCATAGTTCTTCTGAGGCTTCCTCTGTACATCTTCCGGCAGCCAGAATTCTACCTCTTTAGATCATCATCATCATCATCCTGTCTCTATCACATTCCCAACAACCAGAGTATCTGGCACGACAGCATCTACTATCGTATTTGACCGTTATTCGACGTTTCAATAATCAACATCGACTACATTTCAGGCAGGAACATAAGGCACCGCGGTCAGAGGATTTTCCAGTTATTGTGACTTGCAATGCATGTAACCTGGGTCATCTCCTGCAACTCAAGACAATGATATTCGTCTGACAGATTAGGTTTGATCATTCGGGTGAGATAATCACGGATAAGACTTGAAGAAGATAAACTGAACTGACCAGCTCGAGACTGGTCTCGCCACTAATACAAACACTCATATCTCTTCGACTCCACAGCTCCCTACTTGTCATGTACGCTCCTCGTTGTCTACGAGGAAAAGTTATTACATCCCATCTTTAAGATTGCTACCTTGCAACATCTGTTATCCTCGACTGTGGATACATGTGCTATCATTATAGGAGCATAAGAGCTGCCTTGTTAGTAACAAGGATATATTTTTTTCTCATTTTCTCTGAATCACCCCTGCGTTTAGATGTGCTTCATGACTCGCAGCTATTTTTAATCCATTCATTTGTCATTGCCGAAAACTTTTGACTTTCGGTATCTGCGGACGAAGATACGATCGGCACATGAAATTGCTCTCTGAACGACCCTCGCAGCTCATTCTTCATCAGCAAACTCCTGGAACTAACCTCACTCACTGAGACTTCGCTTAAATACCTCCTGAACTCTCCCCTCTGTACTCAGCGAAATGAGCATCGCCACTGCTCGTACCACGAACGGACCGCTCCGGGATGCACAAGATCAGCCGCATGAGGAGAATTCTCGATCAAGCAACGCAGAAAGTAGACCTCTACCTGTGGACATCGAACACAAGCCAGTTCAAGATGATCCTCGAAACTGGTCGTCCCTCAGAAAAGTGAGTGACAAATTAATAACAATACCTGTGCAACCCACACGACAAGGACAACGAGCTAAAATTCTCGACTTTAACTCAGAGTTTCTGCTTATTTCTAATTTCATCGGCTGCAACGATATCGGGGTTGGCGGGAAGCATACAGAATCGTGAGCGGTGAAGTCAACATACTCTTGGTACAGATTATCAATTCGCGTCTATCAGCTGCCGTTGAAGAGATGGAAAGAGAATTGCCAGCGACAAATCAACAATTCAGTCTAAGCATATCGCTGTTTATCTTAATTCAAGGAACAGTCCCGCTGTTGTGGACTGCGATTAGTGAAGTCAAGGGACGAAAAGTTGGTGTTTTCTTTTTCCTAATGCCGTTGAACACAAGCCCAGTCGGCCTCCACTAGCTCGTTTACCTCATTTCAGTGGCATTCTTTACGGTGGCATCGGTAGCTGTTGCCCTGAGCACAAATGCCGGGCTGTAGGTTTCTTGAGACTGGAGCATAATTCTGAAACTCATGTACTTGCAGTGTAATCGCTTTCCGCGCAATCCAAGCTGCGGGGTATGTTGACATAACTTGTCTCCAAGCGCGTTGTTCTAATGCTTTGAGAAGGTCCAGTGCAATTATAGCTATAGGCGCCGCAACCCTGGCTGACATATTTGAGCCCGCTGAACGTGGGACAAAGGCACGTGGTGATTTGTAACTAGATTCCTAATTGACCCGGCCAAAATCACAGATGGGAATATTCTACATCGCTCCTCTCTTCGGACCGGTGAGTATTGCGACAGAAATTTCGGCCGAAGTCTAAGTATGATTCAAATGTAGGCGCTCGGACCCATTGTCGGCGGTGCACTAACCTCGGGCCTGGGGTGGCGATCGATTTTCTGGTTTTTAACAATCATCTCTGGACTTATTTGGCTACTCTTCTTATTCTTTTTTCGCGACACCTTTCGGAAGGAACGAAGCCTCACATATCAGAGTATCGTTCAACAACGCTCCGAGAGTAAGAGAACTACTAGGGGTGACGAGGCTATTTCACCGAGTGCCATTCCGCCAAACATCATTGATTTACATCAAGGATCGGATCTTGAAAAGGCAAAGGATCCTCCCATTGCGTCAGCTGATCCTTTTGAAGTAGAACTTTCATTGAGGGATGTGAATCCGTTCAAGCCCATCGGCTTAGTTATTCGCAGAGTCAACAATCTCGCCACTCTAATCGCTTCTGGTAGGTAACCCATCCCCCATAACAGGAGGACAACTGATCATGATACTGATATTTGAGGGTTCATGTTCGCCCTGACCTATATGATCAACTACACGGGTGCTCGAACGCTCAATAGCGTCTATCATTTTAATCCCTTGATGATTGGAGTTGTTATGATCTCGTACGGCATGGGTAGGTTATTTATCTTTGAATCATCTCCTCGCAATCATGTCTTGAGCTGTACAGGATGTGTGCTTGGTAGTTTACTGGGTGGTGCCTGGTCTGATCACAAGCTGAGTCAGCTTAAAGAGGCGAATGGAGGCAAAAGCTATCCTGAGGTAAGAACTCAGCACAGTGAATTCTCTTTGTCTCATGGAGTGTCTGCTGCCTCTAGATGAGATTGAAGGCACCTATGATCGGGATATTTCTTCTCCCACCTAGTATCATTGGTTTCGGATGGGCATGTGAACAGCATGCTCATGTCGCAGTCCTATGCGTGCTACTCTTCCTTGCCGGGTTCTGCACAATGTGAGTAATCAGAGTCTGCATATTCGCTTGGTCATTTGTCCAACGTTTTCTCGATCGTAGCTGGACATATGCGAGTACGTTAGCTTACATAGTAGACGCGAATAATGGAAGGTCCGCAGTTGCGGTCGCCACTAATTCGGCCTTCCGAGGCATTTTTGCCTTTGTTGCTACAGAGATTGCGGTCCCGATGCAGGTAGGTTTTAGGATAGATCCTCTGTCCCAAGATCTTGATGATATTATTTCATTTCCCAGGACCATATTGGCGATGGTTTGTGGTTGTTTGTGATTATGTCCATTCTGACCTTATTTGCCACGTGGTTGTACAGGCTGGCTGTATACAGTGTGGGGATTCATCATGGCAATTAGTGGTGCACTGATATTTTTAGTCATGTTCAAGGGCGAGAGATGGCGCAGACACGCAGAAAAACGAGAATCTCGAGCTATCAAGAAGGAGGGTCCTGCTTCTTGAATATGAATGCTAGTGAATCTTGCTTGAGTGACTTAGATATTTTCATGATAGAATTACACTGCAGTTGAATTGTCACTTGTAGAGTAAAATGTTGAATAAGTTGAATGTTAATATTTTGACCTTTATTGAACTATGAACAGTTTGTTGAAACAAGTTGGTTTGGTATCTTTGTGAGTTTGTGGGTGTGCCATGTTGTTATGATTCAAAGCTCAAGGTGTTAAGCAATGAAACAACTCTTGTATTGAGTAACACAAGAGAACTCGATAGAGTTCCTAGTACAAAGTAGTCTACCTTATATACTACTACTTACGGTCCGTGCTAACTACTGTGCACCCTACCCTAAATGACCATGTGTATGACATGAGGCCAACATGTGTTGTCCATGTTGTATGACGTTACTTTATTCCAGGACCTTCTACTCCATTCTCCCAAGTCTCGTGATCAGTCTTGTGACTATGCCATCAACTTGTGACTGATGTGACAGCGTGACAGATAAACCCTAACCTGAGTGGTTCTAAAAATAATAAAAGAAAAAGAAAAAGAAAAGTAAAATAA
>Ga0157363_1004319_pt1 | contig 13091 bp, 21 predicted proteins | sample AttsexASBM1_FD_111477 | JGI IMG/M metagenome (GOLD analysis project Ga0157363, IMG submission 111477) | Fungus gardens microbial communities from leaf cutter ant in Ribeirão Preto, State of São Paulo, Brazil - Atta sexdens ASBM1 | ecosystem: Host-associated > Fungi > Mycelium > Unclassified ...
CCATCTACCATCTATCTCCCGACCATCACTAGTCAGGCCACTATGATGGCTCGTACGAAGCGGATATTCGGCGGTCCACTCATGCAGCCTCCTCATGAACCTAAGCCGTCGCCAAAGCATGTCGTCAGTTCTGCAGATACGAAGAAGTTTGGATTTGAGAACGTACGTTGGCCCATTATACATCTTGTCACCCGTAGTGATTGTTTTTTTCAGTTCGGGAATACCTGGTGTGCTTGTTTATGCGATTTCCTGATCATTTTCTTACTTTTTTCTGCCCAGTTATGCCAATTCTGTGCTTCAAGCTCTCTATTTCTGCGCACCCTTTCGCGACCTTATCATACAGACTGTAGATCCCTCTCTCTCTCGTGAACCCCCTCCTGCGGCTACAATTGACCTCCAAAAGCCTGCTTTTTCACAGCAGCCCCTCACACCTGTCCGTCGCAAACCCGACCGTAAGGGCTCATTAATCGACAATCCTCCTGACTCACTCTCGACTACTCTCCAACCGCCTTACCCAATCCCGACCTCCCCGCCCACTCTCTTTTCTGCTCTCCGGTCCCTTTTTCTCTACATCTCGACACATCCGGGAGATAAGGGTACGGTAGCACCTAAAGCATTTATTGACAAACTTAAGGAAAGCAAGGAAGATTTCCGTGGGACCATGCATCAGGATGCCCACGAGTTTCTCAATCATCTGCTAAACACGGTTGTCGAGGAGCTTGAGGAAGACAGGAAGTCGGCACAAAATAGCGCCCAGGTAGAAGACTGTGAGTTTAATTGGATTCTGTATTTCGTCCTTCCTAAGCACTATCTGTATTTCTTCAGTGACCTGTTCCCTGGGAACACTGGCTTCCAGAGCACCTCCTATAATTGTTACGGCAACGACCAGTTCGAATTCAGGAACCCCACCACAAGATGCCACACTGGTCCACCGACTCTTCGAGGGTGTTCTAACCAGTGAAACCCGGTGCTTGACTTGTGAAACGGTTGGTATTAGCTTCTTTTTTCAGTCGCTGTCTCGCTAATTAAACACCTAGGTCTCCTCCCGTGACGAATCTTTCCTGGACCTTTCAATAGATATTGAGCAGAACTCCAGTGTGACAGCATGCCTGCGATCATTCAGTGCGAGTGAGATGCTGTGCCAAAGAAATAAATTCTTTTGTGACTCGTGCTGTGATCTCCAAGAGGCAGAGAAACGGTGGGTCTAGTTGATAGAGTAGCCAATTAGTTGCTCACAATGCCTTCCCTAGCATGAAGATCAAGAAGTTACCTAATGTTCTTGCTTTGCATCTTAAGCGTTTCAAGTTCCAGGAGGATGTCCAAAAGTATATCAAATTAACCTATCGTGTCGCATTCCCCCACGAATTGCGGTTGTTTAATACCGTGGATGACCTTGAGAATGCAGACCGGTTGTATAGTCTCTTTGCTATTGTAGTTCATATTGGAAAGTGAGTGAACGGTTCTCATCTGTGTGTGCATTGCTGATCTCTTTAGTGGACCACATCACGGTCATTATATCTCTATAGTTAAGTCTGCTGGAGCATGGTTTGTGTTTGACGACAACAATGTATATCCTATGCCTGAAGGCGATATCCCCAAATACTATGGCGACTCTTGTTCCGGATCGGCGTATGTATTATACTACCAGGCTGCTGACATTGGCCTCGGTTCTCTGGGGCTCAAGTCTCCTGATTCCCACTTATTGCCTGACTCTGAATCAAATGGTATTCAGCCCCGAACACCTCCACAACGTAGTCAACAGCTTGCACCTTCATTGCCTCCGGGTCTCGAAAAAGTTGAGTCTCATGAAACAGAAAGTTCTGTCGTTGTCACACTACCATCCTCACAATCTCCCGTCACCTCCGCACCTATCGCTGCCGAATCTACGGGGGACATTCCTTTCTCTCCGCTCCCCAATACGTCTTCACTCATGGCCCCGCCGTCCCCCAGCGTTACTCGTGCAGTCTTGTCTCCCGTCCGTCGTGTCTCCAACAATGGTCGACCAACTACAGCAATACCATACCTAGACGACAGATCAGACCAGTTGACACGGCCTGACTCTCCGCGATCAACTCACCATTCAGCTTCCTCTCCATCTTTGGTCATTCCTGATGATCCGTCGTCTATCCCGCCTGTTCCTCATATCTCATCGTTGTCTACTCTGGTATCTACACAGTCCAATGGAAAAGTGAAAGACAAGGGAAAAGACAAAGTCGGGAAGGAGTCCAAGGCGAGTGGCTGGTTCAAGAGAAGAAGCTTCCGACTAGGTGACAAGTCGAAATTCGAGAAGTCAAGTGACGAGATACCGCCCTCTCCTATACTCAAAGAGCGATCTTCGTCCGCTGGTTGGTTTAAGACCGCCTCCCACGTAAAACGGCGACCCTCTCAGACAGCAGTGACTCACGGTTTGTTACCTAAGAGTCCTAACCTGGAGCCTCCCCAAGCAATTACTGTTGTTTCGTCACACACCTCTTCCAGCGTGACACAACAAGATAGTTCTTCCTCGGGCCCCTCGATTACCTTGTCATCTCCAGCTACAACAGTTTCTTCTTCGCCTCCACCCATTCTTCCAAAGTCCTTTTCCAGATCATCACAGTCAACGGACCAAATAGATTCTTCTCCTTCACAGAAGTTGTCTCTAATGCCTAGCCCTCGTTCTCGAGCATCATTGGATCACCGGGGAAATGTGATACCGAACACTCGCTTACATGTCACTCCAAGGCCTGCTACGGCAGACGCTAGCTTGGCTTCCATACCCAACCGAGCGAGACATTTGCCGGCTATAATAGATCCACTTCCTGCCTTGTCCTTTGAAAGTCCTCATAAGCATAATCTATCAATCAAGGATGGAATGGATGCCCTGGAGCCGGAAATCAGTGACCCGCCAAATCATGTCAATGGACATTACCCTCGGGCAAGTTTAAATAACTCTCTTTTGGAATTTCATTCAAATTCACCTTCCAAATCTGCACCATCTTTGCCTGCTACCTCATCCCTGGCTTCATCAAGACATGTTTTTAGTGGTGTTACGGCCACAAATTCACCGATTAGTGGATTCAAGCGGGCGAAAAGAAAGTTGAGTCTGACTGCGCCTATGCTTGGAGTCGGGAAGAAAGAGAAGGACAAAGATGGTCGCAAAGACAAGACTTCATCAAGTTCATTTATGCAGCGGTTTTGAGCTCCCGTGTGCGATACTGAGGTACGTGTAAGGAGATGTTCTTGTTTATTTCATTCGTCCTTGACTTCTGATCTTTGATTCTGTTTGTACACTCCATTCAAGTTTTATTCTCTGTGGGCTCCTTGGATTTTCCGCTATCATTATGATCTCTAGATCTTTTGAAGCGTTTATTGATCAACGCTCTCTGGTTTGAGCTGGCACCCTCCTTGTGCTCGTTCCTACTATTGCATCACGCAGTGGATGGGACTCAATTAGCTTCTTGTTTCATCCCATGTTGCCATGTGTAGTAATAGCATTCCCCAAACAGTACCAGCTTTGTAATACATGCCGCAACAAAGATTATTAATTATCATTATAGTGTTTCATCCCTACCAAAGCCCAACCACTCCAACGACTCCCACAAACTAGGCCAACTGGATGCAAAGTGAGTATGTAAACAATCTTTGGAGTGCCAACAATTTTGTTCTGCGATCTCTTGAGACATTCTTTTTTTCCATCCGGCGAATCTCTGATCTGGCTCAACCGTCAAGCCCATGTCAAGTATCCGGACACCGAGCTCTCCTTTGACAGCAATACATACACGCCCTATACTCTCATCCCAGGCAATTGCATTGATCCCCTTATGGAAGGCATTGGTGTCCTCCAATTCAACTTCAATGGTCCCATAAAGACCACTCGGGTGGAAAGGGCGTTCTGTACGCATGAATGCCAGTGAGTTATCTCCGGGTCTTTCAGGATATGCAAGTTTTTGGACTTCAGGAGAAAGATACCGTCGGAGTCTAAGCATGGACGGAGAGATTCTCCTGTCATCCTGAGAGGTTGTATAGTAGACTGCACGATAGTTTCCAGGGAGGATATGCACAACTTGAGGATCAGTCTGATGACATGACTGATGTGAATAGTGTCTCTGTGCCTCTCTTCTGAGGAGTTCCCATTCCGGTGTTGGTCCCCCTGGAAGAGGGGCAGGATCTACGATATACTTCGAAATGTATTGAATCTCCCCATCTGACTTTCGGTGCCACATGGGCCACATGCTGAAGTGCATCAGACCACAAGGGTTACATGACTGGAAGTAAATCGAGACAGGTGGCAGAGGTCCGTCTTGGAGTTTAGGGGATTTGGGGGAGGGGTCGGGTATCAGAGGTTCAGAAATGAGGACTTTGAGGAGAGTGTAAGGAAGGGCGTATTTAAGAATGATGTAGTGTGTGGGTTCTTGTACAGCGTGCGCGACGGGAAAGTCGTAGAGTTCGATCGTCCACTCTTCGTGATCAGCTATTATTATGCACTGGCGAACGACGAGGATTTGTTTTTGTTTGGGAAGTGGAAGGATTGCGCGAATAGGCTATTGAAGATGATGGTCAAACGAAATGAGGAGGAACTATGGAGATGTGCGTACTTCGTAGTCAAAATCTGGATGTTCAGTACATTTGAGATGGATCGGATGGGGCATTCCACAATTGTAGAAGGAGATGTATAGATCCATTGTCACGATAACGACCCAGGGAGCGCCGTCGTTCTCGAATGAGGCAAGGTGGCCAATCTCGCCATCAATTTCAATAGAGGTTAGAAAACGGAATGGCCCATCGTTCTGCTCGAGGAGCCTGCGCACATGCTCAGACGAACCCCAGATAATGTTGGGGTCGCCAATATATTCAAGGACATTCATGGGGATATAGTACATCAGGACCTCAGAGAAGAAGGGGGGTACATCAAGTGGGTGCTTGTGGCTCATTTCCGAGAGATTAATACTGAGTAGAGTGGAATATGAACAGATGGAATGGTATAAAAGTAACAGTGATAAACGCACTCGAGAGGAGCACCGTTATGAAAACGTCGCCGCACGCAGGTTATAAGAATACTGGATTTACCAAGAATCTCCATGTACCGAGTCTGGATGCGAAAGACTTTGGCAAAGGTTTGGACCCGAGCGATGGCTCGTGGACCGGAAGGGTGATCGAGGATATAGAGGATAAAATAGTAGCGGTAGTTGTCCTTATCCTTGACAGAAGCCACCATGTACTTGCCACCAGGAAGTAGTGACATGTCAAGTACCTCATAGTGAGTCTCGAGGAGCATCCGAGTAATGACCTTTGGCTGATTGGCGCGCCAATTATCGTCGAGCGAAATAGTCCGTGTGACGATCTGCTCAGCCTCATAGTATGTGTCCTTGTTGGAATAGTCAAAAGTTGGGCGCAAGTACATCACAGGGTGATGATTCATGCGCGATAAAAAGCGCCGCCATATTGATGGTTCATGTGTAATCAAAAAGAACGCTTTATTCACCTACAGCTATAGTCACTATCTGGTAGAGCACACGACGTTAATAATACATACGCGTCGGAGACAGATTATATCCTCGACTGCGAGGCAGGGGCAGATATAGTCCAGGTAAACCAGGAGAGGAAGGCGAAGAAAGAAGCAAGAAGGGTACCGCCTGGAGTAGAGCTGAAGGGCGTTGCCTGTTAGAAAGGCAGGAAGAAAGCGTTTGACAGAGTCGAAGAAAGATGACATTGGCTGGCCAGCAAATAAATGTCCATGCTGGTATTTATTCCAGCAGAGCAGAGCAGAACAGCGCGGATAGCCTTGGCGACCTTGTTGATTATTCCAACAAGGATTCCCTAAAGGGGAATAGGAATATGTGGCATTGTTGATTGTTGGAGGAGAACAAACGTGTTTGTTTGTCTTGAAGAGCTCTGCCGAGATTAACATGGCTCAGGCCAGCCCTACCGAGCTTTTTCTCCCGCCCTCTTTTCCTTTTCCCATTAAAGTCGTCGCCCTCGAGGCGAAACCTGCAGACAGCCTCCAACGCGGAACTCGCCTTCTCACCTACTCCTTCGTTCACGTTACAAAGGCTCCAGGCGCCAACCCAGAAACCCGATTTGGGACCTGGGATGCCGCGATAGAAGGTACTCTCGACGTCTGGAAGATTAAGCCTGGCGATGTCATCTCCAAAAACAGAGCAAAGGACCAGCCGGCTCTCGTTGTTACCGAGCCATGCAAGCACGGTATCCAACTTGGTGGCCTCTGCGTGCTTTGTGGCAGAGATATGACAAAGTGTGAAAATCGATGAAATTATTCTACTTTTTTAGTTAACTGCTGGCCCAGTATTGATTACACAGGTTTTTCCGACACATCTCGCGCCCACATTCAAATGACGCATTCTGCATTTGGTCCGACTGTCTCTCTCGAGGAGGCTCAGCGGATAGAACACGAAACAGCTCAACATCTCCTCAAGTCTCGTAAACTCTCTCTCATCGTTGATCTTGATCAAACCATTGTACACGCGACTGTTGATCCCACTGTCGGTGAATGGATAGCAGAGGGCGAAGCTTGGGAGGCGCGTCAGGTGGAGAAATCATCCACTACGCCACACGACTCTGAAGAATCTGATGATTCCGATGACGATTCTGACGACGAATGCAATCCCAACTGGGAGGCTCTCAAGGACGTCAAAAAGTTCCGTCTCGGGCCCGAGTCATTCGTTACACCACCATATATGAGGAGTCCTCAGCGACCGAAAGGGAAGCACAAGGTGGTCGAAAACGAGGGTTGTATGTATTATATTAAACCAAGGTATAAGTCAATCCACCACTATAGGTATGCACTAATTCTGGCTTTCATCTCCGAAGACCTGGCTGGCAGGAGTTCTTTCGGCAGACAGCTAGCAAGTATGACATGCACGTGTATACTATGGGTACACGCGCCTATGCAGAGGAAGTGTGCGCTGCCGTTGACCCTGACGGAAATTTTTTTAAGGGACGAATATTGAGTCGCGATGAGAGTGGAAGTGAGTAAATTCTATCTCTATTGCTGTACCTATACCAAGCTTCGTAGGCATGACACAAAAGAGTTTACAACGATTGTTCCCATGCGATACCTCAATGGTTGTTATTATTGACGATAGAGCGGATGTATGGGAATGGAGCCCTAACTTAATCAAAGTTATCCCTTGTGAGCAACTTCCACCCATGTTTGGAGCGACCTCACTCATTTTGTAGACGATTTCTTCATTGGCATTGGTGATATCAACTCGAGCTTCCTTGCCAAGATTGCACCCTTGACCCCGTCTTCCGCCGCCGCCGCCGCCACTCTCCAGGCCTCTTCCAGTAAACCAACTATGCCCTCTTCAATATTCAGTGCTGACACTGCAATATCAGAAATTGTACAGTTTGTTCCGTCCGAGTCTTTACCACACGAGGATATCGAGAAAGCCGAGCTTGAGCAAAAGATTTTGCTTTCAACCAACAATGCAGCTTTGGACGAGCAACTTGAGAAGCGACCACTCGCAAAGAAACAGGAAGAGTTGGAAGGTACGACCCACGAAACCAGTCATGATATTTCACAGGAAATCCCTTCTGAGAAACGGTCATCGGCGAGCGAGAAATTAGCAGAAAATGAGAATGTCATCATTCCCCATCAGCCAGAGAAGCCTAAACAAGCTCTGCTGAAGAACGACGACAAAGAATTAAGCCGGATAGAGAAGGTCTGTTTCCCCATGTGAGATATGATTTGCTGGGAAAGTTGATGGATGACTTTTAACCCGCAGCTGTTAAACGAAGTACATCAGCGGTTCTTTGAATCCTATGATCAGCGACCACCTGAGAAACCTGGGAACCTTCGGTCCCTGGATAGATCCCATGACGTCACGGTCGGTGCATTCTCTTATTGTTTCAGAATCACCGACGCGATATGTGGCACAGAAAATAATACCTTGGATACGCTCCGAGGTGCTCGCAGATGTCCATATCGTCTTCTCTGGCGTTATCCCCCTGGATATCCCGCAAGAGACGACCGACTTTTGGAAACTCGCACATATGTTTGGAGCTAAGTGCCACACTGATCTTACCCCCGAAGTAACACACGTTGTCACGGCCAAGGTAAGACTTGGTATCTATAGCAGAGGCGAGGTGGGGGTTGACAGCCAGTTTCTGCAGTGTGGAACTAAAAAAGTTGAAACAGCAAGAAAGCGTGGTGGAATCAAGATTGTGCGTGCTGAGTGGTTTAATGATTCTATTGCGCTCTGGAGACGACAGGATGAAGAGCCTTACCTGTTCTATGCCTCGAACAGCCCGCCGGCATCGGATCATCCAATTTCGTCGGATCCGGAACCTGACGCGGACGATTGGGATCTTGAGCCGGTAGAGCTGAAAGCCAAGGCTACTCAAGAAGAGGCAGAGATGGAAGGGAGTGGTAGCAGAGCACTAGGTGCGCTACACCTCGAAGAGATTGATTGGAATGATATCAATGATGAGGTTGAGGCTGCCATGATGGAGAGCGATGATGAAAGTGTTGATGAGCGTATGAAGAGTGACGATGAGTTGACAGATGAAAGCAGTGTGGCGAGTGCAAGGTATGCATTTTCAATTTACCCAGGAATAGTAGGATCTAATTTATTGTAGTACGAACAACACGCCGCGAGTGAAAAGAAAACGGCTGAGAAGTAGTACGCCTTTGAATGATTCATTACGATCGCCATTGGCGAAACGGAAAAAGATGGCAGCGGATCGTAATTCGAGGTTGAAAGAAGGGATTACTGCAGAGGAACTGGAAACGAGTGAAGAGAGGCCAAAGACGAAGCGGATGGGATTGCTTGGGACAAATATGCAACATGATTCTGGATATGAGGAGGTGGAAGAAGAAGAATTTGATGATGATGACTTTTTGGCGAGGGATCTACAAGAGGAGTGGGGATGAGATTGTTGTGCTTGATTTTATCCTGGGATAATGGGTGCATGTATTATATATAGTTAATAAGCCCCTAGTATGATTACAGCATCAGGTTCGAGGTCAACAAGGATTGTCTACTGCCGCTTCGAGGCGCAAAACTTCTTGGAGGAGAGCATCGCGGCCTTGTTCAAGCCAGCGACAATATTCAACGGCACGGAACAAGACGCCGCTCTTGCCTCTGGTTTGACCCTTGGCGCGACTGCCGCTGCCTTTGGGTCTTCCACGGGTGGGCATGGGAAGTGCAGGGACGGAGTCGCCGGAGGCAAGGAGGGAGATGAGCTGAGCGTAGCCATCTCGGATGGCATTGCGGCGTTTCTGTTCTGACATGATGTGGTTGAGACGTTTTTGTGGGGTAGACAGGAGGGACTTTTGGCGAGGAGTTGGGTCGTCGCTGTCGATGGTTAGACGGGGACGAGGAGGGGGACGGCGTGGTGGTGGGCGTGTAGAGCGCTTGGAGGTGGATGGGAGAGCAGAGTCGAGATGAGGGTAAGGGGGATGGTCTGTGGCTTCATCAAGCCAAAAACTGTCGAGAAAGTCGAGGAGATGATCGGCCTCTGCGGATGAAAAGAGGTCGTTCATGGAGGGGGGAAAAGAGACCGGGGACCGGGGAAGTGGATAGCCGAGAATTAGGTAAGCCGTGGGGTGGGTGTTGACCGGCGAGGAGCAGGCGTTGCCCGCCGTTTCATCCGCAAGTCCGCAACATGTCGGCGCTTCCTCCAGACGAACCGGGGCAGGACGGGCAGACGTCACTGGAGTCACAGCAGCTACAACAACTGGCGCAGGGTCATGCAGCAGCAGCAGCGGGAGATGTGCATGTGGGAGGGCCTGGGGAGGGGCCTAGGAAAGGTGAGTGAGCAGAAGGAATCAGGAATCAGGTAACGGCGACGGACGGGCTGACGGGAGACAGCCAAGGGACCTTCGGTCCGGCGGGCGTGTGTGGCGTGTCACTCCGGCAAGACTCGGTGCAGCGAGGTCTTGCCGTGCCAGAGCTGCCTCAAGCGCGGCCTCGGCGCATCATGTGCGTATCCCGATCCCGATGCCCCGACCCCCAACACCGTTCAATTCCCACCGCCCCCCGTCTACGCCACCCTCCAGCAGCAGCAATATTACGACTACTCTACCGCTTTCACTGGCCCCTCAACCTCCACTTTTCGCCCTGCAAAGCGCCCCCGCCAGCTCACTGACGAGGAGGCCGCTGCTATCACTAGGGGCTTCACCCGCGGCGACTTTTACGTCGGCACTAGTGCCCCCGTCCGCATCGACCCTCGTCTCCCCGTCCGACTCACCCTCGGCGAGGGAGACCATGTCCATTTCACTGTCGGCGAGACTCTGGTTCCATGATCTTGTACAAGTAGCTAGTCAATCCATATGAAATGCACAATACACAATCTCTCTCCTACCTACCACTATTTATTGAGCACACACTTTCCCAGCCACTCTTCCTCTGCTGCATACCCTTCTAGAACCAACTTGACTCCTTCCTTCACAACTTGCTGCGTTTTGGCCTTGTCTCCCCACCCCATTATCGGTTGTCAGCGTCACCATATGTGTACCCAAATGAACAATCATTCTCCGCCACATCTCCATGTCAGGTGTCACTTGCCCACTATACCCTTGCAGGAACGCGTCCATCATACATCTTGCCGTCTCTCCGCACTCCTCCGGATTGAACCGCATCAACAGAACAAGTTCTGCACAAAATTGTCCAAGTTCCATCCCTAGTATTCCAGGCCTACAAAACTCCCAGTCTAGGATGAAAACTTGCTCAACATGGTCCCCTTCGTCAAATTTGAGAACTAGGTTGCCTGGCCAGAGATCACCCATGACCAACTGCAAGAGTCTTTGAACAAGAGCCAAAAAAAAACCCCCGAGAATGCGTACCGTTCCAGTGATCTTTCTCATAGCCTGGCCCGATTCCTCGGCAATCCGTTCTAATGCTCTTTTCTCCTCCTCACTCAGACCCACCTTTGGATCTTGCAATATCTCCAAATCATCATCATCCAACGTAGATAAAAGCCGCCCATAAAAAACCCAACTGGACAGAACTTTGGCTTGTTGATTCGCATTGAAAAATTCACACACATCTGGGTTATCTTTCCCCCATAAATGCAACCTCCCCACAAAATCACCTACTTCCTTCCCAATTTTCTGGGCTGTTTCTATCGAACATCGACCCTTTCGCACGTATTCTTTCAATGTCATAGAATCGGAACCGCAATCGCTCATGATGATGGCTTGTTCTTTGTTGTCATAGTGATATACGCTGGGAACCGTTATGAACGCTGTAGCAGGTGTCCATTCGCGAACTCTCCTTAGTGCTTCTACTTCGAATAACTATAACAAGTCGATGATTAAGTATCTGAAATGCTTTTTTTTTCCTTTTGAACCTTTACCTGTCGTTGAACGTCGAACGAATGGTCTGGCATGCTTTTAATGTAGGATTTACCGTGTTTGAGCACAAGTGTGTGTTTGCCTAGATAAGGTTGACACAAGTAAAGTCTAAAAGCCCAGTTTCCTATTCCACCTGTCAAGGTCTCTGCTCGAGTACAAGCATAGGGAGTGTTGGTGAGATAGGCCTCGACTCCCGCTTCAGTAGCGAGATCAAAAGCGGTCATTGGGGTGAGTTGCAAAATACAAGGAATCAAAAGCTCGTGCTCAGGAGAGCCGTCGAAAACAACGTATGTTATGAAGTATTCCGCTTAGTAAGTATATGGCCCACAATCAGTAGTCCTGTCAACGTAAAATTTTGGCATAGGTTAAACTACTACTTGTCGTTGCGCACACTTCCTCAGCTCTCCATTAAAGTATTCACTACAGGTAAGTGGTTGCCAGTTGTCCACACTGCACCATCCTGCTGTGCATTTGTTCCTTCCAACACAACACTGTTTTTGACATGTTTTTCTCACAGAACAACTCTTGTGAGAATTTGTTATTCATTGCAGGAGGAACTGGCATTTTGTTAAAAGAAGCTCAAACCAAGTACCTTGGAGGTGACCAAGACATTGTCATTATAGATGGTTCTATTCTGCTATTATATCATACATTTATGTTGTAATAGCACTTAGGTAAGTTTACAAAGATCCATGTGAAACTAATATTGGATACCTACTGTGAAATAGATAGAGTTATTCTAAGTGATGAAGATGTCCCTCATTAACTCATAAAATAGTTACTTTTACAAGTAAGTATCCTATTGCTACTTGAGTAGTTCAATAACCACAATGACTACATATTACAATCAAACTTCTAGCAAGATTAATATATTTAAAGTGAAATATTTCTTATTTACTATCACATATGTTATGACTTAAGTCTCTGAGCTGGACTCAAAATGTAACTTGATAGAGTTTCTACTACAATTGAGCCTATCTTTTATACTCTAAGTGTTGGTCTATATATTTTTAGTCAACAATTTATTACATAGTGCTTGATAGCAGAGAGAGATACTATTAAAATCAATAGAAATCAAGAAAAAAATATAGATAAAGATTGCTTATAACTAACCTACTAATTATATGTCTAAGTTCACAAAAAGACCTATCATACTGAGAATACAGAGTCAAAAGAAATAAAACTGAGAAAACTATCTTCAGAAACAAAAAAGCAAACTATTTGAACACTTATAAAGGCTCAGAAGGAGAGAGAGGTTGTTTTTTAAGGAGAAAAGGCAAATATACTTGGATACTCTTATAAGAAGTAGACAAAGTTCTTATTAGGTAGAAATCAATCAATTAATAGACTGTGAGCAAACCTGAAACACTTTACAAAGATATATTAATATGTTTCCACTTGGAAATAGCCATATAGAAATTAGGTACACTTTACAGAAAAAATACTATTTATACTTCCTAATAGGAGTATAGTTAATAATAGCTCTAGTCATTCTAGTATATAATGTGACTAACTTAAGAAAGCCAACTACTATCCTTAAGTAGCTAGACTGAAGAGACTTATGATTCTTGTTTATAAAAGTGAGAAAATAATGCTTCTGAATAGTAGGATGTTGTGGCAACCACTAGTGACAAGCACTAATAGTAATACAAGAAGTAAATCTCTTAGTAAGATATTGTTGTGGAGATCATAAGAGAACTCAACAAGAAGTCTCTACTATATTTTTATACTATTTATACAAAGTCCTCATGGTCTGTGCTAATAATAAATAGTCCTACCCTAATGTCTATGTGTA
>Ga0157363_1004320_pt1 | contig 13091 bp, 6 predicted proteins | sample AttsexASBM1_FD_111477 | JGI IMG/M metagenome (GOLD analysis project Ga0157363, IMG submission 111477) | Fungus gardens microbial communities from leaf cutter ant in Ribeirão Preto, State of São Paulo, Brazil - Atta sexdens ASBM1 | ecosystem: Host-associated > Fungi > Mycelium > Unclassified ...
CCGCCTATCTAGGCCAACGATAGTTTCGGGTTTTGTCTTGCGATAATGCAGCTACGATTTGATGCTACGAGCGTTTTTATGCGCGTTCACACGACAGAAGTTTGAAGTCCCCAGGCGATATTTAACATTTGGTCTGCGGTGTGGAATCTTATGTGCAGTAGCGAGCTGCCTAGAAAAAAACCACCATGTTCTTTCCACTATAAACTTTTTGCTCGGCTTGCATTCAATTTTCCCATAACGTCAGAACGTCTACATTTTCTGAGCGAATGAACGATTAAAAATGAAGATCTCTAGAGAACAAAGTTTCTGCAAAATAGAAAATAAACAACGAAATCTATTATTTGGAAAATATTATCTATTTGATAAAAATTATCACAGATGTAGGAGAATTTTAGTTTATATATATCTTATTACATTTTTATAAAATGTTACATAAATAAATTAATTTCAATTCTTAACGTATAAAAAAAATTATAGAGAATGAAATTTAATTTATATAAATAATATGTATTGCAGTTTTCTTCTTTTTTTTTTATTTATTTTATCCTATTTATATACTTTGTTCTTCTCTATTTTTAGCAACATGCATTGAATTTATTTTTTTAGTATAATCCGAGATATAATCTAATTTGATCTACGTACTTTTTGTATATAACTTCGCAATTCTGTTTGTTTTTTGTACGTTAGAAAAGTTGACGATTCTAACTTTGTTGTCATCGGCCAGACACTATTCTCCTGTCCACTACCGAATACTAGCGTCCCATTCACCTTTTGTTTTACGATCAGCGTTACCTCCAGTCAAAGCCCTAGTGGCTTTGTGTTCGGCTGCAATAACGCGTTTCTTTTTTTCTCCGAATTCCAGCGACTCTGTCATCGGTATTTTTGCGGATGAAAGGATGAAACGACAAAACGAATTTCTTTGCACAATTTAAATAAACGATTTTGGTACAGCAAGTCAAAGAATCTTCTATTTAAACTAATTTTAAGCTTTGCATCATTTCGAAATATATATAGTGTAAATATTGGAAGCTTGTATACTTTATTTGTTACGAGCTTACTCCAGTATTATTATTTAAGTTGTAAGATCGAACATTTTAAGATGCCTTTAAAGATAAAACTTTAAAGATAAAACTCAATTCAAGATATAATGCTTTGATTTCGAATGCTGCTTTTTCTTAATCTCTATTTTATAAGTAAACCTTAGGAACGTTATTACGAATTTTTCTCAAATTTTTTACAATTGTTTCTTATAAAAAGTATCAAGAAATCTGTTATCTTAAATCGAGTTTTTCAATTAAAGAAAACATTTTTTATTTTACATTATATTTTTTTATTTTATTAACAGTAATATTTCTTATGAACAAATCTGCACTCAATTTTTTAAAACTCGACACACATAAGAATACTGAAATAATAGTTAATAATAATAAGAAATAGATTCACTTGCAAAAATTTTTTATATTCCTTTGTAAAATCGGATATGTGTATAAAATAAAATTTTTTTATTGAAACACTTAATTTAAGTGAAAATTCAGGAAAGATTTCTTTATATTTTGATATAAGAAACTGTAAAAAATTCGAGAAAAATCGACATCTGATGTTTCTTGATTTTTATTTATTAGTTATACGATAGCCTTTTTCTTCGATTCCGTTTTCTCTCGAAAACATACTTGGAACGTGATATCGACTCCATTTCGCTGTAGCTTTTTTTAGACTGACGCACGATATTGCCGATTTCATGCGGTGCGGTGCTTTGTTGATGAACCGTTCTTCTCACGGAGAACACAGAAAACAGTGGAATAAGTTTCTTCCAGAAGTTTTCCAATATTTTGCCAGTTGCAACGGTAATAAGAACGGTGTCCACGTAGACCTTACCGTGGGATGAAATATGCGACCTGTTTCAGGAGGTGTGCAGGCGCGACACCTCCATCTGCGGTTCGGAGACCACTGCAATTCTCTATAACGTGCTACTGTTGCTGTTTGCGCGTAGTTTTGTTTTATCTTTTTTTTTTTGTTAAAGTGTGGCGACCGCAATGTTGCCGCGCTTTTCGACAGATTCATCGGCGCGACTTCGCGTTTGCGGGAAAACTCCTTTTTCTCTCGTTTTCCTCGCGATAATTAAGCCGCGAGGCGAAGTGCAGCCTCCAACCTTGTTGCATAATTACGAAAGCGTTTAAAAAGTACCGCTGTATGTTTTCGCGTGCGTACAGATAATTATGCTTACCATTATTGTGCATTTCCATTACTTTCTTATTTTTTACTCGAAATATAATAACCGATTTTAAGCAGTCTATTCTGTTAGTCGAATAAACACGTGCTTCTCTTTTAACGTTGCACGTTAATTCGAAATATACTTCCTTAATTAATGTTACATGGTGCACTCTTACCTTTTCTGTATTTATTCACAAGATACAGCGTGAGTGTAAGCCAAGTATTTTAATTAATTCACGATCCATCGCGCCCCGTGACGTACGTCTCACGCGCAACGGGGCACTTATTTACCTTACGTCAGGGTGCATCGTATGCATTTTGCGCGGATGCGCGTGTACCGAATTAATCACTCGTCCCGGCTGCGATCTCGAGAATTACGGATATTTATAGCGAAGCCGATTCTGATGCAAATGAGAGGGGAGGGGGGGGCGGAGAAGGGGGTTTTCCATCCCGATAAAGTCGTTTGCCTCCTTTCCCTCTTCGCGCTCTTACCGGGTGTACCACTTTAAATTATCTGATGCGCTCTCTTCCGTGGAGCACGATAAAATCCTTCCGCCTCTCGTTGCTACGGGAGGAAATCGACAATAAAAATACTTTATTAAGTTCTTCGCATTAAAAATTCTTAGCGCGTGAACCGTACTGTCGAACCTCGTTGTATAGTCGATAACTTTATTCTCGACCGTGTAACTTCCACTATCGATATGTCAATATTTTAATTGAGGTGAAACTTTTTTTGAATCGATTGATCAGAATTATCGTTTAAAGTATAATATACTCTTACGTGTAACAATATCAGCATTATTAATTTAGTACTCATTTAACGTTATTAAATTCAAGGGAAGTTTAGCATTTCGGTATATTGGGTTTTCGTTTGCGCGTTAATTTTAGTTTAATTTTGCAGTTTATGGATATGGGAAACCGATTGAGATACAATTTACGGAGTCCTGTATTCGTCACCCGTACCGTCGTTTTCCCAATTAGACGCGGCCGATGAAATTCGTCGTGCGAGCGACAATAATTTCGTTGCTTGCTCGCGAGTTAGCTTCCAGTCACTAGGGACCTTCGTTAAATTACACCCGCTACGTCTAGGGAGACGCGGCAACTTAATTAATTACTACGGCGGCAGACTAAATCGTTTTACGATCATATGGTAGAAATCACATTTTTTTCACGCGGGACAAATAAAGGGTGAACGATAAAAAGAGGAATTGCAGCGGCAATTACAATTGATATTAAAATTCATAAGGTGTTCGAGGGATAATTTTCTTTTCTTAATCGTAATTTCGCATATAATATACGCGATTTATGGTCGAATTTACCTTTTTCACTCCTCCTATTTCATATGTCTACCTCATTTGTACGTACGAATGGAAGTCTGATTTTTTGCACTCTTTTGCCCCGCGCTTCGAATCTTCCCATCATTTCTGTCTCTCTCTTCTCTCTTGCCTTCTTTCTCTCTCTCTCATCTCCAATCCATCCTTTCTCGGATATTTATTTTTCCTCGCGTTTGCTTGATCCGCATAGTCATTATTCAACCGTCCCAATTTCCGGCTACCACTCGCGAACAAATGAAAATATTTGCCCGAGAGATTTGCAGGTTTGATTGCTGAATTTCCTCGTCGGTTTTCTTATTCTGTGTACGCAGCGGAAGCGTAACGCCTGCGATTTATTTTTGACGCATGATATTACATGCTTTCGAAAAAGTAAAGTGGATGGATAAAATATTACTGCGTATTCTCGTGGAGAGATGGGAAGAGAAAGAAAAGGCAGACATTCCATTTATATATATATGTATATATAAAATGACTCAATTCGCTATGATCATTTTTTTCTGAGGACGTTTTTACGCACTAGAAATTTAAAGAAAACTGTAGACATAAAAATGATTTACGTGAGACGTACGAAAAAAATGATTTTTAACCAGAAATAGATAATTAATAAGATACATAAAAGCAATCATAACATAGATCAAATATTAAATCGTATACGGAAAGAATGATTTTACTAAAGTTTCTGAAAAGGTAAGTACAGATCTGAAAATAACTTTGGACTATCAAATAATTATAAGAGAACTCAAGCATGAGTAATGATGCAAAGATTTAATATTCCAGCAAGCAACTTAAATGTCCTATATAATTATTTTGATAAATCCAACAAAAATTATTTTCAGATCTGTATCTAGCTAAATTTTTAAGCACCGCACTAAAATGCGTTCTTCCTGTCTACTGTAAAAAAAATTACATACAAAATGTAAAATTACATGCAAAAATTATAGGGGTAATTTTAAAACTCTACTAATGGTGTATATTTACATATATTTAATGTAGTCACAACTTCCAAATAAAATTACTCTTTTTTACATTAATTAAAAAATTTACAAAAGTAAATTTATAAATGAAGACAAGTTTATAAAAATATTTAAATATTTAAATATTAATTTGTCAATGAATTACATACAATTTTTTTTTAGCCATATCATTGATGTGAAAAATATAATATGTGCGATACATTACTATTATGTTATATAATATAAAAATATGTATATAATATAAAAATATTTACATAAAACTGAAAAATATGTTACATTTTTGTAATTTTCCATTTGATACATTTACATAATTAAAGATAAAAATGCTGATTTTTGTAAAAATTTTATATTTTCTCTAATTGTGTAATTCCTCCACATATTATTTATGTAATTTTACATACTTTTATACAATATTCATATTAAAAGAAATAAATCAAAGTTAATCAGTTATGAATGAGATAAAAATTTACACATTTTATACATTTCTATTTTATACATTTCTATTTTATCATTTAAATATATATCCATATCCAAGCAGTATAAATTTTAATGGATCCGAGAATGGATCTTCTGTTGAAATTTTATATTTTCCTGAATTCTAACAAATTAGTGGTCAATGCTGTATATCTAAACGCGTGATCCGAGAAGAACCGCGACAAAATGGCGCAAGGATAATCGGAATTGTCCAGCGTGGTGGTAGGAGTTGAGCGTGTGGATCGAGTTTAGCATCAAACGAGGGTCTGTAATCCTAACTCGCTTCGGTCCGGGTCGAAGGATCTTGCGGTAATCCATGGCTAGGATCGAGCTTAAATCGCTTCTCGTGACACTAGCTGAACAATCCTCGCCCCGGGGCTCAACATTCTAGACAGAGCGTGCTAGCTCGACCATAAAGGACCACTCGAGCACCGTAAATCCATCGTCGCGCTTGATCCTGATAGCGAAGTCTCCAGCATTATCCTTTCGGACCACGTATCTTTTTTTTTCCTTGAAGAACATCCGGCCCGAATGATAAAAATCGATCTCATTGTACGGCATTTTTTCACATTACACTCTGAGCATGTCATTGTAACTTGTAACGATATCACAATTGAAAAGTGACGGTGCCGGTGTTGAATTTCATAACACTTGCTGTCGCGCGTTGTATGATAGGGATTAATCCTTTCTCGCGAAGATACTACCGTATAATCGATATCACTATAATCAATATTCATATTCGACATTGGAGAGAGACTCAAGCAAGATTGAAAATCCAAGTTTCATGTAAATAAAGTTTGTGTCTCATCTTGTAGAACGTGCTGGAACTCGTTCATCTAACTCTCGGTACTTCTCTCTCTGCTTTCATCTTCGTCATTTCGCCTGCCTTTACTTCTTCTTTCATCTCTCTGTATAAGTTGGAATTCTCGAATCGATGAAACTCGATCACATATAATTGATAATTTTAACGTGAAATCGAGCTTCAGGGAAAGGCTAGAAAATGAACGGACGACAAATGATTCGTTTGTCTTGGGTTTTATAAATTAACTTGAGTTACAACCGTTGAGGAGGAAAAATGAAATTATGAGCTAGATACGCTATGGGTTTTCTTTCCTAACTGCATGAATAGCCGAGACGCGGATATACGTTGCGATATCGAACTCTTCAGACACGTAACCTCAAAAAGAGAATTCTCTGTATTTATCGAACGTTGATATTCTTCCTACCGTTCTACGTGAACAGGATTTTTAATTTATATCACAGTCGACGACTGTCTGAGTGATTCACATGTACATAAATTGAACGTTCTAGGAAAGATAAGGAAGATTCATATTGTAACAGATACAGGATTCCGCATAATTTATATGAAAACAATGGCTTTAGTTAGATTAGCAGAAATTCTGTGATATTTTAAGATATTGATCAAAAGTTTCCTTAGGCAAAACCATAAAAAAATGAACAGATTTTGCAACATTTAAAGATTGTTATTTTGAGTCTAATTGGATTGAAAAATATCTTTATCTGCTAATAATAAGTTATTTTTTTATAACTGTACCTTACTACTTTTATCCAAAATAAAGAAATGGATCAATTGGAAGGAAGAAAATATTGTGTAATAGTTGCATTAAAAAAAATTATTCAATTTACAATATGCGTACTTGTAGATTGCATTTTTTAAAAAAGCAAATATATGTTTTTCTTATATCAATTGATTCATCTCATTATTCTATGCATAAAAATATTAATGTACAGTTATCAAAAAAATGAAGTTTAGCAGATAAAGATACTTTTCAGTCCAATTAGATCTTAGTAACCAATCCTAAATTAGGAGAGATAGTCTAAATTTTGTCCCAAATTCAGGATATGATTATAAATTGTCCCTCTTTTAAATGTAAAAATAATAAATGTGAAAATATAATGAGCGTGAAATATAACTTTCGACTATTATGTGAAATGATATTTTATTTAGACACCGAGATATTGTTCATAAAATATATTCAGTAGAAAAATAGAATATTTTCTATTTTTTAAAATAGAATGCGATCTCGTAACTTGATGTAATTTTGTAATTATATATGATGTTTTGCATGAAATATTGTGCATTAAATATTTACAAATATAATAATATAATGTTGTTTATGTGGTTCTTGTTAACAATTATTTAAAAAATGTTTATCTATTAAAATTTAATTACGACTATTAAAATATTCAATTTTTTTTTAATGTTTCTCTTTGCCTTTTTAAGGAGTTAGTCATCTTAAAAATTAAATCCTAAATAGCAATCTTCAAATGGTGCTACAGTAAAATCTGTCCACTTTTTTAATGATGTCGCCTAAGAAAACTTTCCATCAGCATCTCTACATCTCTACATCTAATATCACAGTTTCAGCTAATTTGACGAAATTACTTTTTCCGTATAATTTGTGCGGAAACCTTTAAAATTTCAAGAAACTAAATTTCTCCAGTTTGAAGTTGATTTTTTTCATTAACAAGAGTTTTCGTAACGTTTAATTGTTTATTAATACACTGCATGTTTCTGACTCTAGTATATGGTGCAAGATAATTTATAAATCATACAGACGTTCTGATTTGATCTGAAATTGCTAACTCACGGATCTTTCTACCTCTTCGAGCTCGAATCGGACGAGCGATTGCGAACAATCAATAATCCCGTTTCTCGTGAAATCGAGCACGAGCTCGAAACGTGAGTTCCCGGTCGTTTCGTTCGTCTGGAACTTTAAAAATTAACCTCGTGCGCGCTTGTGAACGACCTTCGCCATTGCCGGAGGAAGGAACGAACGAACGGACGGCAAAATAGATATAGGGGACATACTCTCGTCGTCGGCGTCACCGTCGATTTTCCAACAATTCGGATTGGGGAAACTCCTCGAGGCTCCGCTCTCGTTCACCCTCTCGCCGATACTTGAACGTCGTAAATCTTGCAACGAGAAACTGCCTCCTTTTTCGTACCCCCTGCTCTCGACATCGTCGTTTTCTCGCCCGGGGCAAACAAAAAAGAAAAAAAATGGAAGAAAAAGAAAAGAGGAACGGACGGAAAGAGAAGAAAGCTTGCGAAATGTTCTCGCCTGACGACGCGCGCTATTGTATTTATATACAGTTGTAAAATTCAATCGTCGTTCTCAGAGCGCCAAAAGACACACTCCGATGCATAACAGGAGTCTTTTTGATGTTATCATTACAACAGAGGTTTTTGTAGAAAGCTTTTAAGCTTTCGCAATGATGTTTGGTTTCACACATGAATGGAATTTGTGTTAATAATAATGGAATTTGGAATAATAATGGAATTTTAATGAATGGAATTTGTGTTAATAATAATTGTATCTATTATTGTTTCTATCCTTATTAGTGTGTCTTTGTATTTAAATAAGCCATAAAGAAAAGTAGCACAAATACAAAAAAAACTTTTATTAAGTTAAATTATTATTAATATACGCCAAAGATAATTTATTTTTTAATGTATTGAAGTAAACATTTTTTGAAAGACACATGCACGATTTAGGGGAATGTATGTGAGATCAGTAATACTGCAAAATTTTGAACTTGTTCCTATTAGTGCGCTCTGTATTGGAGCTGAAAATGTTGTGTTATGAGTGTACATTGAAATTATAAGTATAATTAAAATGATTTCTGCAATATTAACTTAAACAATTAGTTTACATCTATTATCTGTTTTAGTAACTATAATATATTAAAACTAAAAAAATATAATGCGGATACAAATTGGGGACACATTAATAAAGCCATCGTTTCTTGGAGGGACGCTTATATAGGGACAAAATCATTCTTTTTATTTTTATCAAAAACACATTGTAAAACATTAACATTTTCTAGATCAAAGAAGTACTTATTGAGAAAAAGAAATAGTTGAAAAATATTGATATTGATTTCAAGTGTAGACAAAAATTAAAACTATAGTATCAATAATGGAAGGAAAGGCAACTGAGAGCATCACCATAGTTGTTAATAGCGTGTATCAATTTTAATAATATTTTTGAGTACTTATTCTATGAATATATATTATAATTCTGTTTATTCTCAATATTCTCGATCGAACGTTTTAATCTTATTTTAGACCAGCTTCAGCGAATGACATAAATAAAATTACCAGAGCACTCTTGATGAATTATATAAGTGATTACATACTTTAACATTGTGAATGTCTCTTCGTGAGAGTGACTGTAACAGGTTAATTCAGCTAATAGTGTGTTAATATTTAATAAGTGAGAAATAATTTAAATTTTAATAGGTAATCATTAGGCAATCAATCTGCGTCAAGACATAAAGCAAATGATGAATAAAGTTACAATATTTAATAATTAATTCGGTAATGAGTAAGTTGGTTTAAAGACATACTATAAATAAGGATGGTTATTTTAGTTTAGAAGTTTGTGTTAATTCGCCGATATTAAACGCGAAAATTCATAATTAAATTCAATTTTTTCTAATTTCAAAGTTTGAATAGTGGCTGAATATTGATTACAATCGATAAAAACCAATCGCGGTAAAATTGCAATTGCGCGTTGTCCCGCGGCGGTTGAAACTTAGACATATTATAATTTCCCATAATATTCGACCGATAGGAGGCCCGCGTATTAAATTAACGATTAAATACAACATTGATTGTTGGCGTAGGTTCGGATCTGATTTGTGTAGCCACTGGATTGCTAGCTTAACCGGAAGATATCGACAATGGCCGGAAACAAAAGCGGCCATTGTAAAGCTCACAGTCCGGTCGCATCGGGCCATATTGGCGGTGGCGGCGGCGGCGGCGGCGGCGACAAGGGCGACTTGGTCCGAAAAGAAAAACGAGAAACGGCGGTTAATTTCCCATGGAAGTAACCGATTGCCGCGGAAAAATAGCGGGCGAACCAGACGCGCGGTATATATCACATCCGGTCGACGCCGCTGCTGACTGTTCCCCGGAGGCTGCGCTGCACACGCGATGTTTTGCTCTCTCTCCCTCAGGCCTGAACCTGAGCGCCAGACTACATTCACTTTCGAGGGTTATCAGGAGGTCCCGCGGGACCGAGAGAGAAAGAGAGAGGGTGAGAGGGGGTCCCGCTTTGTCCAGCGGATCCCATATTTCAAGGGACCTCGTTGAAAAGCCCTGTACCGTACGTGGAGTGTGCGCGTACATACCGTTCGTGTGTATATGACCATCGTACGTTTCTTTCCTTCTCTCCCTTTCTCTCTCTCTCTCTCTCTCTCTCTCTCTCTCCCCTTTTTTTCTCCTCGTCTCGGCCGAGGTAAGGGGTGCAACATTGACAAATGTTCCGCCCACCAGTTTCCACCCTTCCGTCCTTTTTTTTTGCCCTCTTTTTCTTCTCTTCTTTATCACTCGGATACGCATATATGGCAATGGACGCACTTCCATCTCTGCTTTAGTGACGCATCTTTTCGTGCGGATTTTACGATGCGGCCCGACGATGAATACGCGCGTAGTCTTATCGTACGAGAATTCTAATTCTCGTACAAATCGTCCTTCGCGGCGGGAATGAAAGGGAAACGCAGTGAAAGGATGGATATTCCTCGGAGTTGGAAAAAGTAATTAGAACCGTACGGTAAATGGCGGGAGAAAAACTTGGGAGATTTCTGCAAATGTGCACATTAGAGCAACTTACTTTCCATTGGCCTCTATTAAAAGTAATTAAAAAGTTGCGTATGAAAGATATTAAATTCAATTTTTAATTCTTTATATTGACAAATGGTCCTAAAAAAAGAACAATAACAGTTAATAATTTTATGTAATTTTTATTTTCTTAAAAGCAATGCAGAGAGAGAACAGAAAGATTTTATTGTTATTCGACCTCTGCTATCTATTTTTATTTTGAAATTTACAAATTGAGCTTTCAATAATTAGGAGAAATAAATAATATAAATCCGACGATATATGCGCGAATTTAAATTGTTTATCGACTGACATAAAACGTTGAATATTAAAAGTGCTAAACAGAGCCTAACGAAAAGTCGACACGAAACTCATCAGAGGAAACTCAGCGTTTCCGAAGTTGAAGCCGCGGATTCCGGTGCACCGCATATTAATCAACGTACCAATCAACATATCGATTTATCGAGGCGGTAAACATACCGTTTCGCCAAACGCTTCGCATGCAAGCTAGTGGTTTTATTCTCGCGCGGTCTGCCCGTCCCGCCATGGAAAAACGTTCACGTTGCTCTCGCACCACCAATTTAACTTGGCGCATTCCATTACTGCGAGCATACAGTTCCTGTTTTCCTCCATCGAGGGCCGCGACTCGTAATTTCGGATTTTAACTGGCGTATAATCGTCGACGGTAACGACGCCGCGGGATAATAAATATTATCTCACTGACAGGTCTCCCCTCTCTCTCTCTCTCTCTCTCTCTCTCTCTCTCTCTAATACCCTTTTGCGTTACTCTATCAGCCCTGCGTTTTGGCCGAGCATATCGATATAGTTATCTCTGTTTGCTCACGCACATCCGGTTAAACTTGGCACATCGTTGAGCGCGCTTTAATTCGCAGGAAACTCGCCAAACCCGTCGCATCGTCGACCGTGCGATATTTCGCGAGCGGGGGTGTCGACCGACACGGAATGGAAAAGGTAAAAGACTTTTGTGGAGAAAGTGTAATGAATTGGAAAAAGGGAATAATGTGTCTCCCTCGGGTATACATACAAACGCGAGTCGATCATACCAGTTAATCTGAATTAACTGACACTAAATTACAATAGTTATTGGTTGTTTCAGCGAGTACATGAGAATATTTGAAATTTATTTAAGTGCAATCTACTGATGCGTAACGTCAGTCTGTAGTTCGATCGATATTGTTGATGCTGTACCGCTGCACTCGCCTGCGCCGGTGGAAATGGTCGATGCCGATCTATCTTGCTGTGTTTACTGAAACACACGTGTCAGAGAGTGCGAAACTGTCGTCGCAAGCTTCGCCACCGCGTTATATAACTAATGCAAAATCGATAGTTCATTTCGCGGCCGCCACAAGGCCGGTTTTTGTTGGCTTGCCGGCGAGTGGACATACAGAGAGGTGTAAATTAGAGTGCACCCGTAATTGGATGAAATGCGATATTGGATCAAATGTAATATCGGCCAACAGCAGCAGCAAGCCTGCAGCGACGCGACTGATATGTACGCGGTCGTTGTACCGTGTTGTGTTGTTTACCGCCGTCGATCCGTCACTTTAATATGCGTAATCGAATGATATAACGGTCGAAAGTCATCCGGCTGGGCTTTCAATTAAATGGGCTCACGAAAGTGCATCTCTGTTCCCGCTTGCCGAGACGTCGAAGTAATTATTTGTGATTAATTTAGCGATTTATTCGTGTAATTAACAATTAGTGAGATGGAGAATAAGAGAAAAGTCATTGTTGGCGGAAATCTTTGTAGCGATTAGCATAAATAGTCGATTTTTAAATTACATCGCTACGGTAAAAACATTTTGTATTTGTGTTAGTAACAGTCCATTGGAGTATCTGTTAAAATTTTGTGTTGAATTTTTAACATATCCAAATGTGTTAATTAATGTAATGTGATGTTATTTGAATATTTTATGTTGAAATGATATTCAATATTTTTTATTGTTAAAATGACATTTATGAGAAAGTAAATAAATAATAAAAATAGTGTACCTATTTTAAAACGTAAACTCTGATAAATGAATAAAATTTATTAATTAATTTGTTTTACATTATAAATAATAAATATTAAATGTATTGAAACATGTTAATTTGATATTATAAATGTAAATTTTAATGAAAAAAATAGAATTACTTGCACATTGTGCATCAGTCACCTTTTTTGTATTCATTTTTTTATATAATACTTTTGTTTTTTAAATTTGAACTATTTGAAATGTATTAAATCTCTTATGATATCGAATGCACCCTCGATTTCGTCTATTTTACAGAGTATTTTCCAGGCACTGTTTATAAGAGAAAAGTTTTTATAAGAGAAAAGTTTTATTTTTATAAGAGAAATATATTATTTATTTATTTTTATTCATTTTGTTATATTAAATAAATTATAAACAAAACAATCGAATCAAAATCAATCCTTAAAAATTTTATGTTAATGTAGAATAGAGG
>Ga0157363_1004321_pt1 | contig 13090 bp, 7 predicted proteins | sample AttsexASBM1_FD_111477 | JGI IMG/M metagenome (GOLD analysis project Ga0157363, IMG submission 111477) | Fungus gardens microbial communities from leaf cutter ant in Ribeirão Preto, State of São Paulo, Brazil - Atta sexdens ASBM1 | ecosystem: Host-associated > Fungi > Mycelium > Unclassified ...
AAAAAATAAAAAAATTAAAATTACATTTTTTTTTTTTTTTTTTTTAATATTTTTTTTATTTTTATATAAAAATACAAATATATATATATATATATATATATATATATATATATATATATATATATATGTACGTAAATATATATAATATATATGTATAATATGTATAAATATATATGTGTGCTTGTTAAAATAAATTATTCGTGATATTTTTCATTATTCCCTCGTATAAACATCCTGCTAGCATAAGTTCGCACACGGTCTTGTCCCGGATTAAAGGGATTAAGTTCCTTGACCCAAAATAGGATCCACAATCGCATGATTCTTGAAACTGAGTCACAGCCTCTTATCAGGACATTGGCCTATGTTTCGGAATCACCTAGATATGTTCGACTCGCTCTATTCCCTTCCCCGCAAATGCGTGCGAGACAAAGCATCTGCTCTAACATCCTTCCACACTTTATCCTTTCTATTCCCTCTTTTTTTAAACTCAATTTCCGGAATTTGAACGTATATAAGGAAGGCTTTATCGTTTAAGCTAAAATCTGGTAATTTTATTTTTCATTAGTTTTCAAATGTCTCCTTGTTAACCTCTTGAAAATAATTTTATTTTTCTCTTCTTATCGAAGAGTTTTATCTTATCAATTAAATAGCTGAGCTCTATATTAATTAGATACATCTGACAATAAATTATGAAACAGGAAACAAAGGTGAATAATAATATTATTATTCAAATGCAATATTTTATGTTTATTTTTATTTAATTACAGCATTTATATATAATTATGATCTACATAATAATCTATATAAAATGCAAATTAATTAAATAGATTCTTAAAATGTTGCGTTTATAAGCTTATTATTGATCTGCATCTATGTTTCACAGTTTCTCCTGCAATCATACAAAAATTTAGATAATACTATTATATAATAAATCGTTTATTATTGATTATCATATCTGTTATATTTCTCTTTATCGCTTTTTGTTGCACTAACCTGAATATGAAGGGCGAGCACTCCTTCCGGATCATTTGATAGTATCTCAATCAAAGCGGTACTATCGTTACCAACTTGCACTGATTTTCCGCTGCACTTGCTACGGCCATTGATAACTTCTCCAGTTATGATATCGCAATATGTTCCTGCAGGCAATCCGGTTTGCAACTTTTTAACTAGATTATTGCCTTCAACGTTAAAGGCAACGAAACCTTTGGCACCACGGGAGAAAGCGATCTGATTCTTCCCATTGCTCCACCAATTTTGTATATTTTCGCCATTTACCAAATTACGAAATTGGACCATGTGATAAATCTGCGGCCATCTGTGTTCGCAGACCCAACCGTTGACGCACTCACCATTGATAATTTTAGGCGAAATGATGTTGCCATATGAATCTGCTGGTGGTCCTTGACTGGGATCAGTAAAGGTAAAGGAACTCATAATTCGAGGATGACCATAGGGATGGGCAAGCATAAAGGCTACTGCCATCTGTATAGATAATAAAAAGTAGAGAGAAATACAAAGAGGAAGATAGAGAGAGAAAGAGAAAATATTCTCTAATATAGCAATTAAATCTTATATGTACGATATATAGTTTCTTAAAGTATAAAAATCCACCTTGTATGGTTTTGGATTCTTATATGTCAAAATAGTAGATCCACCGGCACCGTGACCTCTCTGATTATCATGATTGTCAATCATAATTAAAGCATCACCGGAAGGTATTAATTTCCAAGTGTTTGTGTCATTGAAAGTTTGTAGTCTCGTTAAACTGTCTTGACCACGGAACATTTTACCCAAGATGATACCATACAAAAATTCGATGACACTTGCAAAGTCATTGTACTCAAACTTATTGACGGCCTCACCACCGAGATCGATGACTTCTTGATAGATGTATGCCTCTGCATTTTGCGGAAATCCATTCTTAGGAGATAATTTTTTTATTTCTTTGTAGATAGCGTTAAGATCATTTGGCCACATGTGTTTGGCGGCATCAATGCTACAAAAAAGGTAAAAAAATTATAAAATTATAAAAATGATAAAATACCATAGATATATCAATGATAATACAAAACAAAATTTAATATTTGATTTAGAGATTAGACTATGCTATTATACATATGTATGTACTTTTTAACGCTCTGAAATCAAATCTGATGTCCAAATTGCTCCATCACGTCACTATTTTTTTACTGACGAAAAATAGCTCAATTTTCTAATATTTTTAAAACCATTTACAATTTTTAATATGCAAGCTGAGATGAAAAGAAAGAAAGTTCAATGGTAATATGCAAGTTTATAAAGTTAATATGCGAGTTTACAGGTTAAAAATACGGAAGAATTGATGGAAAATGAGTTATTTTCTGTCGATAAAAAAAAGTTTGGACATTAAATTTGATTTCAAAGCATCATACATAAGAATATTATGGACTAATTTCTGGATCTATTATAACATGAATTAATTAATTAATTACTTAATTCTATCACAACAAACACAATTAAATTCTACTCATCGTATAAAGTTGCACCGAGAAACGCGAAATTTTCTATGCATTTTGTTATTCTTACTGCAAATATCTTATTATAAATGATTGCTAATTCCACATATCTTTTATTTTGCATTTGGCATGCAGACTCGGTAGCTAACACAACTCCAGTCAGAGGTTCAACATCCCAAACAGTTATTTCCGCGCCGAATTATGAGCGTCGGCAACAAGTTAGCTCGTTAATTAATTAACGCTATTCGGTCAATTAAGATTTTTACCGTTTGATTATAGATACCGCCAACTCCATTCAATTTAATCGCACATTCACGGTAATCATCTCTGTATTTGCTAAAGGCACTTGCGATGCAACATACGGTGGCTGATGCACCATGAAGGTCAGAGTTCATTGCAACCCGCGGAAAATAATGCGACTAGGTAGAGTTATTTATTTCCATTTATTCATTCCATAATTTACTTGCGACAGGGAAAATTTTATTAGTTCTGTTGTGGACTCTGTATTAATTGACCAGTTTATTTAGGACACTCGGATTATCATTACATATCTGTAATTACTTTTATCGCGGATAACATTTTATTAACTATGCTGTCATAAAACAAAGTTATTGCTATAATTATAAAAAATACATAACTTCATTAAAGGAATGAAAAGGAAAAGAGAAATACATATATATGTAGAAGAAAAATAACATTGACTTTATGATTCTCATTAAGAAACAAAATTATGCTTTCTTGTTTCCACTTGAACAATACTATAAAGTAATAAATTCAAATAATGTAAAATTATCGTATAAGCATTCACGATAATTTTATCGTGTTGACATATTTATAAATTCATACGAGCGAAATGTCGTATATAAAAAAAAGAATTTTGTTGTCCCAGCAAAATTATTGCATTGCTATATATGAAAGAAAAAAACTTTGTTATCGTAAATTGCTCGATATTATTATCTATTTGTTTTGTTGATAAAATCTTTTGTTAGAAAAATCTTGCTAAATAAATTTAATAATTTTAGAACATCCGAGATTACTACTAGCATCAGAACGATCTTAAAGAAAATGTTGCAACGAAATCGTCACTGCCTTAATGAAGAAAGAATTAATTTTCTCTGATTTTTACAGCATATTATAAATCATATTACAGCAAAATTATTCTTACCTTATCACAAGTGTTTTTGTTGTCTATATAATAATTAACGAAACTTCTGCAAAATTATTATATGGACGTTAATTATTATATGGACAACAAAAACACTTGATAAGCTAAAAATAATTTTGCTACAATATGATTTATAACAATATGATTTTTCTAAAATTATTAAATTTACTTAGCAAAATTTTTTTATTCTGCAGAACGGCAGAATACGATACATATATAGTATACATATATTGTGCAATATACTATATTGTACCATCACACAAATTTTCCTTTCCGTGAGCATACTGTGACTTTAACATACTTTTGTGGTTGTCACAATTTCTTAATATATGCCATCAATGTCACATTTTTTTACTTGAAATATACGCAAAACATTCGTGATCCGCAGACGTGATGCATATATAAACACAGTCCCCAGAACGGCAGCGCGCCCCGTTATCATTCCCGACGCGTATATCGCTCTTCCACTTGTAAAGCCACCGGTTCGGTACGAGATGGTACGATTTCGCTGCGGGTTACAATTACGAGCGAGGCGCGTAATTAAAAGCTGATGTCCCTCATTTATTAATGCTACCAGACGAGCCAGCCTCTGTCAGTATCGCGCGGCACCGCTCGTCCGGTTTAATGTTAAACATCATCAGTCTTCGGCGCATCCTTGATGTAAGAAAGAGAACGAGAAAGAGAGAAAGAGACGAGAGAGCATCTCGCGGGTTTACACTTCGGATTTTATATCTCATTTGTACATTTTGCGTGGAATGCACATCGACTGTGCGTTGATGTTGTATATAAGACAAAGATTATTGGTGAAACGCGATCGCTTGTTGTAAATGATTTAATTTTTTATATTTTTTTGCTCAATTAAGTTCAATAGTAAAAATTATGAATGGCACAAAAGAATTCGTTCTCAATATCCCAAATAATGCTGCAATTAGTCCTTAAACTTTTTTAACATTAAACTTTTAATATGTTCTAAGAATTTTGATTTTGCATAAACAAAAATAATCTCTGTTTTTATTTCTTTATATATTTTTAATAAAAAGTATTAAACGATAAGAATAAATTAGTTGAAAATAATTACCGTATACCAGCGACTCCAAGATCGATGAGTGTGTTAAGAAATTGAACTATTTTCTTTCGGACGTTCAAGTTGCTCTGATTAAGGTCGTGAAGACCAGACAGTTCACAGTTGCGAACTTCAGTAGCGTTGTTATAATTCTGAATAGTACATATTGGATGGTTGAAGTCCTTAGAATTGTACGGAACTGCTGGATAAAGAAGCTTATCTGGCTGTGCTGATGAACGTCCGGTGCCATACGCGGGATGTGCATTTGCTGTCATGTGATTGATAACCGCATCGACGTATATTCGTACACCAGCCTTGTTACATCTTTGCACCATATTACTAAACTCGGATTTATTTCCGGATCGACTGATAATTTTATAAGAAATCGGCTGATATCTTTCGAACCATGGTCTGTCGTTGATCACAAGATTCTCATTTATAGGAGAAACCTATGAAAGTACAAGAATCCATTTCGCATTATATATATATATATATATATATTTTTTTTTTATATGTAACATATTTAATGCAGAACTGACTCTACTTGCACTTTGTATATTGTTAGTTTGCATAATGTTTGTATAATATTAATTTGCAAGAACAAAATTGATAAATTTATTCTTTAATATAATAACAAAATTATAAATATGTGCATTATGTGTGTGATAGTTTTTCTTTTTCTATCCTGTAATTCAACATTCTATCCTGCAGCAGTAATTGACTCCAATTGCTTTATGGTAAAGTTAGCTTTTTCTTGATCGAGTTAAATTAAAGATAATGGGTTATAAAATTAACTCAGTTAAAAGTAATATAACTAACTTACGATTAAAAGATAAGTTAGAGTTAACTTAAATTAAATTAAGAAATAATTTTAAAAAGTATTATTCAATTTAAAATAATTAAAAATAATAATATCATATTATAATAATATTATTCAAAGTAAAGAAATTATATTACTAATACTATATACAAGCGTTATTTATTATACTATATAAGTGTATTATACATACTTGTACACCACCGTAACCCATTGGACCGAGAAACTTTTCACATTCTTTAGCAATGTCACTGAATTTCCACTCGAATAAGTGAACCATGGAAGTTCTATCGCCGACATAATGCGGATTTTTATGGGCAATTGCAAAAACCAACAAAGATATGAAACCAAAGCTAAAAAAAAGCATCATGCTGTTAAGCTTGAAAACTGACAATAATTGTTTGAGCTTTTCCGATATAACTGGGCAATTTATAGAAAACTTGCCTCGTTGATATGGAGTGATTAATGAAATTATCAGAAAAATAGGACAATACTCATGATAAATGTCACTAATATTAATAGAGCAAACTGATAATCGTTATATGTATTATGTACTTCATTTGTCATTCCTTTTAAAGCACTGACATTAATTGCTGATGTTCAAGATGACATCACATGTGGCAGTCTTATTATGGTTCAAAATATATATGGCTCCGGAAATAATTACATAATAGATTGTAAATAAACTATACATGCAAATTATTGAGAAATTATTTGAATTATTGAGAAAAATTGGAAATAAACAGCACTTACGGAACAAGTTACATAAATTTTCTTTTATATATAGCCTTTTGTATTTGTAGGATATCCCAAAATTTACGATTTAAAATACCATAGCAAAAAATTCTAAAAAAATAAGTTAAATAAATATTTGTCATTATCCAGAGCTGTAGTTTTTGAGACTAAAGATTAAAAATTGCATTACGGTTAAACAGCTGTCTATTTATAAATTATGCTGGCGCGACGCGAGTATTAGTAATCGCATCTTTCATATATTCACAGACATTAATTATATGAATATATGTGTAACGTGGTCGGCGTAATACTGTGTGTTACGTATAATGTTTGTTATGAATTAGTTTGTTAAAATAAATTTAAAAATAATGTAAATATAAAATAATTTATGGAAATTATATTATACTGTATTATTACATAAACAATTACTTAAATTATTTATTTAAATAATTACGTATTGATTTTTATCGATCACATTATTTATTTTTATTTTTTTAATTGCCAATTAATAAAGATAACTGTATTGATGTTATAATAATAATAATAATAATAATAATAATAATAATAATAGTAATAATAATAATAATAACTGTAATAATAATTTGAAATATACCACATTTAATTACATTAATAAAAATTGCATACATATAAATTTTTATTTTTTATTTTATTTGCTTTACTGAACAATAATTGAATGTTACTTTTTTTTTATTATCTTTGTCATAATTTAAATAAGTGTGTAGACGATTTTTATATTTATATATAACGCAAGCTATTTTAAATATCAAATTAAAAATCCGGTGTAAAATGATTATGATATTGATATTTTCAAAACATACAAATTGAATATAATATTTTTTCTTGCTTTTGTGATTGGTATTTAGGTATATAATCAAACCTTTTTAAAAGGCCGTTAACACCGATGGAACAGCCTCGATGGCAGATGGCACGATTGATAGATCGGTACGGACTAAATCTCGCGATATCTTACGTCATAAACGTAGTCAGGATGCTGGAAGGATAATTATTTGTGATGCGCCTGCCATCTGACGCTCGTAACGAGTCGATTCGATCGTGGGGGGAGAACAAGGTCGGCAGAGGCACGGGTGCGAAATGTCATGATAATATTCATCGATCTCTTTGGCGCGTAACATCTTTTGCTATTTATTCGGGATGATTTGTCTACGATTCATCACCGCGTTGATCGCTCAGCATTTCCCGCATGGGATACGGTAGAGCGAATGGAATAACGTAATCCAGGTGTTGAACGTGCGCAAGATCTGTATTTACGTAAAAAAATTAAAAACTATCAACGTCAAAGTAAAACGCACACGCTACCTTTGATATAACACTATCTTTTTCTAAGAATTGAATTACCTTTTTCTACCATCTAATTATGTCTATTATGATTTCCCGCAGACGCTTCAAGTCATGAGATAAAATGAAGAACTTCACTTTTGACGTCATATTTTTCTTTATTTATAGTTGGACTGATTTGGCTACGGCATATCACAGTAAATAGATCGAACTTTTAGATAGAGTTATACCGATCGCCAGCGAATTAACGGTTTGAACTTTATACAATTCTATACGTGAGTGTCTATCTTCTTTCCTTTCTGTTATAATTTTATCTTCAAACTAAGAAATGCAGTACGCTTTTTATATAAACTATGCGTTCAGGAGGAGGGATATGTATAAAATCAGACGTGTAAATATTACTTAATTATGTTGTAAAGAAAAACTTAAATTTCTAAAGTTACCACGATGTTATCTATGTTAAATTGAAAAATTTATTCTTGTGTATTTCCTCTCAAAATAAGAATAGATGGAAGACTAACGAATACTATAATATTGAATTGATTAAAACACGCAATAGCCAGATGAATAATAGCAGAACAGCAAATTGCTAAAGGAATCATTGAATTAACACGTTTACTATCACTATGTTTTCATTTTATTTTTGGAACATTTCGCCAGGAACATTTTGTCATAATTTTTTTAAAAAGTGATTTTAGTGAGGCGAGTTTTATAAAAAAATTTCGGCGCTTATATTTTAAGCGCTTAAAAATAGAGACACAAGCGCAAATCAAAGACGCGCCTGCGCGTCGGTGATAGTAAACATGTTAATTAGTTTTAATTGAAGTTATTTTAAAGAAGAACGAATCATAGTATGATATTTTATGCCATACTTTATCCATTTATGCTTAGCTCGATCGTATTATCAAGTAACATTCTGATAAGGAGTTCCAGCCATTTAGGCTGTTCAACGATATATATATATATATATATATATATATATTTTTTTTTTTGTACATACATTTACGTATAAAACAATAGAAATGTCGCTGTACACAACGGTTCATAGACAAGTAAATATATTCACATTTATGAACATATCTTTAACACATTTACGCAAATAAGCTGTACATGCGACAGTAATAAAAACATTACCAGAGGTGACAGCTGCGTTTTAGTTTTACGCTCAGTTGTTGTTGACATTTTGATCTATGCGTTAAGCTCTGTTTAAAAATTAAACTGCTTCTCTGTAATCTCTACTGATATCTAATGTTACTAAGAGCACGTACGTATCTAAACTTTAGTGCATGTTTTTTATTTATAACGGACTGAAGTGTAACATATAATTTATTTTGTAGTTGCATGCATCAATTATTATAGTTAAAAACTACGGCAATAATATTCGTTTCAGCGAAACTTATCTGGCGAGTATTCAGACTTCTGTTACTACTTAAACCATAGCTTCTCTGAGATTTTCGGTTTTCTGATAATTGACGGTGCAACTGAACGAAGAATATATATGTCTAGATATCGAATGTAATAATATCCAGGGAAGCATTAATGACAAAATATCGGCTCTCTATTACTGTCAAATAACCACTATCCAGAAACATATAGAATATATATTACATATCTCTCTTGGCTATAATATAAGATCTATTTTTAACAAGCGTATATAATATCTCTCTGAATTGTTACTATAACCACATTATGTCTCATAGCGAAAAGTTCGTTCGATATAAGTCAATTTTTTTTGACAATGCAATTTCGTTGATTAATAATGGAAATAATTCAATGGAAATAGTTCAATAATAAGAAATAAAGATGATAAAAAGTATTATAAAGTTTACAAAAACGTATAATTTATGACAAATTAAAAACTACAAAAAAATAGTAGTTGCATGAGATAAATTATGTGGGATAAAATGTAAATAATAAATACTATGTGTAAACAAGAAACTGTATCTTTAAACTGCACTTATTTAATTAATTCATGTTACTTATCTGTCCGCAATGGCGTTTATTGGACTGAAACGGTATGAACCTGTCGAATGATACAGAAAGTATGATGAACGAAGCGACAGATGCATTTTTGTTTATGTGCACATATTTACGTTTAACAAATACATATTTCTCTTGCAACAATAACATACGATTGTCTTCCACGATCATGGACAATCAAGCCTAACGGAATCTTCTGATTTATTATATCTAGAAATGGCGACGCGCAATCGCGATTACTGAGATTGCGGCGGCGCAAAGATGTACCGTTAAAGCTTCACTTGCGCCGTGGAAAAGAAACTGATTACATGCACCAGTTGATATTTTGACGCGCGCATTACTTCGACGCGTCGACATTAGAACGTTAAAGGAAACGCCGATGTTCTCTTAAGACATTAAGTAACCCCGGAATATGCGGAGCGCTGTAATGCATCTTAATGCATTACATCTTGCATTACATCTTCACGATACCTTTCAACATGGATGGATAAGTCGTAGAGCCGTATAGCTGCGAGGTCGCTTGAGACATTCAGACGGAAGCGACGAGGCGAATCATCAAAATTTAGAATATGTGTGTTTTGTATAGCCAGACTAGATTTGCGCGACCTTCGTGTCTCAGCACTATCCTAATGTAAAGTCCACTGACTCCCTCAAGTGGCCGAATTCCCGACTGCTCTTGATGCAGCTGTGGCTGCTGCTGCTGCGGCTGCAGCTGCTGCTGCTGTTGCGATTCCCCAGGCTGTGGCAACTGCGGCTTCTCCTTCCGCTGTGCCTCTTGATCTTCTTGCATTGTTATCTCCATCTTTTGCTGTTGCACAAGTGACTCTTGACGCGATATCTCCACTTTCTCACCTTGCTTGCGCAGTTTTGCTCGCTCATTTTTATCCAACGGTTCTTGCAGCTGTTTACGTTTCTGTTGTAGTTCCGGCTGTTCATCTGCCTTTGGCAGTTGTGGTTGCTTATCGTCAACCTTTTTCTGTTGTAGCACACGCTGTTCAGCTTTCGGTGAACGTTTCATTTCTTCTTTCTTCAGCTGCTCCGTTTCTTTTTTCAACCGCATAATTTGTTGCTGTTCCTCTTTGTCTTTTTCTAATTTCCTTCGTGTCTCATGTTCCATCTTCTGTTGTAACGGTTTTTCTTCTTCTTCTAGTTTTCGCTGCAATACTTCTTCATCTCGCTTCAGTTTGCGTCGTAGTTGTTCTTCCAGTTCCAGTTTACGCTGCAATAGCTGTTGTTCTTGCTGAAGCTTTCGTTGCTCCCTGTCCTTCTCTATCTTCTGACGGACTTGCTGCTGTAAATGACCCGGCTCTTTTTGTTGTGACTGCACTTGTTCCTGTTTCTGTTGTTCCTGTGATTGAGGCGCTTCCTGTTCTGCATGAACCTGAACTTGAGATTCTTGTTGTTGATCTTGCTGCTGCCGCTGTTGTTGTTGTTGCGGTCGCTGTTTTTCTTTCTGCTCTCTTTCTTCTGCGATAACATCGTCTGTCGGCGCCGCTCCTTCGTCGGGGCCACAAATATCCTCGGTTCGTCGAGGCTCGTCCGAAACGGCCGCGATCAGTGCGGCCGTGGCCTGAGGTTAGTTGCTACCAGAATTTTGTTTCTGATCCGATCCGGCGTCGGAACCGCTCGAACTCAAGGTCGTGATGCTGCCATACGGATCCAGCGACGACTGGACCGACATGCTGCGACCCTGTCTCCTCACTCTGTGGGGAGAGAATTTTCTGGGGTCGACACTGGTTGGGTCTGCCTGCAACAAATTCTTTCATAAAGAAACTGATGGCGCTGTCGCAAGAAATTGTGTGAGACACGTTTCATAATGCTAACTATATCAATAGCATCTTTTTGCGTTTTAAAACGAAGTATATGAAAAAGCAACGCGCACCTGATAAGCTAATGCATTCATGATAATTTCCGGTGGCACCAGTCCCAAAGGATTTACTTCTTGCATCAATACAGTGGCTGGAATTTTGTGAAATTGAATGTACTCGATGAAATTACCAATTACATCTTTCAACGGTGTATTTTGATTGTTGTCGCAATACTTTTTACTCCACATTAATGCAGCCTGTAAGAGAGAAGTTAATTTGAAGAAACATTATGCAGAAAAATGTCGGATAAATGTTGTTAACATATTCATGTATCAAGCTTACTTGAAATTTCGTAAATTCATCTGCACGTAATTCTTCTCTGGCAAGGATTAAACGAACAACGTGTTGCGGTAGTAATGTGAACGATCCTAAATTCAATACTTCATTGCCATGCTCATCGACAAACTCTAGTACCTTCGCAAAGAGTTTAATATTAATTTTAAATTAATTAGTTACAAAATTAAGCATTAAAGGCATAATGTATCGAAAACTTTTACCTTTTGAACTAAAGATTTCGTGCATTTATACTGAATATAACGCTCCGCTGATGCTAATAAAGCGCAGACCGTATCAACGGTTATACAACATTGAACGAAGCCTGCACAGGCTCGTCTGAGTTCATCCAATCCGTAATAATCGGCGGCGTTCATTACCCCTAACATAAGGACATAAATTATTATCAGCCATCGAAATTGAATTCATTAGATTCGATAAAACGTTTGATGTGTCTTTTACAATACATAAAATTATCTTATGAACTTCTACTTTATATATGCTTAGCTCACGAATGTCGGATAAGATATAATGACAGGAAATATACTCGTCGTAATGATTAATCCATGCGGCAAATAATAGACATCCTAATTGTTAGAGGCTTGTTAGAGATACTATATAATTAATTGATTACCAAGCAAAGTCCTAGGCTGTAATGTCACACATCCCGTATGAATATACTCGATCAGCTGCCGGAAGACATCGGGCTCGAATTCCTCGATAATCAGCGTATGATGCTGATGTGATTGCGGCTACGATACAAAAGTAAAATACAAACATCTAAACGAAGAAATGAGGATATTCAGATTCAAGCTTAAATCGAATACCCGTGCTAAGCGACTTGCATGGGAATTCGTAAGGACTAGCGCAATAATAAATCAAATTCACTAATTATGAAGAAAGAGATATGTTAGATAAGAGATACATCGGCATCATAATAATATTTTTTTAGTGCAAAATTTTAGCTATTGTGCATCTAACATATTAGGAGAATATATTACCTAACTAATAACCCAGCGAACATATTCAAGTACTACATCTGTTAATATTTTCTAAATAAACTTATCTTTTGCTTTACTGAGAACTATCCTATTATTAATTTGTCTTAAGATGCACGCTGAAATTTACATTAATAATTACAACTTGTTCGCTTGGTTGATTTGTGAGTTACCATTATGTAAGTCAGTGATGACTACGTTTACACATAATACTCTTAATCAAGTTTGATAACAACTGTAATCATATGAAACAATCATAGCTATTCCACCAAAGAATGGAATGACTGTGATTAGCCAGTTTTGCATGCGCGCGCGCTCACTCACACACACACACACACACACACTCTCTCTCTCTCTCACACACACACACACACTC
>Ga0157363_1004322_pt1 | contig 13089 bp, 12 predicted proteins | sample AttsexASBM1_FD_111477 | JGI IMG/M metagenome (GOLD analysis project Ga0157363, IMG submission 111477) | Fungus gardens microbial communities from leaf cutter ant in Ribeirão Preto, State of São Paulo, Brazil - Atta sexdens ASBM1 | ecosystem: Host-associated > Fungi > Mycelium > Unclassified ...
ATGTGCGTATGCGCGAATGTATATGCGTGAATGTGTATGTGTGTATGATTTCAGTGGTTCGCCTCTCATTGCATTGTTGTCTTATTTCCGATTTTGTTGTTGATGGATTTTATAACAGCAATTTTGCTGATGTTTAATCGTTTGCAAACTACTAATGACTATTATATCGTATTTTATTTTATGTTATGTCTACTATAGTCTATTGTATTTTATGTCTATTACTCTGTTAACATATAAAACTTTCTTTCTCATAAAACTTCGCAATGAATTAAACTAATCAAATTAATCATGATTTTCTTTTTTTCTATCTTTTTCTCTGATCCATATTTCAGCTACTCGACATTTAAATGGCCCTGAAAGAAAGAACGGAAAAAGAAAGAAATGAAATAGAAGTTTTGATGGCAACTTACTTATTTTACGCATGCGTACTTCATTTTGGACAACATAAAATCAGGAGAGTTGCGCTACTGTATACTGTGGCTGCACCTTCCACTAGTTCCTTTCGGGCGCGGCAATTGCCCATTCTGGTAAGGGAAGACGAAAATAGTGGAGTAGGGGGCGAAGCGACGGCCTACCGCCGAATGTTTTGCCCTATTGTTCGGGGATGTCGCGAAAAAGAATGGATTTCGATTGATTCTGATTTAGGCAAAGTGAAATCCAAGCGGTGGCGATGTGTTTTGCGCCTGTCGAGATGAGACTAGTGTACTGCGACAAGCCTAGACTGCGGTAATACCAGTGGAAAACGTCGAGGAAATCCACGAACGACTCTTTGTCATGGACATGCAAGCTTCTAATGGTACGCACTTGTTTTCCTATTCGGCACGTTTCGCCTCTGACCGGCCGATCGTTTTCTTCTCAACGACGACGTGATGTTCTCAACCTTCGCGTTTATTCATGTACCGAACCAAACGCTCGCCGGAGACGATTAAACGCGCGAGACATGCAAGTATATGATAGAAGGGGTTAAATAAAAATATATATTCTTCAGATTTTCTAGCGTCATTTTTGGAGCCTGAACGTTATCTGCAAATTTGCGCAAAAAATTACAATAAAATCGTGCAGCTCATTAGGGAGTTTTTGCAATAACGTAGATCCAGATATGGTGAACGCTAAAGTCACGTTATCTTTTTCTTAATTAGTTGTTGAAAAGAAGATAACCTGACTTTAGCATATTTATTTATACCATATTTGGATAAATGGTATTGCAAAAACTCTCTATTATCTCGATAGCTCTCTCATAATTATGTGCGGCGCTACAGGTGAATATTGAATGAAATTACATTCCATAGTATAGAGATTATAGATTACCATCCATAATAGAATTTAAGTCTAAAACATGTGTTATTAGTATAACATTAATTGAATAATTTATGTTATTCATGTATCTCAGTTTCTACATGTATTACTTAAATGGAGTCTCTTAAATTTGGAATAAGATTTTTTTCTAGTATTTAATAATGGCATTCTAATACATCCTAGTATTTATACAATATACTACACAATTTTCTTCATGAACAGAATTTACAAAAGAATATTCTGTATTAATAATTTGACTAAAAGTAACAATTTATGAATAACATGAATATAGGAATGGATATATGTATGAATACAGTGTATACTTCCATCCCTGGATTTCCTGAACAACTAGGAATGGTATGGATGGGAGATATGATGCTGGGGGAACCTGCTCACGAACTAATGCTGGATCCCCGTCAAAGCGAGAGTCCATTTTTCTCACACGGTTCACATTCCTATGAAGATCTGAGAAATCATATTGCTTCTACCACTATGGTGCGCTACATACCGCAACAGTTCTCAAACGAGTGTTCCGAACCTGATGAAGCAATGGATGCTGTTGATACCCATGAGATACAGCAAGTGAGTTTTATTTTTACAGAAGAAACCTAATTGCATATATTCTTAATATTATGATTTTCCTATTTTTCAAGGATTATGATTCACAGTCTGAAAGGCCCGAGATAAATGATTATTTAACATTAGAAGATTACATGGGTGATGAAGAACGGGAACAAATTGTGAGCAATGCGGCGACTCAGACTACTCAAGACAATCGCAATCGAAAAATAAAACCTATAAAGCATCCAGGACTTGTTTTAAAAACGCCAATTGCTTATCAGCCTCATACTGATTTAAATTTTATTCCTATTCGCAAAGATGGCATAGGTAAGTGTAATTATTGTAAAAAGTCAAAATATGTATTTAAACAAAAAAGATCGTTTAATCTACAATTTTCTGTTAAAATTACAATTATTAAAAAAGAAATAGAAGATTTATATATTAAACTGTTTGCAACTTGACCATTTATATCTTTCTATCATAGAAAATGTTTACTGTATAAAATCTTAAATTTTTATTTTACAGCTGTTTGTGAAAAATGCGGTGCTATTGGAGTAAAACATGCCTTTTATACAAAGGAGCGTAGATTTTGTAGTAGAGCATGTGCACGTTCTTCAGAATACATGATACCTACTGCTGACTCCACATATAGTCCATCTCATTCGATGGATCAGCCAATATCCACAAACCAAACTTCTTCTATTGAAACCAAACCGGTGGATGTAAGTTAATACTGAATTTACAGATAGAAAATATATGACAACAAACTACATATACAATAAGCAAGAAACAATCTATCTTAAATGCTTTAAATAATTACTTGTGAATTTATATACCATGTTTGTAATATTTTGAATTGTGCGCTGAATTGATTTTTCAAGGTGATACTTTTTTGCAATAAATTTATTTAGAGATTTTTAGTACATTAAAATAATGCCAATTGACTAATTATTAAATTAATTATTAAATTAATTGCTTGTCAATTTGTAATAGTACTATAATAGTTTGGTTACTGAATTTGAAAAAATCAATTTAGCGTCCAATTCAAGAGACTACAAATGTGATAGTAAATTCACAATTAATAAAATAATTATTAATTGTAATTATTTAAAGCACTTGAGATCCGATCGGTATAAGTATTGTTTCTTGTTTGTTATATGTTTAGAATAAATAAATTATTTTTAAATCAATTTCAAGGTTATTGTAAAAGAAGAAGTTAAGGAAGATGTTAAGGAATTCGTAGAATCGGAAAAAGATAAAGTTAAATTAGAGCCAGTAATGCCAGAGGATTTACCAGTTAGAAGAAAAAGAACAGCGGAAATGGCAGGTTCCTACGACTGGACATCACAGCTTGTTGAACCTGGATTTTGTGCCGCACCAGTCTCTTGTTTCAAACATGTTAGTTTCTCTAAGAAGTTTTTGTTTATCTTTTAGACATATAGTTTTTTTTCTTTTATAGAAGTCTTATAATATTATCAATTTTCTTTTTAGGCTCCTATATCAGAGATTTGGGATAATATCACAGTAGGTATGAAAGTAGAAGTAGAAAATACCGACTGTGATGAAGTATGCGAGGCTTTCCCAGATTCGTTTTGGGTTGCAACTGTATTACGTATATGTGGCTACAGAGCTCTGTTAAGGTATGAAGGTTTTGGACACAATGCCGACAAAGATTTTTGGGTGTCACTTTGTTCTAATGACATACATCCTGTTGGTTGGTGTGCCACAATTGGAAAACCTCTTATTCCACCTAACAGTACGTAATCGAAATTATTTATAACAGAATGATAACGCATGATTTAAAAAATCTATTGATTAGAATGATTGTTAGTCTTGGAAAAGTGTGGGAAAAATTTAGTGTATCGTATGATTTTTTTTTCAGCGATTGCAAACAAATACAAAGATTGGAAGGATTTTTTAATGAGGCGATTAACTGGCGCGAGGACATTACCAACAAATTTCTATAATAAAGTGAATGATAGCATGAAATCTCGGTTTCGATGTGGTCTTCATTTAGAAGTGGTCGATAAAAACAGAATCTCACAAGTGAAAGTGGCGACGATACAAAAAATTGTTGGTAAACGTTTGCACGTAAGGTATTATGATTCGCCTCCTGAGGATAACGGATTTTGGTGTCATGAAGATTCGCCCCTTATACATCCTGTTGGCTGGGCCAAGAAAGTGGGGCAGTCGTTAGATGCGTATCCTGAGTATTTGAATCGTATTTCTAAATCAAAATTATCCGAAGACGATGCAACGGAGGATCTTTTTTATGTGCCAAAGAATCATCACATTCTCGCATACAAGTTTAAGGAAGGAATGAAAATAGAAGCCATTGATCCACTCAATCTTTCGGCTATATGCGCGGCGACGGTTATGCAAGTCTTAGAAAAAGATTACATTATGATTCGCATTGACAGTTATGATGCAGATGCTAGCGGCGCTGATTGGTTTTGCTATCATTCGTGTTCGCCATGCATTTTTCCAATTGGCTTTTGTGCCCAACATGGTCTACCTTTAACACCACCAAAGGGTTACGATCCTACCACATTCACATGGGATGCATATCTAGCAGAAACTAATACCATACCTGCTCCTATGCAGTTATTTAATTGGGTAATTTTTCTATATATTTATAAACTAGTTCTTCCTCTTACATTAGGTCTTTAGCCTATGTAACTCATATGTTTGTGTCATATCTTATATGCTTGTGATGCACATGCTAATTAATTATCACAAGCATATGGGACCTACAGTTTTAATGCCGATTCCGAACGCGGATTTTTCGAGAGATGTTTCTGTGTGCAAGGATACTCTCGGAAGGTTGTCGGCCTTTTCCGAGAGGAGACACGAGCATAAATATTTTAATTCCTACTAGGATCAAATCCGGGACTTTTGGCATGATAGATCAGTGCGCTATTTGCTATGCCATGCTCGCGCTGTAAATTATTTTCTCTAAATTCTTATTCTTAATTTGTAATTGCGATAAATAAATTATGTATTTTTTTTTTTTTTTTTAGGAAATTCCTCAACATGGGTTTATTGAAGGAATGAGACTGGAAGCTGCTGATTTAATGGATCCTAGATTAGTTTGTGTTGCTACTATCACTAGGGTGATTGACAGATTACTGCGAGTACATTTTGATGGTTGGGAAGACGAATATGATCAGTGGTTAGATTGTCAAAGTCCAGATATTTATCCTGTTGGGTGGTGTGATCTTGTCGATCATAAATTGGAAGGGCCGCGTGTACTCGTAAAAAACATTAGTCCTACTGGTATATACCAATTTTATGCGTATTTATACATATCCATAGATGTTCGTGTCGCTTGCATTTTTTACGTTCCAGAATTTTTGCTTCTTTTTTTCTCTGTTTCCAACTCGAATATATTCATATTAAGTGCAGACATTTTTAAAGATTTTCAAGCAACACGAATAATTGATTGATTGTGAGTTAAAGCATAAGCATAATAATAAGAATAGATCGGGTGTGAAACGTGAAGATGTGAGGTAGAAGAGAATGGACAATGGATATCACTATTTGTAGCTTTCTCTTTTTGAGAGAAGGGGAGGGAATAAGATGTGAATATCTTGCTCTCTTGTTTAATATTTGCTCTCGATCCTTTTTTCGATCCTAATCTTCATGCCAAAATAGAGGACGTGCTCGGTCTATTATTATGTCTGGGTCAAAGTAAATATAGATAAGCGATTTATTTTTTTATGTTCTTGTATTTACATTTATGTTCTTGCAGTAAAATCACCAAGAGGCCTTAAACGTAAAACTAAGAGAAAATTGAAGAAAAGTTGCAAGATGACTTGCTCCAAAAATATACTACCTCGTCAGAGCGAACGTATTAGTATGTCTCGTGAACGTGGGCGAGAATTAGAACCTGCTCAAGGAACGAAAATTGAAAGAGAACGAGATCTAGAAAGTTTACCGGAACAAAGAAGCAGAGAACCAGAAACAGCACAAGAGCCAGCTGGACCTGACCAAACTTTACCCAGTCCTACTACTGGACAAGGTCAAGCATTGAATGATACACCAAGTGAAGTACACAGCTCTCCACCACCCAAGAAACCAGAAAGAACCGCTACGTCATACATAAATGTAAGTTTATTTATTATTCTTTCCATAAATATCTAAAATAAACAAAACTATAGATTAAATTCTGGTTTATTTGATTTATAGGTTACTTCAGCAAGTACTAAATATATACCAAGGTTAGCAGATGGTGTGCAAAAAGGTTCGGAATCTGGTGATCTAGTGCCATCTGAGTGGAATGTTTTTGATGTTGCACAATTTCTTCGAGTTAATGACTGTGCGACATATTGCGATAATTTCAGTAAACGTAAAATAGATGGAAAGACATTGCTGACTCTCACTAAGGACCAAATAATAGACCTAACAGGTTTCAAAGTTGGACCTTCTCTAAAAATATTTGATTTAATTCAACAATTAAAAATCAAAGTGAATCCAGCTCAGGAAAGGTTGAAACTAGGATTGAAGAAAATATTATAACAAAATTAGTATGTAGTTAGCACTATAAATAAGTTCCATTATTATGCAAATTAGACATGGATTTACAAGTAAGACATGTGAGATAACGATAATTAAAGAGTATCTTCCAATAAGAGACACACATGACACGGTGTGACATGATTACATCCATATTGTTCGCCAATATTAAAGATGACATGATTATTTGTACCGAGTCGCTTATTGGAAGGCACCCAAAATCATCTCTATTTCAATACGGTTGTGTACGTATTATTTGTTACGTACTTTCCTAATGTATTGAAGGAAAATGTTAATATATAAATTCTTTATAATCTAAAACGCGTAAAAATTTAGATGCTGTATGCTTTATTAATTTTATCATGAGTTGAGAGACATTTTACCATTCTAGAGGGCAGTTGCCTTCTTAATTTAATTTTTAATACCTTTGTTTAGAGGTATAGATAATGTTTATTAAAAATAATTTATTTATTAATAGTTATTCCATAATTTTTGAGTGCATAAAATAAAAATAAAATGTTTGTTAATCAATATTAATCCTATTATTTAAACATTTAATTTTTCAAACATTTTCAACATTTAATTTTTCTAATTTAAAATTTTTCAAATATGTATAGACACATATATGAAGGAAATTAAATATTTTAATAAATATATTAATAAATTTTTAATAATATAATTATTAAAAATTATTAAAATCTCTCTATATTATAATTATTAACAATTTTAATAATAATAATATAGAGAGAAAAGTTATTGAAAATTAACGCCTTTAAATATTATTCTAGTGTAACTTATTAATCACATTTGTCAATCACACGAGAAAACGCGTATTCTCTCCGTTTTTACTATTTATGATAGCAGCAGTGGAAATGATTAAACTTTTTGAATTAATTAATCAAATTTAATAATACGAATTTACATAATAATAAAACTTTTCTATTGTCAACTCTACTTACATAATGCGATAAATGCAAAATAGAAAAAATTATTTTCATTAATAAAATGTTTTATAATTGTTTATACAATTATTGAAATACAGTATAAACAATTGTTACAATTAATGAAATACAGATAAAATTAAAGTCAAATTGATTGTTACAAAACATCTTTATTGCAATATGTATTTCTTATCAATTTTCAGCCACAAATTTCTTATTATATCAGCTTGGTTTAAAGTTTGTAATTATATTTTTATTAATATTTTGATTAATAAATAAATATATTTTTCGTCAACATCATTTATTATAATTATTTTTTAAAACAAGATGCATAATTCTTTATAGAACTATAGTAAATCGATTCACAGTAAGTCTTCTGGATTCGATTCTGACTCATTTTCTTATGTACGATTCATTTATGAAAAATTAATGAACTGCAAATTATCCATTATACAGATAAATTCAAGCAAAAGTTATGATATCAAGGAGACATACATTATATAATACTCTGATAAAAATAAACAAGACTTTACTTAATTTTAATACTTTTAATAAATTAGATATTTAAATTAAATACATATATGCATACAAGAATAATTATAAATCTTACATAAGAACTGCATTCTAGAATGGAGATTGTTCTGTTTAAAAATAAACAGCATCTAATTTTATGATGCCCATTCTATTATAGAAAGAAATTGAAATTAAAATTTTTCACAATGATAGCTCACATTTTATAAATATACATTATACATTAATATGCATTTACACACACACACACACACACACACACACACACATTTATACCTGAACACATGTAAGGAAAACTCGATGTACATATATTGCACTTATACGTACTGCATAAATGCGTGACATATTTTTTGCAATATGTTTTTGTACGAAGTTTTTCTTTCTACAACATTATTTGTAAATCCATGCCGCTCTGCATTACAAATACGGATGCATCAACCACATACAAACCATTATATGAAAATGAGTTCATTCAGATATTAAATGAAAATAACAATTTAGGCGCTGCGCATTTTATTAGTTATGCTTTGACAGAATAACTTAATACAGATATATTGAAAAGAGAAAGCAACCATAAAGTACAAACATCTTTTCTTTTTATCAATCCAATACTGATCAATGTTAAGGAATACAATGCAATTTTTTACAGAGGAATGTACTTCTGTCTATTTTAATAAATCTATCAATTCACTTTGCACATACATCGTAATATATACATATATATATATATAAGAATAAAATTGTATATAACTGAAGGGGAAAGAAATCGAGATATAAGTCTTGTACATATTATATGTGTAGCGCGTGATATGTTAGTTTAGCCGTCTCTCTCCAGATTATGACACATGACGTTGCGCATCACGATTAAAGATTATGTATTGTTTATGTGTAAATTATAAAGTGGTTGATGCATGCGTATTATATATATTATATCCATATATCGCTTAGTCACTTCTAAGACGAATCAAAGCAGTCAGAATGAAATTAAAGGATACCGCTCTTAAACACTATTTTAGTACTACGCAATAATGTGGTTGCTCGCTAATTATTTATTTGACAATTTGGAATCTGTAGAAATTAATCTTTTGTCTATTATTTTTCAAAGAAGATTATTTCATAAGAATATTTTGCGTATGAATGGCAATCATCGACATTGTATTTTCTATTCTCATCGCAAATCATAAATTTTTAATAACAGATAGAAAACGAAATGCATATATTTTAAATCGTTTTTGAATCCTCATTAAATCATCTGAGATTCTGATCTTTGTTTCTGATAAAATTCTCCGTTAATTTTTGCGAGCTTCTGAATCAAACAATGACGTGTAACATTTATATGTCGCGATATGTTGCGATATATTACACAATTTATTAAATTTACGCCATCGAAGAATTATATGTAAGGGCATTAAAGGGATTAAAGTAGCTTTAATTTTAATTTATCAAATTCTATGCTTTTTTTTTATATTGACGAGAGCATGAAAAAAAGTCTTACTCGCTCATTAATATTCTTTCATTTTTATGTAAAACATAGCGCTTAAGAATTTGGTTTAATGAAAGAAAACTATTCAATATCCGATACTACCCGATATTTTCTCTACGATTATCTGAGATTATCGTATAGAATATAAATTTATGTTTTTAGTCGAGTAAGAATTATACAACCGTAAGTACAAAAGAGCAATGCCGACTATGTTTTAAAGCTCGTATCATGTGCTTAAACTAGTTGATTTTGGATCTGCGATAATTATCTCAATACTTAAATCATGCGTTATATGTCGAATGTTCGCCATTAATTTTAGATGATGCAAGTTTGGATGATTGTAATAAGGTGTTACTTTACGAGAAGCACCTCTCTCTCTTAATAATACAGAATTTTTTTATCGTTATCATTATTGACGCGCTTAGAAAAAATGAAAATATGCTGTAAAAATATGTAGTAGTTATTACATCTTACCCCTCTATGCCGTATATTGTCACGTTACATATCAGTTTCTCTATTTAAACTCGTCTTTCTTATTGTGGCATTAGACTTATAGAGAGAATGTGACATTCCACGTTTTCGTGAATGAAAAATATGTAGGCAATAGAGGGTTAAGAAAATAAAATTGATATTTGCCAGGAAAGATTATAATTATTGCGGGAAATTTTTTATTGGACTCAGTATCGTAGGTTTCTCTTAAATAAATTTGATATTAAATTCGTATATCTAATTCAATAAGTTACAATTAATGAATTTTTAATAAAAAAAATCATTTATATTTTATGGCCTTAATGATATACCATACGATAAAAGACGTAACAGTTTGTGAATTCAATTAAGGATTTTATAAATTGTTCATTATTTTCACTAATTTCTTTATTTGAGAAAATAAGGAATATTAAACATGTCGCGTAAAAGTCGATACTTTCTAAAATATTAAATTAGATTACATTGCCACAAATTCGCGATATATACATATTTGATTATCGTAAAATCTATGAATTTCGAATTTTGTTAAGTCAAATTTATTGTACCGATTAGTATCACTTCTCTAAATACCATTTGCCGGTAACGCAGACATTTAATATCGCTTGAATGATAAATTTCGCGCGTTATCAGTGGAACATTATTAATTAAAATTTGTCCGCAGGATGTCGTGCTGGGTAATAATCATTAATTGTAAACGCATCAGAGAATCCGATTCATCGATTTGCATCTTCCAAACTACAGTTTCTTCAATAAAGTAGCAGCATTTCGTAAAAGGTGTGCAGCAGAAATAAGGCGATCATGTTCGCGTAATTAGAATAACAATGCTGCGTTGGTCGATATTGGAATGCGCAGAGTACAGATCGTGCAAGATGCGTTACGACGACTGGTGGTCGTCTACTTTCCGCGTCGCATCCGACGCTTCGTAAATGCGACGCGGTGAGACGCGTTGGGCGAGCGTCGGTCGACACGGCGAGAGGAGCGGAGCGGTGATGAGGCGAGGCGAGATGGAGCTTGGCGGGGTGGGATGCGGCGCGTTGCGTCGCAGCGGTGTGAGAACGTTCGCTGTGTGTGAGCAGCTCGTCGACTATAGTCCGTAGCTCGTATACAGATGGTCGGCTACGTGTACGGCGCTTACGCTCGCGACCGCGCGCCAAGCGGCTGAGAGAAGAGAGTGGGACGGCGGCGACGGCGATGGTGGTGGGGGTACGAGTAGACTCGCGTATTCTATGGGCGGGGCTTTAGCCAGCTGGCAGATGTTTCCCGCGCGGCCGCGTCATTCCTCTAGCGTAAACCTACGCGACGCGCAAATAGTCCCGCGCGCCGTGGCGTCGTAGATTTCCCGCGACCAGGCTAACCGTCGGTCACCTTACGTGTGCGAAACTGTGGATTTACGCGTATCTAAACGAGCGAACCGAGACGGTACCGAACCAGTTCGATGTCCGGGGTATAGCCGGATTTTGCGAGCCGGATTGTGAGGATGAGCTGACGGGGGATTGGTCTGAAGCGAGTCGCCGCTCAGGGCAGAGCAAAGTGCGCGGTTTCCCCCTCGGTGTCGAGCGTGAACCGCCTCTCCGATTGTGCGGCGAGCCGCGACTTTAGAGTGTGTCGTCTACCTCTCGAGGTGAGATTCTCCGCGTTTACCGCGCGCGCGCGCCGATATCCATCGGCCGGTTGATTACGTCATAACGTACCGGACTTGTCGCGTGCGCGGACGAGAATCAATTCGCGCGCGATGATCCTACCGGCATACGCAAATTCCGAGTGATTCGCGAAACGTCACTGCACATCCTCGCGCCTTAATCAGAGGTATCGAAAATCCTCGAGCGGGGACACGGCAAGTGGAACTAGTGGAAGGGACTGAAACACACGAAACATCGATTAGGACGAATGTCAACTTGACACGAGTGCAACTTGACGTAAGTATTCCCGGCTACGAGCGTGTAATATTCGACGAAAAAAAAGAAAGAAATACGTGCGAGTCATCGACCAGTGGTGCGTTTCAGAAGTTTTTTTAAAACCATAAAATTCCAATGTGCTGTATATCATCCGAATGGACAGATTGAAGCCGGCCGGCGAGATACAAGAGAAAAAGTGCATTTCGCGAGTGAAGGAAAAAGTGACGTGTGACGCCCTTCGCTGAGTGAAAGAATCGGTCGCCATCGCTCCAACTCCAGCCGCGTAGCTACGCTCCTGACGCCGGGCGGCGGAGTGATCCACGGGGCGCCGTGGGGGCCCTCAGCTGTTTCCCGCCAAAGATCGCCATTACAAACGCGTTCGGGCGTTGTGTGTGCGCGCCGCGCGGAGCGTGTGGCTGTCTCGTGGACGAATCTTCCGTGCGTGTCGCCGGCGTCTGCTTGGAGGTGAAGGAAAACGGGGTCGTCGCGAGACACGGCGTGAGCCGGAAGTGGCGAATAATCGGCGTTATATACGTGGATCGGTGCATTCCGCGAGTCGGAGACGAGTTTGTTAAAACGCGCGTTGTTTGTCCCCCTCTTCCGCCCCCGGAAAGGAGTGCGCTGTGTCGGGCGACGAGAGTGAAGGAGGCGAGCGAATCGACAGCGGGGCGAGAAAGAAAGCGAGGAAAGAAGTGCGCGAGGTAACCGAGTGTCGAGCGATAACCAGAAGATTCGAGGAGGAAAGAGCGAGCGAGAGCGAGAGAAAGAGAGAGATCCAGCGGGATATCCGTTGTCTTTTCGCCAGCCGCGACGACGGCCGTCGGAAACGTGAAATTCGCTCGGCGGGGACTCTCGGTGCCGCGGACTGACAAGATATGTCAGTGTTTGGTAGTGAAATCGATCGGATTTTGCTCGAGGAAATCGTCGAGTCGACTGATCAGCCGGAAACTGACCTGTGCGGGTAAGTCCTTTCTCATATATATCTTTTTTTTTTCTTTTTCGAGAAAAGAAAGAAGGGAAGGTCCGCTCAGTGGTAGTAAAATGGTGTGCGTGATGATGGTGTAGTGTGCCGAACACCAATGTGAATCTATGTATGCGTGAACATGTATATATGTACGTATATACCCCGTGCCCGCGTTTGACACGACGAGGTTATACGTACAGCTTCGTAATAGAGCGGAGTGAGATCGAGCAGGCGAGCGAGAAAGACAGAGAGAGAGAGAGAGAGAGGTGGAGGAGGAGGAAGAGGAGGAGGAGGGGAAGGAGCCGAGTACGAGCAGGAGAGACGATCTTTATTGGCTCTCTCGAAAGAGTGTCGTGTCCGAGCCGCTTATCGCCTCAACCTGTTTGCGATTTGCGAGAGCGTAACGTAGCTGCC
>Ga0157363_1004323_pt1 | contig 13088 bp, 8 predicted proteins | sample AttsexASBM1_FD_111477 | JGI IMG/M metagenome (GOLD analysis project Ga0157363, IMG submission 111477) | Fungus gardens microbial communities from leaf cutter ant in Ribeirão Preto, State of São Paulo, Brazil - Atta sexdens ASBM1 | ecosystem: Host-associated > Fungi > Mycelium > Unclassified ...
AACGCACCTTAAATTACGCGGCCGATGATAAATATTTGAGCTGTCCATTACATGAAAGGCCTACTCGGACCGTCGTTCGGTCGGTGTTACCTCCGCTTGCTCGACATTAGGTTCCTCCAGGATGTCGTGTTACCTCGAAAAAGAGACAGCTGAGCTCATACATTCACGGCGCATCGTGGACCCCTTGTCTTGCCGACAGAAATGTGCAGGCTAAAGAAAAACTTTCGGTCTGCACTGGCATTTTCCGATTTAACGAATAGTTAATTACTGAATAGCGAATAGTTAATTACTGAAAGATTAAAATATCTTTGTTTTGACAACTACTATTTTTGTTGTATACATAGAACATCGTATATTTAATGGTTTTACATTTATGCATTTTTATTATTGTTCTATGACCAATTCAGAATCAATCCTCTTTTTTTAGTTGACGTCAAGCACTGTTAAATTCATAATGTCAAATTATACTCAAGTCATTTTTAAATATATCTATAGATTGCCATTGCAACTCTTATTTAATTTGACTAAAACAATGGATAAACAATTTAATTCAAGAAAATATATTCACTTTGACCCAAATTTAATTATTTACTAAACGCATATATTTACAGATGATGTTTATCTATGAAACTAATCACAGAAATAGATTGATTTACACCCAAAGATTATAAAAAAAATAAAAATCAATAAAAATTCAAATTAATTTATTTTGATTCTTAACATCAATAAAGTCAAATTTTGTAATAAAAAGTCGTTTTGACTTTTTATGATGTTAAAATAAAGTCATTTTGACTTTCTCGTGACTTGATGTGTTCCTTGAGCATTTTAACCTAGAATGAAAAATAACAAAATATTATTTAGGTAACTCGAGGGATTGAATTATCAGTGTTCCTTTGATATCTAGCAGTAAGGAAAAGCATTGTTCATTATTGCGAGTATGAATTTGATTTGAACGTGAATGAAAATGCGTTTTAAGATACGATATACGTAATTTATCACAGATATTAAGACGTTCCGTTAAGAATCTGTAATAAATCGTATCTGTAAGAAACTGATAAGAAACATACGCAATCAAGACTTAGATATATATGGATATGATTCGATACGATAAAACCAATCGATAGCATGCTATTTTCGTTGATCTCATAACTTAGCCTAGAATCGAATGTCACAAGTGAGAAGACTGTCTAACGCGAACAAAAGGAATCTTAATCGTAGCTCCATGCATAGGATCATCGACAATATTCTCTTCTCCTTTATATTTTCTCACGATGCAATGATCTTACATGGCACGGCAACGCCGCGCCGTTACTTGCACCTCGATAGCAGAATTTTATTTCCAATCCCCCGCGCGCGCCACTACACATACACGCGTACACAATACACATACCGCAGCTGGCCACGAAAGTCAAAGTGCCTCGTAACAGGATTATGAAATGTTCCGGAGTAGCGTTCCATGGATGTTTACAGCCCGCGAATACTCGTTACCTTTTATTACCAGCAAGTTTCAGCGATTTCTGGCATTGGCTCCGTTAACGAGCGACATTTTATACTTTCATTGGGCCGTAATTCTCCCCCTTTCCGCGTAGGGCGATGCATACGGCTCGTAATTCGGCCATTATGTTTCCGGATGCACCGCTGAGAAAAATTTACGAAAAATCAAGTCCGTGTAATGTCAGAAGGTGTGGAAATTTGGTTTTGAAACGCTGGAATAGTTTCCGACAAAAACTTTATGAGTTTATCGCAGATATTATCACTCTGATATTATCACCTTCTTGCTTCTAAGAATATTTTATTAGAACCTTTGCAAGTTTTAACATAGGTGTTCAATATAACACACTTTTTCTATAACATAAAAATTGTTTATATTCTGGAATTTCCTTCAATTCCCTCATATTCAAAAATACAAAAAAATCTTATCATTTTTATTTAAATCGTTTTTACCTCTTTTATCTAACGCTGGATAAACAATTTGAAACTAATTTCTATTTCACGGAAGTTTATTCGTAAAATCATCACGTTTTAAATGATCATGACGCGTTTAGTTTAGATACATCTGTTAACAAATATTTGATTCAAATTTAGTTAGAATTTGTTATTAGGTATAATGAGAAAAATAAATATTTTTCTTTTTTTATTTGAAGAATAATTTCATTGATTGAATATGTTCATTACATTAAGCAAAACTTATATCATCAATTTATTTTCTTATTTCATTTTTTTCTGTGAAATCTGACGAGCGAATACGCGCAAAGCATTTATATACGAATAGTGTCAAGAATTAAGAAATATTATTTCACGACGGGCGCGCGGACGAAGTTTTGCTTTTCAACGCGGTTGTAGTTATAACCAGAATGCCGCGGGCACGTTTCAGCTCGATGTTGTGTAAATGCGAACGGGCTAGTGATCGTCTGTGTATTTGGGAAAGATGTTTATTATCAGTAAACTGAACTCTTTGCCGTACCCCCTTCTCTGCTTGTTCACCCTCCGCGAGGTAGACTTAGACTTTCATATCAGTTGCCGTATAGCCGTGCCCGGCCTCGTATATTTCACTCGCGCTGTATAATACCGATCAACGGTATTTGGCTCACATAATCGGTCCTCCGATGTGCAAATACCAATCGCATTTCTCGCAGACAGATCGAACGGTAACGATGATCAATGATCGTGCAACGTTCGCACATCCGTAATCGGTACGATTCGTTTACGGATTTTTCTCACGATATCTCGTGAAAGTGTCAAAGTACTCGAAGAGAGATAATAAACAGCCAATATCCACACGCGCAGTTATCAATTAACAATAACGTAAAAAAGGAAAATAATTTACTCCGGTGAATGATAGTTAATTGAAACGATAGTTAATTATTATTCATGTCCATCTATATCATATAATTTACGCGTAATATAATAATTGTCGAAAGCCAAGTGTTTAAATGTCAGTCTTCGTGAAAATTTTACAAAATGAGAAGGAATTGTGAACCTATGCCGAACTGAACCACGAGTACTAATATTAGAAAAAGAAAGAATTGAGTGAACGAAGAGAAAGAAACTAAAGAAGAAGAAAAGAGAACGAAGAGTTCTACAGCGCTCCAAGTATCCGTCAAGGTCATTCTTGTAAGCCTCCCACGCATCTCGTGTTGCTTTTATCATGGGGGTAGAAAATTATTAGAAATTTTCGCGATGTCCTGTATACGTAGTATAATGTTGGAAGATTTTACAAAGTGAAGAACCGAGGGAGTGCGATAGGTAAAGAAAGCGACGCACTCCGATGAAGAGAAGATCGGAGTAACGAGGTAAGACGGCACGACGGAGAAGAAGTATAGTCCAATCGGCGATAGACGAGAAACACCGAAGAAAGAAAGATAGTTAAAGAAGAAACTGGCGGATGGTGAATAACGAAGAAACAGAGAGAGAGAGAGAGAGAGAGAGAGAGAGAGAGAGAGAAAAGAAGAATAAGATGAGTAGAAGAGAATGAGAGACCGATCGCGTCTAGCCGAAGAAGAAAACTGGAAGATTATCATCTTTCTCTTCCTTTCTCTCGTTCTCTACCTTTTTCCCCTCTTTCTTTCTCATACTTTCTAACTCTTTCTCTTTCTTTTTCTTTCTCCCTCCCGTCACGTGCACCTGTCTTCGTTTACCTGGTAAACGCCCCGCCCCGGCCAATAGAGGTACAGCGGGCCTCGTGACGTCAGTCACGCGTACCAGGAGGCCCTAGGTGGAGGGGCGAGATCATCCACCACTACCTTTGGAGGCCACGAAAGCCTCACGGGGACCAGCCCGACCAGCAGCTAGCAGCAGCCAGCGGCGGTGGTCTCGCCGGCCGTTTGCCGCGGGGTGGGGGCAGGAAGAGGGGTACTCCTGGACCTGGTCAGACCAAAGAAACAACGCAGGAGTACCCACCGAAACCCATCCTGCATTTCCCACCACTGGCTCGTCCGGAAAACGTGCGCTAGCTTCCGGACGTCGTTCGTCCGAGTTCAGTCAAGTGAGTCGACTCGCACGTACCTTCTCTCCGACGAAAACGATTGCAGAGGGTTCCACTCCGGAAAGACGTGTTGGCTTGGCGCGTGTCGACGAGAATTTAAAGGGCTCAGTACCGGTAGAGAAAAGGTCGATCAGTCGAGGAAATTCGGCTTAGAATAATTCTTTGTGAGAATTCGACAGCATTTAGGATGCAGAAAGATCCCTTCTCGTAAATTCTCCGATTTAGTATCACGAGTTAATGATATCCCGGTGTGGTGACCGTATGTCACCTCTTTACGGTAATCAAAAGAGAAAAAAAGAGGATCTTTTTTCGATCCTCCTAGAGATAGTAGCCATAGTCAATCTTCGCCGATCTGTCGATCGCTCGTGTTCAGATTCTCTCGGTGAATTATCATTTAGTTTTTGATCGGTCGCGCGCGGAGTTTAACAACGCAATACGGGGATCACATCGGTGGTAAGAGTGCGTGCACGGGGGGTGTGTGATGCCCTGGTTATGGTTAAGCGTGAGTGAGGTCAGTGGCAAGAGGCGGAGAAGAAGAATCGGTAGCAGAACGTCAAGCGGATTGTCACCCTCGTCATCGTTGCTGCTGCTGCCGCCGCCGTTGTTACCGCTGTCGTCGTCATCGTCGTTCTCCCAGCCGTTCTGGAGACGACGAGAGCAGTGACCGCGCAAGGTCGACCTCGAGGCAGAGGCACGCGATTATGGTGCACCATTATCATCGTCGCCGCGGCCTCCAGGCGACCCACCACTATGCCATTGGGAGTCGCGTAGGCACTTCGCTCTTTCAGATTCTTCTGTTACTCCTCAGCCTCTGGCTGCCTGTGCTCGATAACAGTGGTTTTGCTTTGGCGTGCGGACCCGGCAGAGGCGCCGGCCGACGGCCGAATCTGAGGAAGCTTACTCCTCTGGTCTTCAAACAGCATGTGCCAAATGTCAGCGAGAACACCTTACCGGCGAGCGGACTCAGTGAGGGACGGATTACTAGATATGACCCCAGGTTCCGAGACCTGGTACCCAATTATAACACGGACATCATCTTTAAGGACGAGGAAGGCTCTGGCGCTGATCGTCTCATGACACAGGTGAATGCGTGCGCTCTTCTTTTCAAAGACAAACAAAGATGCAAATAAATGAAGGATGAAGTGTTATCTTTTAACAAAAATGAAAAATGTAAAAAATCCCTATTGTTTCATTCAATAATTTACATAAATTATTTTTTCCGACTATATAAAAAATTATATGAAAAATTATATGAACTTACGATAGTTTTTAGCGATTTACGTGAGATAAATCTATAGATTGAAATAAATTCACAATGAGATAAATAAAATTAGAGTAAAATCACATAATGATTAATGTATCATCTTCATTAATTTGTACCTTTAATTACTTGTTCTCTAATACACGATGGATTTAGAAATATCAATCAATTTAGAAGTATTATAAAAAACTGTAAATGAAGTCAAATATGAAGAAGACATATTTTAAACTTCTTTAAATGACAGTAATTTGATTGTAAGACTTTCGTTATTTGTTGTAATGGGAATTTTTGAATTTTGGCGATTTTAACGTCAGTGGTGATAAAATGCAGCTCTGCGCTGTTTAAGTTATGATAAAGACGACCGTCCTTGAAGCAGTCCGGCTCATCGGTGAATCATCCTATGAAATGACACCGTATTTACGGGGGATATCATGTACGACCAATCGATCGGTCGATCATGGTCGCGTTCGGTCTCATATTAATTGAAGCGACAATTAGACGCGACATTATCGAGATTGATAGGTTTCTTGCTTCCTCGTCGATTTATCTGGGTGCAAGGTGAAGTATAATCCCCGAAAAAATGCAATCAGAGAGCTTTACATTAAATTTCAGTAATAAGGCGTTTGCATGGCATTTTCCTAAGAGTTTGCAGTTGTTTTTTTTAAAAGAATATTTTTTTAAAAAGAATATGATTATTTGTACGTTTTATATGTGACTTATCCCTTTAAAAGACACATATATACACTTCGATAATTTCGCAAATAATTTGTATAACAATAATTTTATTTAACTTAAATATATTTATTTATATAAATATATAATATAAATATAATATATAAATTTATTTTCTTGTTTTCAAGAAATCACGAACTAATTAAAATTGCCATAGTAATTATTAGCGTATCATAAATATTAATAATAATTATTAAAATTAATATAATAATTATTAATAATTATATATGAGACACATTCATTCATAAAGGAATATGAATGAATAATACAAACAGTTTACCTGTACAGACATTTCGACCCCTAATTCGGGTTCTTTTCAACGCAGTAAGACAGGAAATGGATAGAAAAATTTCGATTCCTCCAACACAGTTAATTTGATAAAACTTTTCGTTATATCTTAGGCATTACGTAATATAATGTTCAGAATTAAATGTTGTAGAAAATATTTTTATCATAATATTATCTATGTTGGTGTGATAATCAAATATATAATATAATTTCCTTAAAAATTGAACGCAACGAAAATAAGAAAAGTTAAGATAAATCAAAAGATGAAGTCGAAATTAATATGCAGTCGTTAAGCATTTCAGTGTACATTCATTAATATATAGTAATTTGCAACATATATATCGATCAACTGTCTCTTCCATGGACGCACGTAGTAATTCGTATTATTACTTTAATGCATGTCACCGTACTTTGGTCCGTATGATAAACTAGCTACTGCACGTCGTTAAAACGTCGGCAGGTGATTCACGCGAAATGCTAGCCGGCGTGATAAGCGGCTCGATCATGTTCGATCATGCTCGCTTCATGCGGATAGTTTATGTATGATTCTATTACGTTGCGTGATTCTTCTTCGCTGTCAATTTCGAAGTATCATATTTCTTCGGGGGAGATCAGAATGAGTTTCCTCCATAAGAAATTTACTTATACATAATAATAAATAACTACAAAATAGAATATCAGATTAATGACGATTAGTTAGATGATCTTTGTGAACGATCTTTCTTATGTAAATTTGTCACTTCAAACTTAAAAATCATCCGCGATGCTGTGGGAACTGAATGCGAGAAAAGGACGTCCGATCGCTTGCCCGTCATCACCTTTAAGAAGCGAAGACTATTCGAGGTTTATTTCTCTTCCATGGAGGCTCCATTAGTGCTTTATTCATGCATTTTTTATCGGTGTTTGCCTTCCACTTGGCGCCCCCGCGAAGCGTGAAACGATTCTCCTAACTCCCGCTCCGTTGTATTCCAATTTGTAAGTCGACATCGCCGCGTCACACAAAAGGCAGCCTCGGCGCCGCGGACAGTGGTGCTTAACCGGACAAAACCTGAATTCTTAAAAGTTTATTCAGAAAAATATCTAAATATATTAATAAAATCTTAAATTGTTGGCTAATGAGAGAAATCACATGAGAGTAGATAATAGATTTCCCAAATACATAGTGCCTTAAAGCGTTAAAAATGTGTATATAAGCGATTTTGAGCTTTGCAGCCGCTGCTATTTCGGTTTCCAGATCGAAGAAAATGCGACAAAGTCTTTCATGCATTGAAAGACATTTTATTCGCTTGAGCACATTAATATTCTTTAACACGTTGACTGTCGTGCTGAATTTGCTGAATTCAAATGTTTTATAATACTAGATCACTTAGACCACGGCGTCTACAATGATATTTTAAGGTGTAAATCTTAAGCTTTTAAGCCCTAAACCGTAAAAAATTGACAAATCACAATCGAATGTAAGGAAATAATCGATGATTGGCCAATTTCTTATGGCTTAAGGCTTAAAGTTTAAGTTTCACACCTTAAAATTCCATAGACGCTTTATACAACAATCGTGACACATTCTGCTACCAGTTTAAAACTCAAAAATATACCATTTTTATTTCTGTATACTTTATTCTGTGAGCTCTTTCAAAGTACAAATAAATGTGAAAATTGCAATGAAATGCGTCACTCATATACTTGACGTAGCGATTAATCTATTAAAGATATTCTTGAAATATTTTTGCTGTGGAATTACTATTTAGTAATCTGTTGTCTCTGATTCATATTAAAAGAATATAAAACAAAAAATATTTCTATGAAATGATGACAAGAAGCTCTTTTAAGTCGGAATAATTTTTTGGCTTATTATGAATACAATTTACTCATTAATTCTTGTATTTCATTGTACTATATTCTGTTGTGTATGAATAAAAAAAAAATGATAAAAGATATATACACATGGATATGAATCTAAAAGTTGATACTAATTATCTTTAAAAAAAATTCCTCTGTATTTGATTGAAAATAATTAAAATTATCGTCAGATCATAAAATTTCTCTTGAGATGGATTAACTAAGCAGACAACGTGTCGAATTTGTCAATAAGTCTGAATTCAATAAGTCTGAATTGATCGTCATGAAAATGATCGAAGATTTATTTAGGCAAATACATTTCACCTACTGTCATATCAATTAAAAGAAAAAAGCCCATTAAATTTGTTATTCGCTTTGTCGTAAATATTCATATCTTTTACTGGGTTGTTCTGTGTCCGTCTTTATAGGCACCACTGTGCGCAGCGTCGGACCGGTTGTTGCTCTGTGTAAACTAACAGTCGAGGTGGAAATAGAAAGAGTAGACTTTTCTGGCTTCACATATTTACCCGAATTTTGCAAAGGAGGACCGCCTTTACCGGCACGCCGCTAAAAGAACACAGAACCGGCGTCAAATCTATCACCGTCACAATATTTTCACTCGTTCAAACATTACCACAAGATAACTATTGCTGCCGCCATCACTTATCTTCTTTTTCTGTCAGGTACACGCTGTGCTTTTGAAACACATCACAGGTAACACACTTGTGGTGCTTGTCCTGAAAAGTCGACTTTTTTTGTGCTAATAATCCTTGGCATAAAACGCTGACAATTGGCGTTTTCAAACAGTTAATAAGAATTGACCGAAAATCCGGTCCTTAGACACTTAAAAGTTCGAAAGTCATAAATAAAAAACTGTTAGATATAAGAAATGGATTCAATCGAATGATGTTTTTCTGCAAAGGTCCATCAATATTTATTTGGCATGTAACTTTCTTTTGTAAAAATATTTTTTCGCAAAAAAGATCGATAAATTTGTTAGGTGAAAAGTTGATGAATTTTAAACAATCCAAGTGAGAACGATACTCAAATCCAACTTACTCATCAACATTTATTTATATCTAATAAGTTTTCGGACCTGTCCGGGCATTGATGTCTCTTAAGTCGAGACGCGATCCGTCGGATCTATATAGCTCGTTAACGTCACATATTTCCCATATATGCATTTCAAAATATGAAAATTCGTTTTTCCGCAATGAATGACGTTCTTCCTGTTCTCAGAATGGCAGTCCGACGATGTCAGAAAAGATGGACATTTTTTACTTACTGGTAAATAATGACGATCGTACGTCAAAATGCTTGTAAAGCATAAATGAAATAAGATATTTGCTTTCGCAAAGAGAAGTTATTTGTTACGATGATTAATGGCCACGTACGAGCGGAGATTTTCTTGCTCCTTACATCTAACCCTAGTTAAATTAATTTTTAGCATTTATACAAGCAATGAAATGTGAGATTTATAGCGCGATATTTTAGCACGATAAATTTAAAATGACTTTAGCAGTGACAAGTTATCTGATTAGTATCATGCTCTAATTAATCTTTGTTGAAAATGTCAAACACGCCGCATTGCAAGAATCACAATCAAGTAATTAATAGAAAAGACAGCGATAAATTTGTCTTCTAATATTAAATATGGCCGCGATATCTTGAGTTTTCGTTTGTGAAAGTTGCAAATAACGTTATTGCGAGTTGAGAGTCCGTATATTCCTGAATATAAAGTACACGAATCGATACTTAAAAAGATGATATATTTTGTTCATTCCAAATTATCTGAAATAATGGTAGCGTTCAGCAGAAAAAGGAGCTTTGCAACTGTCTTGTAAGATATTTTAATATGATTATACATTTGGAGTTTATACATTTATACATTTAGTTTATACATTTGGATCCAATGAGGAATTGAAGGCAAGAAATAATTATATTAAAAAATCTTACAAGAGCAGCAAAACGTTTTTGCTGCGAAATGCAGCCAATATTTTAAGCGCGGTGGATCGCGGGAGGAATGAAATTTGTGCTAAACGGCGATAAAAAGCCGAGGGTAGCTGGATTCGCGAGTCGGGAAATAACAAATTGCCGGTACGTTCGTCCAACTCCAGTTCGTTCGTCAGTCCCGTCTGTCCGTCCACTTCGTCCTGCTGCTCGTCCTCGTGATCGCGCGCGGCGACTAGCAGCGGAATAAATAGGGAGAAAAAGCGCGTACCGCGCGCCGGCTCTAAGTGATTGTGGGTAGTTTTATGGCGGCCATAACCGGTGTTTGGTTTAGCGCGTTAAAGCTCCCCCAATTACGGCAAATAAACCTAATAGCCGCGTTCTCGTTCCTCATCCCGTCGTCCTTCTCGCTCTCCGTCTGGACTGTTTCTCTATCGCACACGAGACTCCTTCCGATTCTGTCAGCTTGACCTTCTTCTCCTTCCTGCCTCTTTTTCTTTCTTCGATCTCTTTCCCTCTAAACCGTTTTACTACATTCATCATGTTTCTTAACGAATACGGCAAAAGATTTATCAACTGAGTGACAAAGTAAAGATAATCATGCGCTAATTTTGATAAGAGATATTGCACTTGTCAAAAATGATTGCCGTTTCACGGAAATTGTGTAAGAAATTAAAGTGTGATAAAGTTGAATGTTAAATCATATCCTTTCGCGATACCCGTATAATCTCTGATTCAGAGTAGTCGCGAATGACTATCACAGTCAGATCCAGACGATCGTAATAAGTAGCGCATATAGAGTATCTCCCGAGCCGCTTGCAGTGACTTGCAGCCGGTGTCCAATGACGGTCGATGATCAACCGAGTAATCCGATAAGCGCACGTGGCGGCACGTGATACGAATCGTGAAGCTTGCAGGATCGGATTCGCGAACTGCGCGATCACGACTTACCTCGATCGTTCCCCATGTCGATTCCGTACTGTGAGAGATCTTTTGTACTTTAATACCGCATTCATAGAAAATGCAAGCAGTACAGAACGATGTTGAGAGTACGTATACTGACAAATAAATTTCAGAAAAAATGACTTTGTAACTGTTGTAAGATTCTTTAACTCTTTGTAGTAACATCTTTTGAAAGTAAAGGTCGCACCGAAGTCAAAAGGATCTCATCACATTTAACCAGTATTCACAATACTTTTCGTTCTTTGAAGTAAAAAAAAATTACTAAACTACTTTAAATGTTGTAGAACACCAAAATACAACGGCTTTGTAAAGATTTCAATTTTAATGTATTCAAAAAAATTGTGATTTTTTTTTTAAATAAAAATTTATAGCTGTGCTCTACAAACATGATACTTGATAGAAAAAAATTACGCAATAATTCCAAAAGGATATCAATTCTGAGAAAGCCATTTAAAAAAAAATTGTGAAATTGTTTTATATAAAATATTGATTATTATATACTAATCAAAGATATATTAATTAGAAATATATCTACATTAAATAGAGATATAGATCCTCAAAATTTGTTGGAGTCAATTTAATACGGCTTCATTAATACGATTGGTTATACGTTTAGATCTAATAAGGAATTAAAGGACAAGAATAAATCATATTGAAGAAATCTTACAACAATTGCAAAATTATTTTTTTAACTAAACGCAGCCAATATTTCCTCTGACGACAATCTAACTCGACATTTTCTAAGAAATTAGTTTTGGAAGAAATAATGAGCTTTTAAAATCATTTTAGAGCCAAAAGATATTTTAATAGATAGGATTGCTTTGGGATTTATATCATTTCCTTCCTTTTAGCTGAAACTCAATCATATGTCATAGTAATCAATTGGCTAACGCGATAATCAGCGTTATTAGAAGGCGATAAATAGACTGCTTTGCTTTCTCATACGCGAGTTGCTTATCCTACGAACGTATCAGTCGAAAAAAAGAGCACTGATTACAGAGCGCACGGAGATCAACCCACACGCGCGCGATTTCGAATAATAATTCACTCGCCACAACGAAAAAATGGCGCTCGGGAAAATTAAGCATTCATCATACTGATACGGGTTAAATATCCCGCGGCCCCCGCAAAAATTTACGACGCGCGTTCACTACAAATGATCGCACGTCCTGAGAATTTATTTATTGGCCAAGCCAACGAATAGGCGTCTATTTGCTGGCGAACAATAGCAACGATTTACGCACAGCTGGCTTTGTTGTCGCAACATGTTTCGAGCTATTGACAGTGCAACTTTTCAATACGTATATATATGAATATACAATATACATATAGCTCCTTAAAATTTTACTAATATTTTCAAAATATAGTTTTACTCTTCAAGACTGAAAATATTCAGAGTGCAAAACTGGAAAATGTATATAGAAATTCATGCAAATATATTATTAAAAAATACAGTCAGCTCTTTCTAATTCTCTTTCTCTAAATAGGCTTATTTCTTCTTAAAATTAATTATAACGATCAATTTTATTATTTACTAACATTATTGGAAAACTTTTTTTAATATTATAAATAAGTTGTAAACTGAAGTAATTAATAAGTGTAAATAACTAAAGCAATATACTAAATTTAATCCGTCAAATATAAAGTATGTTCTCTAAACTGTTTGGAGTGCAATTTCACTCCGTGAAAAATTGAGTTCTCAATCTTGAAAAAAAGAGTGTAATCCCCCCCCAATTTTTAATCTTTAAGAGTGAGATTTTACTAAAAATTTTAGAGAGTAATAATAACATCAAACTCTACAAAGAGATTTTGAACATTCAAGATTTCGAAATAAAGAAGATATATGTCTTGTTTATTCTTTATATATGATATCATATATCAAGTGCATAAAATGAATCATTCCAATTTAATAATTTGTGCATTCTCTCCCACGCTGATTCTCATTAACCTTGAATTTTTTGTTGTTATTTTAAAAATTGAAAATTTTCTTTCTAATTACTATATTATTTCTTAGTAATATCAAAATCATAATAAATAATTTCTTTCAATTTTATTCAACGTTATAAATGT
>Ga0157363_1004324_pt1 | contig 13087 bp, 11 predicted proteins | sample AttsexASBM1_FD_111477 | JGI IMG/M metagenome (GOLD analysis project Ga0157363, IMG submission 111477) | Fungus gardens microbial communities from leaf cutter ant in Ribeirão Preto, State of São Paulo, Brazil - Atta sexdens ASBM1 | ecosystem: Host-associated > Fungi > Mycelium > Unclassified ...
TGTGGGGGAGATGAGATAACGGCGGAAATTACGACTATGTTCGTCAAGGCTTCTATGGATTAAGTGTGCATTGTAGTTTAATGTTTGCTACGGGACGATAAAAGGATGGGTGGGTAGCCATGAAACCGAATACCTTCATGAGAATATATTACATATAATAGTAAAAGCGAATATTGAATTTGTCGGTATTCCCCATTTTAATCAATTCACGTAACGCATATTTCTGAATTCAGAGAATTTCACGAAAGTTTTGATATCTTTAAATAATTACATTAGATTACAAGGTCTTGTGCAAAAGCATATGAAGTTTCCAAGGTAATTTTCAATCTCGAGCTCAAATCTATTATAGAAATATTTTTATCAAGTCCGGCTTTAGAGATATAAGAAGAGATATCATTTCCATTATATGTGTAGGGATATTCATAGTCCGTTCTTATTTTAAGACTGTCTTAAGTAATGTCTTAAGATGCTATGGCTCTCTGATTGCTTCATGACATCTTAAGACTGTATTTAAGAAAATCTTAAATATAAGATCCGACTATGAACATCGCCCATAATAAAGTTTCCTTAAAATTAGAAAAATAAATGAAAAACAATTGAACGTTTAATTTTTGTTTTTTAAATGGCTTTGAGTCGGTTTCACATGTTAGAATCTAGCAATACATGAAAAAGACAGTTTTGCTGATGTATCTAAAAATTTAGCGAGTTACAGATCTGAAAATAATTTCGCTGGTTCATGAAAATAATTATGTAGGACGATCAAACTAGTTGACACAATGTCAAAACTTTTTGCAGTGTTGTTCATTATGCTTGAGATTTTTACGTAATTATTCTGCTGGTCCAACAAAATTATTTTCAGATTTTTGTGTAGCTTGAAATTTTTAGATACAATATTTTAGCAAAATTTTTTTCGTGTAATCACCTAACGTATTCTCATTCCAATGTACATGATAATGTTTCTCAATTATAATCAAATTCTAATAAAAAAAAGAAACGCTTGCTTTGCTCATAACAAATCTAAATTCAGAAAGAAATGCTATATTTTAAAAATTCAACTTAATGGAATTTTTTTGACGGCAGATTCGAACAGCAGGTTCATCCTTAAAATACATTCTAATAGTTATTCTCTTTTTTTTGCACTAAAAATTGTTCAAAATTTATAAACGTGTTATTTATTTGATATCGAATAGTAAAAATCCTCAAAGTGTTCATCAAGTAAAGAACTTTATTTCCCCCTCCCCCTCCCCTCTCTCTCTCTTTCTCTCTCTCCTAGAGAGGTAAAAAAGATAAAAATGTCTTCCGACGTTTGATTGAGTCTCCGTCAACGATTTTCCTTTAAACTGGGAGGCGTGGGATTCATTCAAGTAACAAACTCCTGTTACGGGGAAATTCAGAAAAGTCTGAACTGCGAGAATAAAGGAAAAACTCGCAACAAACAACTCCCTTTATCACTATACTTACACGTAGAGTTAATTATATGTATTCTCGCTATTGTTATACATAACTCCGTAACAATGCATGCTCACGTTGGCATGACGCCGTATTATGTTGATATTAGAAAGTAGATACAGCGTCTGTATAATTAGTGCATTTCTAAGTAAAAAGTGACGAATGTCACAAGAATAAAATAGCTCATCTCTCCTCGTGCATATGCATATACACGTCCGGATAAACCGTGGATGCGGGGCCGCGTTTTTTCCACGGATTTCAAATTTACATCTATTCCCTTGCTGCTTACCCCTCTTTTTCGTGGGCCGCGTGACCTAATTTTAAGAGGGAACATTTGCAACCCGCCGACTGTGCCTGGCCCGTCCGTTTAAATGCACCGCACCGTGTCGGTGTCGTAACGGGGATGAGGTGAGGATTTAAAGGGGAGCGCGCTCTACCGCGGAGCATGTCCCCGGTATTTTCGAAGACGCGGCAAATAGGTTTATCTCATTCACCAAAGTTTGCGTAACTCTTTTATCGTTTTAAGCGGAGCTTACTTGAAGGAAGAAATGCGGTCATAGTTTATCCGGCGCGCGCGCGCATTGAGATCAATATTTCTTTTCGCGTCAGAGCGACGTTTTATATCCATTTTGCGTGATACGGTAGTAAAATTGCGATAGCAAACGACACATGAGCGGTGTATTAGCGAGGAATTCGTTAATAAGAAAAGAATTTCAATGAGCAATTTTCTTTCGATGGCAAATATTTGTCTAAAAAATGCGCAATCAAACGTATTGCCTGTTTTTTAATTTATCTCGCGATAGAAAGTAGATACGTAAAGACGAGTGAAAGAATTTTACTTGTACAAAATATGCGCAAAATATCAAGGAGGAGGTAGTTCAAACGTTGTATTCATTATACTACACGTAAAATTTAATGCACGAAAGATCCATTAATGTGAGAGGAATTTTAATGTAAACTATATTTTTGGCTAGCGTAATCAGCCGGAAAATATCTCGTTATTATCTCCTTTGTAGTAAAATATGAAGCGAATGCGACGATACAATATACAACGCGGAAGAATGCATTAATGCGAGAGGAATTTTCCTCTAACGTGTATTTCGGACGGCGAGTAATTAGTTATCCCGGTTATTACCCTCCTTTAATTTATCTCGAATTCCTTTTATAAGAACCGCTCCCGCGCTGTAAAACGCAGGAATTTGTTCAAACAAACGCGCCATACCGCTCAAAGTGTCGCAAAAAAATTACAGATCCGAAGATTATATTCGCTTTATAATATTCCCTCGGGGCGACAGAAGCAATTTTGCTGGCGAGAGACCTACCCCCCCGAACCGTTCAAACATGCCGAAGACGTTCGCAGCCCTCTCTTAAATGCCTCGCTTATTCTATGTACATATGACCCTATATAGAAACGAATATGGCTTTGCGGTTCTGTCGCGAGCTCGTAAATTTATCGCGTTCCACCCGGCCGGCGTTCGCTGCCGCTGATCGTTGTTTAACCTTCGTGCACAGGCACAGCCGCGATCGGATTTGCGAACTATTTTCTCCTCACCGCGAAAAGCTCGGCCGCGGAAGCTAAGGATATCGTATGCAATACGACCAGCTCACGTGCTACGTGCTATGCCGGGCCGGGCAATCTGCCAAACGCACGTAAACGTGTGCAATTTGATCTTTTGGCACATGATGCAGAAATAAATGCCGCTCTTTCACCGTTTCTCCGAGATATTTTCACTTGGATTAATGAACTTGGAAAAATACGTTTCAACAAAGCTTATTCGTATCTGTAGCTGTACGTCCTCCTTGGTATTTTATTTGTACGCTTCTCACAAAATTGAAAGGATTTTAAGCGAATCGAAAATAATTTTTCTTTATACGTGAAATATTCAAAAAGTTGAAATTGCTTTTTTTTTAGAACATATAAAATAGACGTAATAAAATACATATACAATATATGTGCCTGGGTATCACGACGACACCTTGAATAGGATTCGAAAAATTCTCGTCTGCTTTTGAGAATGGAATTTGCGGAATTTGTAGAGATCCTCATAATACCGGACACTCTCCCGCGCTGCGCTCGCTGTATGCTCGGCCTTTACCCTTTTATATGCGTCCCGATGTCGCCTGTCCACCACTCATGGATATGCGATTCCCCAGATTTTAGAATCGCCAACCGAACATTATATCCGCGTTAGTATTTCGTTTGATGGAATAAGCTGCATCTGGGAAAAGCGTTAAACGCGATATTACGACAAGGATATTTACCACCCGTTGTATATTTTGTGATGAGGAATACTGTTCCCGTTTTAAGTACGAGAAGCATGACCTACCGCTTCCTTCAGCATACAGGACGTTTCAGAGAGATTATGTAATTATTATGGATTAAAATGTATTAAAGAGTAAAGCAGAATTTCAATGTTGGTGCAAGCCATGGCGTAAAGTAGACCGCGCGATAATAAGTGTCTCCTCGAATTTTCTCTCTTTGGATATTATACGTTGGATATTCGTATTAGGGATGAACAAGAACTCGTGAATCCTCCTGTAATCTGTATATCTGCGGAACGTTGAATGTCGCATTTTCATGAGAGGCTACGTCCTATTGTTGCAACACGACGACAATAGGAACACGTGGCCCGATCGATTAAAGATATTCCGCTACGTCCGCCATCCGTGGTACTCGAGACATCCATTAAGGATATTAACCCTTTATTATTACTTGCCGGATGCCTCGCGAGAGAATGAAACGCGAAGAATAAGAAAGGAGATGACAAAGCGCAAAATTACGTCCGGCTGATCCGAGCAAGCGATGGATAATGAATGTTAAGTAAACGACCCTTTTCTCCTTGAGGTTAATGATTTAAAGGTAAAAACGGTGCCAGCGGTATCAAGGGATCATAAACAAACCTATGCTCTCCGCTTTAATAGTCAGCTGGATCGATTCTCCAATTTTACGAACTCACCTGAAACATAAAGAAATGGGAATCGTTAAACTCTACAGGATGCAGCTTCGCGTATATACATAGTACATGTATACAGGCGTACATATAAATCGCGAGGAATATACCATGTATTTATTAGTTTGAAAAATTTTCTCTCGTTGGATAGCGAAACACATCAAGATGCTGTACGTTAATAATACATGGACGTTTTTCTATCTGACTTGAACCTTTTATTGCGATACTTTCTTTTGTTGCTTTGTCGTATTGGGATTGTGAAACCCAATAACTTTTCTCATGTTTCCTTATCTATACTGGGAAAAATGGTCTGATTGGATTAAATAGTAATTCTTGTGGAAAATTAAATAGTAATTCTTGTGGGCGAATCAGAATTTTCTGGTTAAATCTACTAGAATTCTAAAGATAAAATTCTGATTGATATAATTATTATAGTAAAAATAAGAATTCTAGTAAATTTTACCAGAAATATTGTATTAAAGTATCAGAATTTTGGTTATTTCAACTAGAATTCTAATAAATTTAATCAGAAAATTATGATTCGCCATTTTCAATCAGAAATTTTTTCAGCATAAATATCAATAAGTGCTTATCTATATAATAAATGTACAAATATTAGATTTTAAATATACATATAAAAAAATCATACAAATAATAAAATCCCATAAAATTCAACTTTGATTTGAAATTGTGGGAAAAAAAACGTATTAATTGAGATTAAATATAAATCATTTCAATAATTTGCTGGGGTCATTTTCAATACAAAATTAACAAATTCATATTCTAGTAAAGTTATTATGCATATATTGAACATCATGGAGACATCAAACTGATAAACAATTTCTTTAATTAATGTTACATACGTCATGAAACTTTCTGAATATAATATCCAAAGATAAAAATTATCGCACGTCTTTAGTATTTGGAATATTTAATCGTAAGTCGAAAAATTGATAATAAGATGACAGTGACATGGCTAAGTTAAATGCAGAATATAAAAGTGTACAATACAAATTGTTCTGAGCTTGTTACACTAAATATGATTCTCATGATCAACGGGATAAAACATATTTAATCTCAATTAATACACATTGTTTTACAATTTTCACTCAGTATTGGCTTTCGTTGGATTTTTTCATTGTGATAATTTATTTTATTTGGGGTATTGTCTTTAAACAAAAAATAATCAAAATATATATTTGCTAGTCATTATTTGTAAATTATATTTTTGAATTATGAAAAGTGTATTCGCAAAGATGTAGGTTTATAAATGTTACGCCCAAATTGTATGTATAGCAGAAACTAAGTTTAACTTCAAACATTATTTCAATTTCGCCATTGCTATAATTAATAACAATAAAATAATAATACAATTAGTACGGCTAATGTTAGTAATATGACAGAATAATTTCAGAAAACAATATAGAAATTCTCTTATTTTCATATTATATAGCTCGTTTTGTTTATTAATTCGTAAGCTTTCAATTTGCAACACACAAATTACATCTACATCCTCATACGACCGCGTTAATTCGTGCGTGGCATATGCACGACGAAATCCAGTAGAATCTGTCGGACGAGCGATAACGAAATGAAATGCACACGTTCAGAAGGTACGACCGACTGTCCTGCGAGATACGTTTGGCGTAATAAGAAATACATCGTTCCATGCCGTGCGGTACACGGTTTGTACTATATGTGTTTCGACGTTTCCGGCGGCGCGCGGCTAATGAAATGGTTTCGCCATAGGGCGAGCAGCGAGCGAAACAAGATATGTCGTTGCCGCTGTAATGGCAAGGAACGCAATGAATTAATTTCCATCATCCGGCGGGGCCGTGACCGAAGCTGGCGAAGTCGTGCGTCACGTTGCTGACGCACGACAGCGAGGCTCGGGAGGAGCTTTCCGATTAATTACGGTAGCCCGTGTACGAATGGGAGACCAGATTGGATGGCCGTGACTGAACGCGTCGACAAGAAAAAAAGTTCCAACCGACAACCTCCTATTATAGTGTCCCGAAAACGTCGCGTTCTCTTTCAATTCTTTCGCGCGCTCTTTTTGTCTAACTTACGGGATCGATCCTTCCTGACTAAAATTGCCGGAGGGAATCCCGGAGGGTTTTTTTAAGTTTTAGCAGCGATTGAAACAAACGACATATACAAACGCATCCTGCGGCACATTGCGTTGGACAAATTTTTCCGAAGCGCCGAACTTTAATTTCACCAGCAAACGATTTACTGTTACGCAATTGTTAAGATAACATTGTGATTTCTTGAGCATCGATTCATATACTCGTATTGGCGATTGAATTTAAATTAGAATGTCGCGTTATGCATCTCAATTATACACTGCACGATTATAAATTGATAAAAATGTATTTCATTCTTTTTTTGTGTTTTAAATTATTCAATTCAATATCTACGCGATATTCAACTATACTCAATATTCTACTTAAGAAAAAAATCAACATGGGATAAAATCGAATCGTTATTAAGGTTGCTATTAAAATTATAAGAACGTTGATTCTAGATTCGTTAGGGCCGGGCAGAGTGATATATAACGTAACATAACACATCCTATTTCTCGTGTACAAGACGACTACAGCGATACTAACCAGATGCGCATGTTCGTGAATGCAAATGACTTAATCCATCTTCTCTCGCGCGTGTGTACGCGTGTATCCCCGGGATCAGCCTCCGCGTCTTAACTCAATTTCAGGATAGATAATAGCCTTCGATGAAGTCCCATCGATATCTCGGCGAGAAGCCGCGTTTTTTAATAAGTAACACATGCACATCGCGCGCCATAAAAAGGAAAGGTACAGTTTTTTCTCTTGTAAACACCACGGGTCGCTCATTCGATATAACGTTCGTTTTGTCAGGAACGCGGATATCGTTTGTCAATGTCCAATCAACGTCGCGGACGAGGACACCTCCAAGGAGAGCACGAGAGGAAGAATAGCGGGAGAAAAAAGGAGAGGCGCCTACGCCGAAAGCGAGAACTTTTTTTGGTCGGATTTCGTTTTAAAAAAACTCTCTCTCTCTCTCTCTCTCTCCCATTTGTTCTCGTCATCGATCAGATTTCCCTCCCGATCTTCTTCCTGATGTTCTCCGGGTCATCCGTTAATCCACATTCTTCCACGTCAACGCGACGCTCGATCGTTCGATCTGATCATTTTTAACGCTATCCGGCCCGGATTTGGGAACTGGCGCGAACCGGCGATAAGTTATTAATTATCACATTTCTTCTCTCTCTCTCTCTCTCTCTCTCTCTCTCTCTCTCTCTTCAACGCCCATGTCGACAGCCGATATATCGTTATATCGGTTCCGAGACGGTTGGGCAACGACACTTTTTCCCAAGCTGAGCTTTTATTAAAAATTACACGCGTTTAATTAAAATGCGTTTGCCCCTCCTCTTGTCCTTCTCTTCTTCCTCGTCCTCTTGTGACGATACCATTCGAAATAACTCCTCCCTACCCAAATTGGAAGTGCCTTTCAAATGAACTGCGTGATATTAAGGTTTTCTTTCTCTGTAGAATTCGCAGATTTTTCTTTCTTGAAAGGATACTGCAGGAAATTTATAAGGCAGAGATATACGCTATATACTATAATACACTAGAAATGGTGTATCGTCGCTATAGAAGAAAATCGATTCGCGCACATATAAGAGCGTAAGTGTCATATTCGCAGAAAACAATTTCTCGTTGTGGACCAGTATCTAGATACGTCGCAAACAGTAGCGCTATAAAATAAGACCCGTTTACGAAGTCCAGAACAAATGTGAAGAATACTTTTCTATTTTTCCAATAAACAAAGTATTATTCTTGAAAAGTAGCTCTCTTTTGGAAATTTTTACTCTTGTTTTAAAAAGGGAGTTGAAAAGATTGATTTTTCTTACAACTTTCTCGGTACATCGCAAGTCGATACTATAGTTATATAATACGATATAATTAGAAAAATAAGTGAGAGATGTTATAAATTATAAATTAGCTAACTCTGATATAATGAATTAAAAATCAATTGTTAAATATTAACCATCAATTAATTTAAAAGCATATATTATATAATTGTTATATTCTCCTGTGACATTTTATAATTAGAATTAAATATTTAATTTCTTCCTTTCTTCAGTGGATGCATATTATATATTAATGGGTAGTTAATATTAACTATTTTGAAACATTTATTTAGAAAACGTTTTATCGCACGTAAAAGTAACTTTCTTCTTCCGCAGATGGAATTTGTCTAATAGTCGGAATACCATTTTTACGGTAATAAATAATTATAAGTCCCATTTGCAAAGTTTGGGACTCAAATGTGAACAGTATTTTTCTATTTTTGCGATAAATAAAATATTTTCTTAAAAAAGTAGCTCTCTTTCTGAAATTTTGACTCTTGTTTTAAAAAAGAAGTTGAAAAGGTTAGTTTCTTTTCCAAGTTTCAAGATACCATAATTATATAATAGAATGTAATTATAAAAATAAGTAAGAAATATATAATTATAAATTAACCAATTCTGATATACTAAATTAATTAATCAATTATTAAATACTAATGGTAAGAGAGATAATTTAAAAGCATATATCTATTATGAAATTATTTTATTCTCTTTTGTGACATTTCATAATTATTTTAGAATGAAATATTTAATCCCTTTTTCTCTCCATAACATGCGCATTAAGCGCTAATAACGAATAACAAATATTAATCGCTCCGAAATATTTACTCGGGGAGCGTTTTCTTGTATGGAAAAATAATTTTGCATCTACCGCAGATGTAGTTCACGTATAATAGTGAGAATTTCATTTTTGCGGCAATGTGTAATAATAACGCGGATGATTCTTTGCCACGCGCGCGCACGAGAAGAGTGCCGATGCATTAGAAGGGCGCGTTTAACCATCAATCGTACCACTCGTTCTCGCCGGATTTATTCCCGGGTTCGCTCCCCGACAGGCGTGGCGTGGCGTGGCGTGGCGGATCGGATTTATTATTCCGCGCATATCGATATCCCAGTGTGATATTTCCAACATCGTTCGCGCGCACGTCCACCTTCCGAAATCCGAACTCCCCCTTCAGTAAATCGAGACGGACCCGCCCAGGTTGGCAACCTGCTCCGTCAGGTCGTCAAGTTCTGGGCGTTGATTACCGGTCTCCGAGTTGCCGTGAGAACTGAGAGCTCGGTGACTCGAGGAAGAAAGACGAACGAGCTGACTGCGCAGAAAAGCCATGTGCAGTGGCCTCCAATCTAGAAATATCGAAATCACGACGGGAGGTCATGCGGCGAGAAAAGATTGGCCGATGCCCACTATCGCCTATCTCTTTGACTAGCTCTAGCTGCACAAAAAAAAAAAAACAATCTAGCCGATAACCAATGGTGCGTAAACGCGAGTGAAAAAAAATAGTTTCCGTGTGATGTAACGGGATTCATATCAAAGCACCGCGTAAAAGCCATGTTATAGTGTTGATATATATTCAAGCGAGATTTCGTCAAACTTTTCAATTTGCTTTCTCATACACACCCAAAATCAAATGCTTGAAATGTGTCCTGTATATATACATATATAAAAGTAGGAAGTAAATATCCTAGACAATATGTGTGTGTGTGTGTGTGTGTGTGTGTGTGTGTGTGTGTCTAAAAGATGTTTCAAAGAAACGTCTTTTAGATTGTACTATCTAAAATTCCAAGAATTTTTCAAAGTCCCAAGAATTTTCCTAGTTGCCAAGAATTTTCTCAACTTCCTTGGTAGTTATTAAATGTGACGTCGTTATTAAATCGATGATATATAATATAGTGAATGCAAAAGGTATTCGTATAAAGAAAATATTTTTAAAAAATCTTGTTTAGTAATTTATTAATAAAGAATAAAGTAGATATGCATATTCCTCAAAATTAGTTTACCTAAAAAGATATGTAATGTTTGAAGTGTTTACGCGAGAAATTTAGCTTCTGAGATCAGGCTAAGTTTTTTTTTCGTTTATATTAAGACGAAACGTATTCATTATATAAAATTGTTATTTAGTGTTTATTTTTTATAAATAAAACTTTTGTATAAAAATTTCTCCTATACACTCTGAATTTCTTACAGTGAAATCTCACTCCAAGAAAGTGAAAATACAACCACTCTTGAAAAAAAAGTGAAAATATTTTACTTCTCGAAAAAGAGTGACAATTTCCACTCTTTTTAAAGTGAATTTTTATTTCAAAGGAGTGAAATCTTACTCCAAAAAGGGATTTCACTCTAAAAAGAGTGAAGATTGTTGTACTTTTTTTCAAGAAATGAAATATTTTCACTTTTTTAAGAGTGATTACAGTTTCATTCTCTTAGAGTGAGATTTCACTGTAAGAAATTTAGAGTGTATGAATACTTTTGCACCCACTGTATTTGATTTTACGAAAATTTTGCGTATATTACAATGTTCTGAAAAAAATTGTTAAGCAAATTCTAAATCTAATACAAAATTTTCCATAACTGTATTTACCGTTTTTAGGAAATTGCTTCACATTTATATAAACCTCAAATTTTGTCAAGTTTTTTTTTTATATCAAATCTTCCACCTATCATTTTCTTTACTGTCGCTTAGAATCAATTTCGGAGGTCCGCATGCACGCGCGCATTTAATACCGATTAATAAAGAAACCCAATTGATTTTAATAACGAAACGAGATAAGAGTGAAAGAAGGGGTCAAGTTGAAAACGGCACGTTCCGAGTTAAGAAGCCTTAATAGGCGCGACATCTCTCCAATTACGAAGGTCAGATCGCCGCGCTGCTTGTCAGCTGCCAAGTAGGAGGAGAACCTGACATCATCAGGCCCACTCCCCTCCCCCCTCACCCCTCGCGACATTAACATGAGGAATTAGAGCCGCGCGCCGAATCTAAATTGATACGTCTGTTTCAAGCCGACACTTTCGCCGTTCTCGTGCTGTTTTCGGTATCGTTACGGTACGCTCCGCAGTGAAAATTCCCGGCTGTAAATTCCACGCATAATTTTCCCATTGAAAATTCGGCGGACAGGAGGCGGAGGCAAAGACGTCGGAGAACAGAAAGACGAAGCGAGTTTCCTCTTATCGTTAGATGGCTCTTTCCAAGTCGGCGTGCCTCCGTCTTTTGGCGCGGATACGGATTTCGTTTCCAGCCAATCTTCTTTTTCGTCACCACCTGCATTACGCATTGATCCCGTTGCGGCGCGGACGGAAATGTACGCCAAGGATCCTCCATTCTGGGATTCGGCAACGGGCTTGAGCCCAACGGGACGGTTAATGCGGAAAGTGGCATCCTCGCCTGACGAAATCCCGCCGAGTGCGCGTCCCAATATTGCAGAAAAGCAGGAAGATAGAGAGACAGAGAGCGAGAACGAGAGCGAATGAACGAGCAAGCGAAAGAGAAAAAAAGAGAGAGAAAGCGAGAAAGTGAGCAAGTGAGTGAGTGAGTGAGAGAATCTACAAAAGGCCGACTGATGCGAAAGCGACGCGATCTAGGTATATTTTTACATACACGAGAGAGAACTTGAATCTTGCGACATCAAGAAGTGAACGCGACGTTATGCGAAGACAATCCCCCATAGCGGGCAATAGAAAAAAATAGGAACGAGAGGAAGAGAATAAAGGAAGAGTATAAAGGGAGAGAAATGTCATATACATATACATATGTCGAAATGCAATGCTGTCGCCCATCGCGAATAAATCCTTTGTGCGAACATTTTTCTCCGTTAATATAAAGAAAATTTTCCTCTGTAGCGAATTTTAATTAACGTAAAATCGTATTTCTCGAGCTCGCGATAAATACTCACGTGACAAATTATTATTTATTACGAATAAACCCCGCACAATTAAATAGCGAATAAAGATAATTCATTGTTACTCTTATTTTCTGCATAATCCTTTTTAATAATTTCATACAATTTTTATTTTAGTACACATCCTTTATATATGTATACATTTCGCGATAGCTACTGCAAATATTAAACTATTTGGTTTCTGACAATATAATATGTGATCTTAAAATTCAAAATTTAAATATATCCTCAATAAAATGTTTGCCAATTTTATATAATTTCATCAAAAACCTAGAATATAAAAATTGTGCTTGTTCTGCTGACTAATAAAATAAGAGCTATAAAGTAATTAGTCTCGCTATTAAAATATTTTTCTCCTGATAGTAAAAGAAATATTTGTACCGTCATTTATTACAATATGTAGTTGCCTATTACATAATGAGAGCAAGAAATGGTGAGATACTGTTAAATCTTGTATGAATGCATCGACAGTTACAAACGGACAGCAGAGAGGCGCGAAACAAGACGCTACATAAAAAATGTAGCAACATATGTCCAAATCGGTTTCGTTCGTAACTATTGGGTTGTTACATGTGAAACGTCGAATGTCGAAAGTTTCGATTTTGCAGAGTGTCACCGTAAAAGAAATGTCTTCTTGAACGTGTCAAATATCACGTATCGCACATCAAAGTAACGTAATTTATTTTAACAAAGATACGTATTTCAGAGAAATGTCGACGATTTTTCGAAAGTTACAGTAAATTTACAGTAGATTTTTTTTCAGTACTTAGACAATTTGAAAGTTGTGAAACGTTATGCCATGATTTTTAAATCAGATGTGACGTTACAGAAACAGTCCACAGAATAAATTCCACTCTTGAAGGAGATGTGTTAATGTGGAAAAAAAAAATGAGAA
>Ga0157363_1004326_pt1 | contig 13084 bp, 5 predicted proteins | sample AttsexASBM1_FD_111477 | JGI IMG/M metagenome (GOLD analysis project Ga0157363, IMG submission 111477) | Fungus gardens microbial communities from leaf cutter ant in Ribeirão Preto, State of São Paulo, Brazil - Atta sexdens ASBM1 | ecosystem: Host-associated > Fungi > Mycelium > Unclassified ...
AAAAATTGTTTTACAATTTTAAAAAAATTACACTATTTCTAAAGGATATGCATTGTAGAATATTATCAATCTTTATTTAATTGTAAATTATTAAAGAAAATAATAAAAATTGAGATATAATAAGTAAGTAAGTTATTAACATTAAAAAACTCCACGCGAGTAAGGTTAATTAATATAATCGTATATACTTTTTCAAGAAGTCCAATTGTGTGGTAATCGAATGTAAACGATGAAAAGTCTTTAATACAGCAAATTGGACAAAGTAAAACAATTAATGTAAATTTAAAATAAGAAGATAATTAAAATGCATTCCACATCTTTGAAGCACGTACAATCTCGGAAAGATTTGCATCGATGAAAGGCAAGAAGGTAATGAGTCAAAGCATACTCGTATAATTGATATTAAACTCTTAAATTGTCGGAAAACGGTAGTTTATTGAAGATTAAATAACCGCGGTAAGGAGAAAGAGAGAGGCGGAATTTATGATTTTCTTCATTTTCCGTAATATCCTTCGCGGATTGATTCCATTTGGCCAATCGCCCGGTGCAGCGTTCGTATATAATAAAGTATCTCTCTCCATTTATCCGGCTGAATCAAATTTGATCAGGTGTAATCCGACTTTAGGTAATAATCGCCAATGCTATTATTCAATAGCTGAAAGCATTATTGTGATATTTTATATATAAAATATGTAATTTCTGCTAATAATATAAAATTTAAATATATAATAATAATTTAGAAACAAATTTAAAAAGCTCAACTCAATTTCACAGTCGAATTTTGAAATAAAATTTACTATTTTCTCTTTTTTTAATTCAAAATATGTATATTGTAACATACATAATTAGTTTTCTTCAAACAATGTGAAAACACGGATTATGTATAAACGGATTATGTTAATATATAATGATATAATCTTGTTTTGATAATTTTGTGGGGGATCAAAGTAGATATTAAGAAAAGCCTAAAATGTTCATTCCGCTCAATAATTAAATTCTGTAAATTTCACAATACTTTCGCACACATATGGTATATTTATATATTAAAAGCGAAATCTTCGATCCGACATTTTTGTTTCGTTTTTGAATCTGTATGATTTACTTTCGAAGACAGGAAGAACGTACATAAATGATCGTTTGGCAGCATTTCGTAGCAGGAGAGGGGAAAAAAGAACGACATCGTGAAAGTTTTAATCGAAAAAGTTCGAACAATGCGTCCCGGCTGGTTCTAACAATAAGACCGATAGGACAGTTCCAAAGCACCGGCTGCGCGTTAAGCGTTTTATTATTCCGAGGGACAGCGGGATATTATTATTGATTGCTCTCTGCGGCATTGATCTCCGTTGTTTGCGAGTATCTCTCGATCGACCCCTATGGCGCCACGTAGAAATAACCGGGATTTAATTTCCACTTATTTTACCTTCCGCGGATATACACGACGGTTAGCTGTTGAAAAGACAAATACTGTGGATGGCACTTTGCCCTTTTTAGTGTCTGCTTGAAAAAAGCTTGATAAAAGAACCAAAGTTCGTCTCTTTCTCTCTCTTTCTCTCTTTCTCTTTTTGACCACTCGGCGTCGGAAAATATGTTTTGTCTACTGTCGATCGCGTGATGGCGAAAAAAGGGACGAGCTTAAAACGCGAGTAATCAAAAATTAAGAGCGGAGAAAACGGTCGAGTTTGCAGAAATAAAATCCCAAGTATCGTCGCGATACACGTTATGTGGAAGAAAAATATCATAAATTGGCGTAATAAACATCGAAAGAAATCGTTGAAGAAAAGAAAAATAGAAAGCAGATGAAAACGAAAAGAAATTTTATATATATATATATATGTGTGTGTGTGTGTGTGTGTGTGTGTGTGTGTGTGTGTGTATATATATATATAAAAGGAACCATAAGCCTGTTTCTAACTTCTATGTTGGTATATATTACAGGATATTATCTGTTTCCGATAAAAGCGCGACGTAAGGCGATATCTTGCGTCTTTCTTCCTTCCTTATTTGTTTTCTTCCTTTTGAGTGGAGAGATTTTCTTCGGCGATTCTCTTGCGTTCGGCGCAGCGAGCTCGATAAAACGGCGAGAAAGTATATCGATATAGTTTTCGGAGCCTCGTCACGTCAAAACTTTCGTCAGTCTTCGAACGAGATAAAAGTCTGAAGTCGCTTAAGCCGGGACGCCTCGCGCATAAATGATCAAAGGAAAATAAAAAATTCGGATGTCGCAATTAGGCGCCACTCTTGAGAAAGTACATCAAGCGATATTTTATGCACGGCTCCGAGAATTTAAACGATGTATTAGCCGTATTTAATTAATTTTATTTAATTAAATATCAACAATCTTTTTAATTAAGAAAATAAGCGATGCTTATACGATATATTAAATAAATATATCTGTTGCAGAGAGCCTGGTTATTGCAATTTCCAACGCAGTGCGGCATAACTTATGAATTTAACATAGCAAATTTGCATTTTGATCAATTTATCATGTTAATATATGATAAATTAGCATAATAATACGTGAAGATATTTTCATACATAACTCACGAGCGAGTTGTGTCAAATTACTGCGTAACATACCGTTTATGTGTATATTTCTATGTTCAGATTCTTTAATAATAACTAATTTTAGACAAATATTCGATTTTCTATATTTACAATTCAACGGAGCACTCGTGTGCAGAGATGATTGTGCGACAAAATCGGAAAAATCGGAGAGACAAGTGGAAAAAGATCCAAGTTCGTTCGATCTCTCCGTTTTCACGTACGACTTTCAATTTGCAAAATGAAACGATCACCAAGTCAATAGAATGCTCGCGACGACATCCATCGAACGGCTTCCTTCACAAACATTCAAACGGAAGCATTCGAAGCTCTTGTTTGTACGAACGGCCTCCTTCATCACAAGATCGGTGTTGTTAACTGTGCAAGTAAAGTACATTTCGGTGTTATCGAAATATCTGCGAGGCAAAGTGCGAAAGCTAAGAGAATTGGAATCTTTCTATGCTTCTCCGTAGCAGTCTAGCGCTATTTCTGAGTAACGATAATAAATGAGCTGGCTGCATTGATCGAAGCGCAGCCCGTATTTCTTTCTAAGAGTTAACGAGGTTTGTTACTAATGTCTTGCTTTCGCTTATATAAATTCCGGAGAATAAAATGAAATCGCTAATAATGGACAAGCAACAATAGAACACGTTACATCGATTAGAATGTAATTAAATATATCATATTTCTTTATAAAAAATGACACAAGTCCAAAATATTATATTATTTAAGAGAGAGAAAAAAATTGCATATTTTAAAATTAATTATTTATTACGGCAGTATTAAACATAAGTTAATTTAAATGATAATCACTAATTGCTTGTTTCAAGTTCTCTGATAGAAATACAGATTATCTTGTTATGATATAACGTTTATATGGTATATTTCTAAAACCTACCCTATTTTAATCATTGACTTTTTCTTTGGAAAGTATATTTGAATTTAACTCCGTTCATTTTTTTTTATTTAGAATATAATCGGCCCATAAAATTCGAAAATTTTCGACTTGTGTTGCTTTTCTTGCAGAGTGCGATATGTAATTAATACATTTTCGATTTCGATTAAGATATGCATATTTATAAACTATACAATAATTTGCTTAAAATGTTTTGCTTATAATGAGGGATAATATGATGCAATATCCCAAATGCATTTTATTACATGTCGCACATTTCGTTTAAACTTCACGTTATAAAGTAATTACGTTGCTCTTGTAATTTCCGATACTTCTTAGAATGTTACCCCTGGGAAATAAAACATTAGGTACGGAAAAGAAATTACAACGTGGACGTAGCCAGTTCCACGACGACTTAATCGAGTCAGTTGGGAAACGAACATTATCGTCGATCGAAAGAGTTCAAGACTCGAGGAGCTCATAGTCATCATTTCACTTGCTTGGAAACGACGTGCAGTAACATCAATGAACTTCTGCAGTGAATCTATGAGCGCCATTAAAGATAAAAATGATTTCACAATTCTTTTAAGTTGTACCGCGATACTGATTTAATTGAGTTTTACCAATTCTATGGACATTGACCAAAAGAATATTTTGTGAAATAAAAACATATCTCAGAATAACATGCGAGTAATTAAATCTATGGTCATCATTAGGGTCACAAAACTGTCTCACAATTCTCGTAAGTTGCATTCCGATGCTGATATTGAATGGAATTTTATCAATTCGATCTATGGATATTGAAAAAATATCCTGCAAAATAAAAGAATCCAGAATGACATGAGAGTAATTATAAATTACATCGAGGTGGAATACAATTCCAATAATTGTTAATATAGCTTCTATGAAGATAATATTCACCTGCAAAATTTGACAGAGTCAAACTGTTACATTATATTAAATTCCTGAAAACACGACACTAACTTTACTAGAAGTTTATCGCGTGTTTATTTCACGTTTATGTTGTTTTAATATACTTCACATGTCAGGAGATGTCCTTGCTAAAATCTTTTCCTTGTCATCCTCCTTGTATATATTCAAATGTTTCGAATAATAAATCACCTGACGTTTGAACGCAGCGAGGAATATATATATATTTCTCGCTGCGAATATATATATATAAATATATATACGCGAATATATATACGCGAGGAATACATTATAATAGTTTATGCATTAAAGGAAAGAACAAGAAAGGATGCGTTACTGCTGCGTAAAAAGAGAAAATAATCTACGCTTTCGTCACTTTCGTAGCAGCCGCATCTTCAAATAACAAACAATTGGATATCGTTAATTAGAGAAAGTCTAGAGTATCTTGAGGTCGATACTCCTGAAATCGATACCGTTGGTGGATACCTCATACTAGATACGTTCGAGAGTATCAACTAAATTGGATTGCATTGGACTGGATACATGTATCGCACTCCAACGCAGTTCATTTCCGGAAAACAATAACCAGCTGCATCGCCAGACAGAACATTTTGCGAATAGCAATCGGTAGCCTGAGGAGAAAAAAGTCTAAAGAAGTACGTTACATTAAAAGACAACAGCATTATTATTTTAGTTTCTCAAAAATAAACATTATCTCGCTAATGAAAGAAAATATTCCTTAGAAAGAATCGCTAACAAACTGAAAATAATTCATTAAATCTTATTTAATTTTGATATTTTCATTAAATAAACTATAAATAAATTAAAATGATATAAATCGTAAATTGTAAATTACAATGTATATTGTAAGAGAAAAGAGCTTTATAATTTATTAATTTAAAGTAGAAAGATGATTTAACAATAATGATAATCGTACTAATGTTGTAAAAATTATATTTATACGTTTATTAACCGTGAATGATAAATATTAATGAATCATTATATCCTATTATTTCGTCAACTTTGTTCTTTGGATTTACAAACAAAACCAATTTTCATCATATTAAACCAGCTTTTAATTATTGTATACAAGAATTTATCGTATCGTTGGAACATTGAACGTAATTTATGCGTGAAAATGTAATGCTATTAACAGTCACATTGACTCTTACAGCTGCATAAAAATATCACAAAATGGATCAGAACTCTTCGTCCATTAATCTATTTATACTTCGATATGTATCCATTCACATTTCACAAAATATTTCATTCGAGAGAAAGCCATTACCGATGGATACAGATCTTTGTATGTAGATGCAACATAATGTATCAGCCACAGAAGCTGCAGAATTACATATAAATGTAGAAATTACGTATAAAATAACTTTTTAAAAAGTATTACCAAATACTTTATCTTGCATAAAGCTATGTTTACATTTTATGTCTCTTAAATATTTTAGATATTTAAGTATAAATAATACTTTTTGTTTAATTAAATTACTATTTCCATTCACACTACAATAATAAGATATTGTATGTTAATGTATATATCTATAATATGTTCAAGACGTAATATGATCAAATTTACAATACACGTACTTTCATTATTTTTATCTCAACGCTATTTTCTTTCTCCGCATAAAACTCGTGTAATGTCGCGTGACGGTTTACATTTCTTAACCACGCGTTTCAACATTCATTCATGATATTTTTGACGACATAGTCAATGTCTCATGCAAACGCAACCGTTATATCAGCGCGCACGCGATAATTCTGTATAATGGAATCGCGTGTGCTTATGAAGACATCATAAATCGAGAGAAAAAAGAGGCAGGGCGCGGCTAACGTGTGCAACTATAATGTTTATACGAAATGTGAGACGCAATGCGTAAAAAGAGAGAGTTAACCGATGTTATTCTTTGAGAATAATGTCTCCGGCATTATGAAACGCACGACAACGGCATACTCTTCGTTGTCGGTCATTTTCACGCGCAATAGTATTCTCGCCACACGGTCTCTAAAATTGCATCTGGTTGTTGCTATGCATACGTTCGTATACCTCGCTGTAATTAGTGAGTTCTTCCAAGCGGACGGACTTCATCACGACACTACACCCGGAAATCACGCGTGCACGCGTCTGCGGCTACCGTCTACCTTCCGCTCCATTTGTCCGGTAAATGACAAACTGTAATGTGCAAGCTCGGCGTTCCGCAATTTTCTTCGATCATGCAAAATTCGAGATAAACTTTCCACGATAAAACTTAGATTTAATAAATTTTCTAGAATTTTCTTACTTGAAAGTATTGAGAGTTGGAACAAAAGTTTGGAGAGCTACTTCAGTTGTAACTTGGTTAAAAATAAATGAAATTTAAATTTAAGAAAAGAATTTTAAAGCTTAAAATCTATCATTCCAAAGGTCACTGTGTCTTTTTGAGTTTCTATGAATTTGGTCATTTTTACATATAACTGAAAATTGAACGAAATGAGAAATTTCCTTCTCTCTTTGGGCTTGTTATATATCCAAAAAAAAAAAAAAATACGAAAAATTTCAACTTTTTATCATAAAAACTTAAAGTTTTATCTTCAAAATCATTTTTCTTTAATTTTTTCTAATTGTAAAGACGTTTTATTACTGAGTTATCACGGATTAAGTAAAACAAGCATTTTAACTTTAATAATTTATAACTAATGGTCATTAAAAATCATCGTACCATAATTTAAAAAAAAAACAGATTTTTAAAGCTTAAACACTTTGCTCTATAGAAGGTTGAATTGAAATTAAAACAACAAAATTAGCGCTTATAACAAAAATGTTTCTAACATTTATCTCCAACAGAAATTCCACGACAGAAGGAAAGCGCTGTCTTTGATGAGGGATTCATCTCGCGCTTGTTCATAATAATCGGCACATAACAGCGAATAGAGTAGAGGCGAATCGTGCAAATTATGCAAATTATGCAAATCGCGCGAGCGACCGGTAATTTAGGGGTCACTGTCATTACCGATAACCATATAAATATATGAGCGAATGCTCGATATGCATCCGACATGATATTTCCTGGAGAGAGAGAGAGAGAGAGAGAGACCGCAAATATTTTACCGAGACCGAGGACTGTATGCGGTGGATAAATATCGCCGTGCACGTGCGAATGCGAGCTATGCGTTGCGCTATCGATTCCCTGATAAACCGTGGCATCCATTTGATTATAGGAAATTTGTAACGAAGCGACTTCAAATTGCAGTCACGTTTAAACGCCGGATGCGGCGCGTCGTTCGCACGACCGGCGCGTTGAGAAAACAGATCTGATTGATCCGAATTAACATTTCCATTTGCATAAACGAACGAGTAAACCCGGACGGTCCGCAGGCAAAGCCTCGATGTTGCCATGGAAAATTTTCATGCCCGTAGGTATACGATGAAGATGAAACCGATGGGCGTCGATCAGAGCATTAATCGTGAGCCGTATACCTCGAAACGCAAACTGTTTGTCGAACGGTCTAAAAGCATTCGCCAAATCCTACCGAAAGCATATTCCCCGCGGCTAATTTAACTTTAATGAGTTCTCCGGAATTTCCGGTTACCATAGGTCATTCCATGATCTTAGTATCTGTAGATACACACACACACACACACACACACACACACACATATACTCGTACATACGCATGTATAATGCAATTCTTTCATCGAATTTATTTTTAAAGTACACTGAGTGCTCTCGATTTAATAACTTTAAGACTTACTGTTCGCACATTGCGATAAAAATTTTAGAGGCAAATGAATTTTTAATTGACTAGATTAAAAACTAATTTGCAAAATGATAAATCTTATCGGTTTCAAATTCCATTTTCGATAATGGATGTGAAGTTGATAGCATTTATGACATATAAAATGAATGTGTAGCATTTATGACATAAAATGAATATCAAACTGAATTCTTTTGCAATAATTCAACAAGATATTTATATGAGTGAGTCCCTCGTTTACACGATGCAAGAAAATGATTTCAGTATTTAAAGCATCTTACGTAATTGTACTGGAGACAAAAGATAATATTGATGAACCGATCCCGATTAAATCTTGCTATTGCAATTCTATCGGATACGTCTCGATATATGTGATATATTGCCTACAACGAGATAATTAATCTCATTAGTGTTCAACGAGGGATTCTGCGCTAATGAGATGCCGTTTTTTCACATTCCTACTAATGGTATGCTCGTCGCTCAGCATATTCAGCATATTTCATTGAAGAACAAGGCGACTCTTTGAAATCTCAAGTTCGAATAGCAACATATTCTTCACATTTCGTCTTGTTAACGAGAAACTCGGTGTTCAGTTACACGGAAAGAACGGTTTTGCTGAAGTATCTAAAAGTTTAGCTTATAAATGCAGATTTGAAGATAATTTTGTTAAGCTCAACCTGATTAAACTCTGTTAAAAATTTTTGAAGTGGTATTCATCATACTTGACCTTCCTACATAATTATTTTAATGGGCCAACATAATTATTTTTAGATTTGTGTCTAATAATATAAACAAGATTAGCCTAAATTTTTAAATACTTCAGCAAAATCAGTTTTTTTTTCATGAAAGAAAAATCGGTTTTGTTGAAGTATCTAAAAATTCAATTAAATGCATATCTGAAAATAATTTTACTAGACTATTAAAATAATTATGTAGGACGCTCAACCGATTGTTAGAAAAATCAAAACTATGCAGCATTGCTCATCATGCTTGAATTTCCTACATAATTATTTTGACGATCCAATAAAATTATTTTTAGATTTGTATCTATCTAAATTTTTAGCTACCTCAGGAAAATCATTCCTTCCATGTATATGTTCTCGCCTTAGTTCTATAAGACTTTTAGTTTCCTTCGATATCTAACAGTGACGTATCGCCTGTTCTGGAAGTTGGTTTCCGTTTTGCAACAGTTGCTCCAGACGCTTCGCCGCCGTAAAAGAGCGCGCGTTTCCGAAAATCAAGAGTCGAGAATTTCACTTGTTGTTAGGTATTACACGAACGCGGAGAGTTCTGCCGTGAGAGGGACGATTCTCTCTCTACCCTACCTCCTCGTATCTTTCGCTCTATCAGCGTCTACATCGCGTTCTGCATCCGTTCTCGTAAAGATTCACTTGAGCGGAAGTTCTCGCACGAACGAGGATCGACCGGCGAAGAGGAGGAGCGCGTAGGAGTGCGCGTGCGAAGAAAACGACGGCGGCGAGACAGAGCGGAAAGAAAGGCGAACGGCGAAAGATACGCGGAATGAAGGAAAGAGAAAAAGGTATAAGAGAGGAGAAAATGCCGAGAGGAGAGAAGGGGGGAGGCAACAGACGGCTCCTTTCCCATTTATTTTCGTCTTCTCCCGCCGCGCCGCGACCGCGCCTCGTCCGTCGCGCGTCCCTCGACAAGGAATTTCGCATTTCTTCAACTCTCGAATGCGTCTCGGCTTCTGGACCCGTTGTATACAAAATTCGAATTCAACCCTTATAACGTGTACACGGCCTTTCCACCTCTTTCATCCGATTCACGCGGAACGGCGATCTTATCGTCGAAACCGTACCTCCACGTCTCAACCAGACGCGGTCTTAAGCCAGGCATTCCCGAAGGGACTACTCACGTGAATGCACTTCGCCGCAGCGAAAGATTCGCCTCTTCTTCGTCGGAAATTTATCGGTACGACGAAGACGACGCTAAGCTCCTCTTTCATGGGCTCGGAGAAGCGGATTTCTTGTCATCTTTACGCGCGCGCATCTCACTACCACTTTCTCGAGTAATACTTGAAGAGATACGTCAATCTACTTATCTACTACTCGGTAATTTACGAGCGGCAGTTTAAGATCCACCCGCCAAATGTCGTAGGGTTGCATTAATAATCCCTGACAAATGCGCCGAGTTTTTTATCATATCATTAGAAAAGGAGAACTCTCGTTAAAATGCTAAGAAAATAGTTTATCGTATTCTGTTCGCGAAAAAAGACACGAATTCCTGAAGTTTCGCTTCTTCCTACTACTGTTTTTTTTTTCATTTTCATTTTTACTTCTTTTCTTTGTCCCTAATAGCCGGTTTCATCCAGGTCGGTTAACTTTAACCTTAATTTAATTGACTATTTGTCTCTTTCCAGATGTAAAATTACCGGGAGACAAGGGACTGAATTAAACTAAAAAGTTAAAATTGAAGCGAAAATCATGAGTGAAATAGATCGTAAAAGAATTCTTAAATTTTTAATCTTTTACTACTCGTTTTTAATTGGCTTTAAAAAAATTGTTGCGTTCATTTATTCGTGTCTTCATTTTTTCAATTAAATTAGAAACCGTATTTAAAAATGAAATATTTTATGCAATTCTCGCAATAAGGTACGTATTATCAGCAAAAATTCTAGATTAAAAGAAATATGAAAAAGCATTTCACGAAAATCTTGTCATTTATATAACTTTATGTAAATCATTATCAAATGATTGAATTGAATCGTTGGATGGCACGGAGGAAAAAAATTTATTATGAACAAATCCTATAACCATAATAACAAATTCCATTTATAAATATAGGAATTGCAAATTAGTTGCAGGTGTAACAAATATTTATTCTTCTTTCGTACACGCGATAAAAATTATTTGCAACAAATATACAAAATATTTGTCGAATATGCAAATTTATTTACAACAAATATAAAACAAATTTGACGATTAAATTTTGTAATCACTTTCGTGTTTATAATAAATTTTTTTCCTCAGTGCAGGAAAAACAATTTTGTAATTGTTGTTAAATTCTTTAATATGATCTTGCTCTTAGTTCCTCACTATATAAACCAATCATATTAAAAAATTTTACAACAGTAGCAAAGCTGCTTTTTCTGCTGAACACAGCTAATGACATCTATAAATCCTGATTTTCCTCTACAAAGAATAATAACACGCCGCAAGCAACTTATTGTTGCACGTACATCGTGTAGCCATTGTTAATAGCAGTACTCAACCCTTCACTCGTTGTTGAAAATTCCCCATATGGAACTGGCTGCGGAAGTTAATACAAACACAAGAGTAAATAGTTCCCCCTGCGCGCATTTATCTCGTCGTCCTGCACCCTCGCTGTTTCACGTTTATCGGATCAGCAATTAAATTGCATTCCAAAAACAAAATTTTCTTTGCCGTGTAAATCAGCAGAAATCGTTTATATACAATTTTATGTCCATTTAATCGAAGATATTCAAAAATTACGATCTCTAATCTCTATAATAATATAACACTATTCACTGATATTCATTTCGAAAATATTATTCTACGATAATGTCTATGAGATCATATAATGCTGGATATTGTCGAATTCACATGCATGAATTACAATCCGATACTAAATTAAAATCTATTTTATTTGCGAAAATGCTATTATTTATCACAATCTAATCTAAAATATTTCAGTTATTTAGAGTATATAATATAATTTTTATTAAAATTAATTCAAAAAATAATTAAAAATAAGACTTTATTCTTTAAATTATTTAGATCAAAAATCAAAGTTTTAAAAGATTCTTCTTTTTCAATTATTTTTAAAAAACATTATCTTAGACAATCTTTTCGAAAACAAATTGAAAAAAGATTTTTATAAAAAATTTATAAAAAAATTATATTATTTATAATTCTTCATTTAGTTATATATATTTTGTTTAATTGAAATCTATAACAGTTATAAAAAAAAATAAAAAATATTAAATACTGTGAATATTATTCATTTTATCTTTCCCATTTTATTTATTCGATTTATATTAAAATTTAATAAAAAATTAAATGTATATGCATATGCATCAATATAAATCTAAAAAAAGTTAACATTTTCAGAAATAATACTAAATTGATGGAAAAAGTTTTTTTACGTTTGCATACGCAAATTTATCATCATTCTACACGAGAGTGCACCCCAAACGACGAATCTCGGAAAATATAAAACACTGTCGGATATCAAAATGTGCGACAAAAAAAAAACAAACATTTCTATTATAACCTACACGTGCATGTTAAAAAGAGATTTATGTCGCGCAAATAGAGGTGGGCGTTTATTTGTGAATAGTTTCCGAAAGCTTTCACCTATGGAGAATCGATGCGGTCGATCGGAAAGGGTGACCGACCCTAGGGGAAAGAGTGGCCTGAGGGTCCTCTGCGAGGAGGAAACTCGTGTAACGTCTTGATTAAGTGGCGGTTTGCACCCTCCGGCGTCGGGACACCCTCGTAAAACAGGCCCCTACTCCTATATCTCCAATTGGCGCATTAAGCGACGATCTGTACCCGCGAGATCTGATTTATCTAAACACACATTTATCTAAACAAGCAAGTAAACAAGAAACAAGTCCGTTTATACATGCAACCAACTGTAATTCAAATTTCTTATACAATATAGCAATTGTGCTTTGCACACAAGATATTTAGAACGTCACAATGTCAACCGCAAAAAATATTCTCCATGGAATATGTTCCAGAATCGTAAAATATTTCTTATATAATGATACACCCAATTTCTGTATTATAATATTTATAAAATATTACATTATTCACGGTTATTAAAAAAAATATTTTACAAAAATAGATTATCGTAAAACAATCGATCGACAATACATAAATGATTAACTTAAGTTTGATCTGAATTATTCTGTATATTAAACAAATTAAGATTGAGTGAATTAATAATAAATAAATTAAGATTGAGTGAATTATATAAAAAAAA
>Ga0157363_1004327_pt1 | contig 13084 bp, 13 predicted proteins | sample AttsexASBM1_FD_111477 | JGI IMG/M metagenome (GOLD analysis project Ga0157363, IMG submission 111477) | Fungus gardens microbial communities from leaf cutter ant in Ribeirão Preto, State of São Paulo, Brazil - Atta sexdens ASBM1 | ecosystem: Host-associated > Fungi > Mycelium > Unclassified ...
AAAATAAATATATAAAATATATATATATATATATATATATATATATATATATATATATATATATATATATACACATTTATATTCTCTTTATAAGTATAATATATAATGTTTTTTTATATCGAAGTATACTGGTAAGTAAGGTTAGTGATTTTTAAAAATTATATCTATGTTGGCTTTACAATCTTACATTGTATAATGATTTATTTTTTTTTATATAAATGCAATTCATAAAAAATAATAAATATTGTAGTCATTTCTCAATATGTACAATTTCTAAAATCTCCTGTTTCCTATTCTTAAAAAAATATCATAATTCGATTTTATAAAATATTCAAGTTCACAAGCGATTAATTTTTCGGATAGTTTGAATTGATATTAATTAGATTTTCTATATTGATCTTTGAAAGAAGATCAATAGAAAATCTAGTAATCGATATTAAATCAACGATATGAAAAATCGATATCGACTTATGAATCAGCAATATTTATTTCTGAGCATTGAAAATTCATTAAAATTGTATCGTTCTAACCTTCGAAAATTCATTGAAATCAAATTATTCTAAGCATCAAAAATTCATCGAGTATCACAAATTCATCGAAATTCATCGATGAATATTTCGAACGGTTTTCGAATTACATTTTCGATGTCTATTCGATATCATTTCGACGAGTCATTTATCGCTGGATTTGATCTGCACTTCCATCTAATTTTCATCTAACTCAGTGTAAATCATCGGATAAGATTAACAGCATAAAACACATCAGAAGTCAGTCTTGTTTCTTCATTAAAAATTTCATGCATTAAAAATTTTAATATCGCAAACTGTAAATACAAAATTTAACATACAAAATTGAAAATACAAAACAGCAAAATTGAAGTAATAAGAAAACAACTAAAAAGTAGAAACATTAAGTATGGAAACATCAAAACATCAATTGTTGTTATCAAGAGAATGATCAACACTAGAAATTTACAAAAATACTTTAACAATTATTATAAAAGTGTTAAATTATTCTCATTAATAATTTTAATTAAAAATTAAATAGACACAAACATCATATATACTTATTAAATCACAAATATCATGTATACTTCAACATATTATTTAAATTATTAATATAAAAAAATTTGTGCTCTATATCACAATTATTTTAACAAAAAAATTTTGTTACACAGTAGTTCAATTATATACAAACATATGCAAGGAAAGAAGAAAAAATAAAACATAAATTTCTTAGGTAAGAATTGTTAATCGAATTAAAAGAATATATATATCCATAGTGCTTACCATATTAGTGCTTACCATAGATAGCATAAGAAAATGAAAAGCAATTAATTAAAAGAGGTATAAAACATGGGAAACATAAAAAAATTCTCCATCAGCTATAAGCTAGCATTTAGCAAAAACTTGGACAAGAGAGAAAACATGCCTTTCTTCATTCAAATCTGATACTCTATAATATATAATACCTAGTTCTGATGATGGCAGAGGATACTTATACACATTTTCCATTTTTATAAAAGAATATCCAATAAAAAAAACTTTACCATGTCTTTGTATAATATTGTGGAAAACAGTTATCTCATCATTAACGATTTTAAAACATGCATCTTTCACATTACATTTAAAGATTGTATTATTTATTATGATTTTTCTGAACTGCATCTATTATTTCATTAGCTATGAATCTCCTCTGAGCCAAACGTACCTCATTTTTATAATCTTCAAAAACAATATCAAAATTTCTTTTCTCTAAATCATGATATGCAGCTTAAATGGCTGTTTAAATGATATTCAGATTGCAGGGATGTTTTAATTGAAAACAATTTATTCTCAAAAGGATAAGCGCTAAAAGTATCAAGTACGCCATGTTCTACACATTCTTTTGATTCTTGGGCCACTATGAACGTTATACACAATAAAATTTTATTTTTTCTAAATACAACTGCAAAATATTTAATAAAGATTCTTATTCTTCTTCAGCTGATTAGCATAACTACAAAGATTTCTTACAAGCACAAGACTTCTTAAAATATAAATGCCTGCATGAAAAAGTAGAAAGAGTTATAAATATTTTCATCGAAGTAGTTACGAAAAATTAAATACCATCATACAACAAGAGTCGCCTAAATTCTGTATCTTTCATGTAAGAAAAATCCTTGGAAGTCTGTTGAAATATTAGATGTAGGAAAAAGTTCGTGGCGTTTTTCCCGTTAGATGTAGCGGGAAAAACGCCACGAACTTTTTCTCATACCTAATATCATGGACACGAATCTCTTAGCATTTCCAACTGGGAAATAGCTATAACAGTATTATGGTGTAACTTCCAAAGTTCATTCCATTTCCGAAGGGCTAAGAGAAATCTCTTGAAGGCTCCTAAATCAATAAGATGTATTATCATTCAAAATGGAATTGAGATACTAGATGAGTTTCAATGTTGAACAGAGAATGGCCTTGATGATATGGTTGCTCCTGGTCACGAAATGACTCATCAGTTCTCAGAGTCTCATCAAGTTCTATATATGTCATGCGATTGTCAATCCATTTTCCTACAACTTCACACTTCTCATAAGCGCAGTATCCCTATGCTCAATACAACACTTTTTCACGAGCTGGGACATCCAAAATATAATGTCTGATGGAAAATTTATAAGCAATATTATTGCTTATATAACCATTTCGAAGTAAGTTATCAACTTCTCTTACAAATGGCTCAAGAAAGTCCTCTACTTTAGGATCGATTCTTCCTTTAAAAAGTGTAACGATAAAATGTTCATTTTTAGTTTTTATAAGTCTGTCTAGAATAGGCTAAAATCTTACTGAAAAGCTTTTATGGAGAGGGAGCCCATCTATATTAATTATAAACATTGTCGATGATAATTTCATGAAAACGTGCTAAATATTTCTGCAAATTTATATAATTGAAATTGAATGCAATTCCTTTGTACCATAATTTTTCACCATTAATTGGTATCAAATTAATCTCAGAGGATTATATATAGGATATTGTAAAAGGATCTTGTAACTAAGAGATAAGTTTGGAAATACAGGATGAAGTTTAATAAGATCATCTAATTTCCTCTTTGAGAGTTTACCTAGCTCACGAGCCCACTCTTCTATAGCAGTTATACTGAGCTCTATCGTTCTCATTAGCAAAAACTCTTCATCATTTAATGAACTATCAACAAACTACTAGTGTATTAAAATTACTAGTGTCAATATCTGCCTGAGCTTCCTCTGCTTGTGATGAAACAATACTACTATTATCATCACTAAAACACTTAAAATTTCAGCAGTATCTACACTATCTACTTTACTTCCTGACAGATTCAATCTATAATCAATATTATTCTGTTCATTTTGACTTTTTCATGAACGATATTATAGCCATCATCTTCAGATAATTGATTACAAAATGTAGTTTCCTCTACATCATCATTACTATCAGTGAAGTATTGCTGTTTCACAACAGAATTAATTCCAATCTAAGGCGGTTTGAAACAAATTTATTTACTTTTCGATCTAACTCTCTTAAAAACTCATTCCATGTTTAAAAAGAAAAAGCACAAAATGCAATATTGAGGTACTAGGTTGTACATCATATACTTTGTTCTCTCCATAAATCTATACTTTATTTTCCATATGCGACAATTAATGAAACGTAATATAGAATGGACAACTGATGAGCATGAAAAAGAATTTAATCAACACAGTGTTAATAGAAAGTCTAGTCTTAGAATTTTTTGAAGGAATGCAGAAATTACACTGTTAGTTGACAGTTCAAAGAACATGGAGGCAATGATTACTAGAATCGAGCATATGTGTCAAAGTCTTTGACAGAGTGTCAGCAAGATTATGATCAAATTGAATTGCGCGGAATTGCTCGCGATTATCTTTGGATGTCAAAAATTTCATCAATATTTATAGGGAAAAGGTTTGTAATTGAAACAGATCATAAACCATTGGAGACAATTTTCAAAAAATCTTTCAGTAAATGCCCGTTAAGATTACAAAGACTTAGAATAACATTGCAAAATTATGACATTGAAGTCCGTTATAAACCAAGAAAGCACCTATATCATATTTTGCTGATGCTCTCTCATTATAAAGATTGCATAATCAATGAAAGTGACATTCAAGTATTATACAAATAAATCTAATACGATTAAGTGATGGAATTAGTCCTAAAAGAAATCATTATTACAAAAACAAATGATAGATTCAGAGTTGATAGAGTTAAAGAAAGTATTGAATTAAAGAGGGTTGGTCCATAATGAAAAATAGCTTAAATGATCAAGTTAAACCTTATTGGAGCATAAGAGATGAGTTGACAGAAATTAACGGATTAATTTTAAAAGGAAACAAAATAGTCATTCTAAAAGCTTTAAGACAAGAAATGCTGAATATACTTCACTATGTACATTTAGGACTAAAAATAATATTGAAAGCTAAAGAATATGCCACATTTATTAGCCACTGCAGAGTCAGCTCAAAAATAAGATTGAAAATTGTGAATCTTATCTAAAATACGCAAAAAATTGTCAGAAAGAAACAATGATTAACAAAAAAATTCCAGATCCTTGGCAGATTGTGGCAGCAGATATGTTTTACATTTAAATGGTGAGAATTGTTGCTAGTTAATGTTTATTCTAAATTTCCTGAGGTGATTTTATTGAAGAATGAAACAACCAGCCAAGCGATCATTAGGAGTTAAAAACAGACAATGGAATCCCAACTTGCAAGTAATGCACTAATGAATGCACTAAATTCTTGCAAAAATGGGAAATTAAACATAAAACGTTTTCACCAACGTATGCACAATCAAATGGATTTATTGAAAGGCAAGTTCAAACTCAAAGTATCAAAAAGATTCTGAAAAAAGCAGTACATGATGGAAAAGATATGTCAATGACACTCTTGGAGTATAGAACAACGTCACTAAATAGAGAAATATCTTCTCCAGCAGAACTGCTATATAACAGAAAATTAAAAGGTCAATTGTACATGGTAAAAAAGTCTCAAGAATCAAAAAAAATTGTTAATCAGTATAAATTAAAAAAAAAAACAGAAAATCTATTATGACAAAGGAGAGAAAGAAAGACGCGAGAGAACTGAACTTAAAGTAAATCAAATTGTAATGCTATTAAATAATAAGAAAGAATGGGAAGCAGGCTTATTATATATAAGATTGATAAGGATAGGCCGAGAACGTATAATGTCAAACTTAACAGTAGTGGAGTGATCTTAAACAGAAATCGGCGATTTCTCAAACCTTACGTAGCTAACAAAAATATAAAATTTGAAGAAAACCGATATGAAGAATTACTAGAAAATTACATAAACAGAGCAAAAGAAACGAGCGTCGAAAAAAAAGTCAATCGTAGAGAGGGAAAAAAATAAAGAGTCAGTTAACGAAAATCCAAGAATAAAGAAGTCACGATTGTCTGAGAACCAAGATACGGAACTCGACAGAATAAAAGATAATCACTTGTAATACATAAAACATTTATAAGAGACGTTTGAAATAATCTACGAAATTGCGAATATTATTGTAAAATGTTAAATGTTCCTTTTTATTATTACATTTTAAGTTGTCACATTAAGTTAGAACGTTTAAATAAATGAAGGGAATGTTGGCATCAATGCTAAACCAATCTAGGGTCTGGTAGTGAGATTGGATGTGTGCCTCCCCCCCCACGATTTTATTACCAGTCTTCTTACTGAATATAATTAAAGCATATATATGTATTCATAACGTGTTAATTATTTATAAATACCACCATCACAGACATCCAATATCTGATAATTATGGTCCGATGCATCCCTAATTTGAATAATGTCAAAAGCTTTTAAGATAATAAGTATATAATAATTTTCCTCCAAAAATCATTGATGCCCACGCTCAGAGAGGCTGCTAATGTACAGCAGCAGCATATCAATGAGCACACGAGAATGAGTGACACAGATAATGTCAATAACTTGATGTATATTTGAAGTCACAACCGTGACCAGGAAAACAACGATAATTTATATATAGATGATGAAAAACAGGCTCATAATAATTCTAAAGATTTTGATATCGAAGAAGTAGAGAACAGTCTTAATGAAAGTCAACAATAATACAATCCGATGACGACGAATAACAGGGTGAATCAAATATTGAATGAATCGGTATAATTAAGATTTAAAAATTATTGTTTTTTTAAATTGTTGTAATTTAAGTAAATTAATATATATGTATCAATTACATATATTAATAAATATTATTGATAAATGAAACGTATTTTACTGAATGTTAGTACTACGTACAGAATTTTCAGATGATATACCAGATATGTAAATATGAAATCGGAATTTTTTAATAGAAAATACACGTTTATTGCATGAAAATGATAAAAAATATTTTATTCGAAGTATTGCCCATCGGTAGCTATACATTTTTTTCACCTGTTTGACAATTTGTGAATGCCACGCCAAAAAAATTGTTGCTCTTTTGAGCCAAACCAGTCATCTAGCCATTTTCGTACATTTTTGTAAGAAGTGAAGCTGCTGAGCAAGTGCGTGTCCCATCGATGCAAATAAGTGGTAATCGGACGGAGCCAAGTCTGGTGAGTAAGCCGCATGCGAAAGTATTTTCCAACCAAATCGTTTCCTTGACCAGTTTTGCTGTGTGTGATGGTGCATTATCATAAAGCAAAATCACTTTGTGTTGCCTTTTTTGATATTCCGGTTGTTTTTCACACAAAAATTGATCATTTGTTGTCAGTAGCGTTTAGTATTAACGTTTTCGCCAGGTTTTAGCAGCTCATAATATGGTAGATCACACCTTTCTGATTCTACCAAACACAGAGCATTGTCTTCTATAGCGATTTGGCCTTGCAATCGATGTCGATGATTCGCTTGGACCCATGATCTTTTATGCTTAGGATTCTCAAAATATATCCACTTTTCATCGTTAGTCACAATTCGATGGAGAAATGACTTTCTTTTGTACCTGGCGAGCAGCATTTCGCAAGTAGTTTTTCGGTTTTTCTGCTGTTGTCTTTCATTCAATTCATGTGGAACCCATTTTCCCATCTTCTGGATCTTTCCCAAACGTATGGATTTCCTAAACGTATGGAGACAGCTTCTCGTGTCACATTCATTTTGAATCCGCGAGTTGTTGTTGAGTTTGAGCGTTATCCTTATCCAACAATGCTTGCAATTCGCTATCTTCAAACTTTTTCGGTGGTTTTTCACGTTCTTCGTCAAAATCTCACGTCAAAATCGCCATTTTTGAATTTTTTACATCACTCAAAGCATTGTGATTTACCAAGAGCATGCTCACCGTAAGCTTCGACAAGCATTCGATGCGATTCTGCAGCAGTTTTCTTCAAATGATAACAGAAAATCAATGCTGTCCGCAAATCCAGGCACAAAATTCGACATGTTCAATGCTATTATAAACTATACTGTTGTATGAAACTTGTATTGTTGTGAATTGAAAATCTTTGTCAGATATCAGAACAAGGAAATGTCGTCAATGGCCGTCTGACGACAATTACATTGACAATTATGGCCATCTATTGGTAAATTCCGGTTTCATATTTACATACCTGGTAATGCAAGGTCAAATATTTCACAGTAAGAATAGAATTCGGGTACATGTAGAATCAGACAAATCTTTTATGCGCAATTGATACTAGAGACAAATAAGTACTGAATGTTTCTACCGCGAGCCAAATTTTTTTAATAGTTTCTATCATATTGTATAATGCAGAGACAAATATCCACATTAAATGGAAGGTTACTTTCTGTACGTTTTTATTTGACATTTTAAATATTTGACATTTTAAATTTTAAATTATCAATGTCACATCAAGGTCATTTAGAATTATTTAACTAGAACTTCATTTGTCATTGTTTATTTTTAATGTTTAAAATGAAAGCGTTTTTTAAATACCGGTTATAGATTTTTTACATTGAAAACTTTTAGAGATAGAAATCCTGAAAGTTTAAGTATCTCAGTATCATCTCGGTGAAAAATCGACATCAATTCGTTGAATTGATGTTGATTTGATCTCTGCCAGAAATTCCTAATAAATCCGTATAAAAAAAACATATCCGTTTTAATAGGTTGAATATGTGCTTTTGAAATTGTAATTCCTCTTAAGTCCAATAAACATTCGTATGCAGGTACGAGTTGATACAAAATATCCGCATTTACAACCATATACTGTTACCACCGACGTCTATGACATGAACGGAATCATCAAGGTTGCCTAGCAACTAACTAATTGATTAATTAATTGACTCTCAGCTGCTTTCCTTTTCATCTTACATTACAATTCCTTGTATTCAATATTAACTAAATATAAGTTCTTAATCAAACAAGCGTATTGTTTTTTTTTTTTTTTCGGAAAAAACAATTGGCGACGAGGATCATGGATCTCAAAGAGGCACCCATATTTCTCATTCAACAATAGCAGCAACAACTATTCTTACAGCAGCAATTGGAGCAAAAACAACAGCAATTTTATATGAAGCAACAATAAGATTTCATATCATTTCTTTGACTTAGATTACTTCATCGGATTCTTCACAAACGAATTTATAATGGAATCTTTGGTGAACTTCATGACCGAATTCATTTATGATGCAGAAAATAATCTCATATTCGATACATGGTATGTTAAATATTAATGACTTTCCAGGTAGACGCGCAAGAATTAGACAACGCATCTAAGGACAGACTTTTATTACGTAAAATGAACACAATTTCATATAAACAGTACATTGATTACAACATTGATTTTGCCAAAAGAATAGCCAAAGGTGATTTCGCAACTACAGTGAATAAATACACAATTATTTGGAAGGAAAATTTTTCTTTTCCAGCGCTATAATTGCATACAACGAAATCTTAAAAATCAAGATTTTATTTCTTATGCAGTGCTTAATAAATGTTGCGAAGAATTCAAAATCTCATCAATCACTGCTAATCAATTTAAATGTCTTATCTTTGCATGTGGTCTAAGATCGTCCTCCGATATTCGTACGAAGTTTCTCAATTTAATTGATACAAAGCCAGACAATCTTATCTCTATTGAGAATCTTTCAATGGAATGTATCGTGACCGGAAAAAGAAGGATACGATATACTAATCATTGACACGATTTCTTCTTAAAAATATTCTATATTTTGTTCCTCTTAAGATATACAAAAGTCCGCGTATGATTCGGCAGAGGATTACTAACAACTTTTTTACGTATATAGGGATCTTAAATCCTTCGTGCTCGCGCCTTTTTTTATTGACGTTAGGCGTCACGGCTTATTCATCTGGTTGCAATAATTCTCGCACGCTTAATTTAGCTCCTTGCGAGGGGAAGAGGGAGAATTGATAGATAGATTATTAACGAATGTAGTTTCTAAGGCATGGTGGCCGGCTCGATTTTCAAATTTCCGGCTGATTCTCTGGTGATTCTGATAATGGCCGATGTTTTCTTGTTGATCATCATGGTTTTGTTGTTCAATTACAATAGTAATTCTACCTAAACTAAATTTTTGATATTCGGTCCCGAATTAGGCCCAGATTCAACGGTTTTGTTTTCCTTTCCTAATGTCCTCGGGGCTAACTCCTTTTTTTCCTGAACACTTGTCGAGCGTAACTGATTGATGTGCTGTTTGAGCATATATCTATCGTCCAATTTGATTTGATAATGAAGTTATCTGAACTTTTTAATAATTGTTCCCGGTTTCCAATGCAGTTTGTTGTTCGAATAGTATCGTGCCTGCATTCATTCCCTTACGCTCAATTGGCGCGCCTTCTGAGCCATTATGGTGGATTTCTGTAATTTCGCCTTAGTGCGTCTAATTGGATTTGTCGGTATAGGTAATGTACCGGCGAATCTCCATTGTTGAGATGTGTTGCTCGATAGCGGAAAAGTATTTCTTGAATCTTTTTTTTTATCGTTCCCAATTCGTTTATCATTGCCGCTAGTCGTAATTTTAACATTTGATTATTATAATAATAATATAATAATAAATAACGTTTGATAATTTTAACGATGTTACGTTCAACTAATTCATTGATTGCCGGATGTCCTGGGGCAATGAATTTCTGGAAAATTCCCTTTCTTTGCAGAAATGTTGAAATTCTTTGCTGGTGAAAATTGTGGCTATTGGCAGCTATTAAAACGTCAGGAAATCCATGCCGAGCAAAAAACGTCCTTAAATAATCGAAGACGGGGCTGAAGTGCATGATCCAATTTCAGCCCATTTTGATTTCGATGATTATGAGGAAAAAGTATCCCTGATAAGGACCCGCGTGAACTCTTTGCCAGTTGTAGGCAGGTTCAGGATTGTCTCACGGATGGAGGAGGGATGCTTTTATTGGACTGTTTTACCTTGGCGCATGCACTACATGTACGGACTGTGTGTTCAATTGATTTCCAGTATACATAGTGTCGCGCTAGCTGCTTCATTTTTGCCAATATGAATTACGGTACAGCTCTTCTAGTATAAGCGTTCGAAGGATTGCTGGAATAACGACTCGCTGCTTTAAATATAATTTCATTGTCGATTGTGAATTCCGATTCAAGTTCATTATCATTTTAAGCGTCGTATAGAATCCTTGATAGGGCTTCATCCGGGCATCTTTCCGGGTTTCATTTCATATGGATTGGAAGGTTAATTCCCGCGTTGAGATTTGAAAAATTGATGCTTCACAGAGTTCATGGACAATAACTTCGTTATTGATTGTTGAATCCGTACTTGGTCTCGAATTTAAAAGTGTTCTCGACAGACAATCGATATTTATATTTTCACAGCCTTTTTTAAATTTCATTTCGTAATTGAATCCTGAGAAGAATGGAGCCTTGCTGAAGTCATTTGCAGAATCTTTGCATGTTGGTAAAAAATTCGTGCTAGTTGATTATCTGTAACAAATTTAAAAGATCGAGCAAACAAATATTGGAAAAAATGATCTACTGCAAAAACGATGGCTAATGTCTCTCTAACAAGTTGCAAATAATTTTGTTCTGCTGATGTCAATGATTTTGATGCAAATGCCATTGGATGCTCTTTTCATTTAATGATATATGAAAAGATTCCAGCGATTCCAATGGGACTTGCGTCACATGCGAGCTGGATTGGATGGATACACCGGATTGAATACACTAAAACTGTCGCTAGCAATCTCCTGTTTTAATTGAATAAATACATTTTCGCTGGGTTGTCACTTAAACATCGTGTCTTTTTTAAGGAGCCAATTTAATGATGCTGTGATTGACAAGTGAATCTGGATGAATCTTGCATAATATGTCATCATCTCTAAAAATCTTCTTATTTCTTCTGTCGCTGTAGATCTTGGCATTTCCGTGATTGCGGCGACTTTTCCTGGAGACTTTAATATTGTATTGTGTTCGATTATGTGTCCCAAAATTCGATGCACTTCTGAAAAAAGGAACATTTCCGGCAAAGATGTAAGTCGTGCTTCAGTTGATTCAGGCATGCGTGCAGGCTCGCCTTACATTCCTCTTTAGTTTTTCCGTGCACAAGAATATTGTCAAAATACGTTTCTGTTTTTGATACATTTCTTAATATCTGGTCGATGATCCGATTGAATTCTGAGGATGTTGTTTTGATGCCGAATGATAATTGATTCATTCGCCTCGCTGTATCGCAATCATCTGTATCTCGCTCGATTGTTCGTCAACTGGAATATGTAGGTATGCCTTAAATAGATCTAAGCGGCAAAAATTATATTTAGAGTTACGTAACTATTAAGAACCTCATCTATTTTTTGGATTGGATAATATGAATCCGTGAGCTTATTTATCCGGATTTTGTAATTAACACATAATCGAATTCCTCCGTCTATTATGCGATAAATACCGTTTGTCAGTGTCCTCTTCTTGAATATAATTGGCTGCTGTTTGTTAGCCTGTTTTTCCGCATGAGCATTTGAGTTTCTCTCTTTCTATGCGATAGTCCGCCGCCAAATGATTATTTCATCCGCATCTGAGGCACAATCTATCGATATCCAATTCACTGTATTCGCGGTTTTGCTCTTACCTTTGAAATTGCTTGGTTGAAATTGCTTTGCCAGAAGATACTGTTATACGTTTTTCTGACGAGATTGATTGTTAATTCCTTCTTGATGTTGATTTTCCTTGTTGGTGTACTATTATGTTGATGTTCATGATTGGCGTTGATGATGCGGTTAGCGGTTGTGACATTTCCTTCGAGTCAATTTTTGAAGTTTTGAGTGCAATTGCTTTGATTATGATTTCAGAGAATGTTGTTAATTCGGACTGAAGTAAATTTTCTCTGATACTATTGTCTTGGAGTTCCCTAATGAATTGCGCTCGAAGGAAAATATTTGCAATCGATGTTTCGCAGATGCAGACAAAGATGCAGTCTCCTATTTCTCCTCGTAATGTTGCTATATTTGATTGGTTTTCTAACTGCCCAGTCAGAAATAATTTCTCGAAAAGACGTCGTTTCGATGTCGAAAATAAAAGTCGAAAGTCCGAAAGTTTTCGAAATTTTTATTGATTTCAATGGATTTTTGGTTCCAATTTCGATTAATTTTCGAGTTGGAAATAAAATCTTGAATTGATCTAGTCAGCATAAAAATATATTACTTTTCTAGTAATATATTTTTTTACTAATGCAATAAGTAAATTCGACAAGTAATGTCACTAATAGCATAATAGTGGTGGAAAAAATTTCATTAAAGTTTCATTAAAATTTTATTGTGAAAATAAATATTATTGATTAGCATCATATTTCAGAGGATACATGACAAAATTATAATAAAAAAAATTTATTTTATGAATTCGAGAACTAATTTTATGATGCACTCATGCGCGATCACCGAATTCGAATCTTCATTTACCATGCTTTCTGTAATCGTACGGAAATTGCTTCTTTGAAGAATCATACTATAATAATGCTAATATATAGTTGCATATCTGTTTAAAGATGTTGTGAAAGATGCGGAACACATAAAAAAAATATAATTAATGTTAAATATAATAGTAATGTACAAATGATGACATCTATGATAATAACTTGTTTTTAATAATATTATTTTTATT
>Ga0157363_1004328_pt1 | contig 13081 bp, 7 predicted proteins | sample AttsexASBM1_FD_111477 | JGI IMG/M metagenome (GOLD analysis project Ga0157363, IMG submission 111477) | Fungus gardens microbial communities from leaf cutter ant in Ribeirão Preto, State of São Paulo, Brazil - Atta sexdens ASBM1 | ecosystem: Host-associated > Fungi > Mycelium > Unclassified ...
GTGCGTGTGTGCGTGCGTGTGTGTGTGTGTGTGTGTGTGTGTGTGTGTGTGTGTGTGTGTGTGTGTGTGTGTGTGTGTGTGTGTGTGAGCCACGGTAAAATTAGTGTAAGTGCCAAAATCGTGAAAATGTGTTTTATTATATGAATGTTTGTAGTGACGTTCTCTCACGTAAACATTTGGCGTGATGGAAAGCTATTACAAACAAAAAAATAAATAATGCAACTCAAAACATTGTCCAATGCATAACTGGCATTTTTATTTACAATATTTTGAAATTTTAATATGACTTTTTTTAATTAGAATTATTTAATTAGAAATTGTTGTAAAGATTGTTCTATTACATATCTTTAATTATTATCATTTATAGAATTTTTTAAGCGAGTTTTCAAGAAAAAAAAAGTTATTCCGTTCTCCTAAAAAATGGCATTTATAACATTTTTGCCTTGGCACGCCTTATGTATATAAAACATGTATAAAATAAGAACTATGCGAAGAAATATACAAATAAATATAATTGAAGTAATAATTAACAATACACAATATGAAGAAATATGATGAAAAAAAAGGTGAGAAGAAATATCAAAATAATAATTGACACAATATAATGTGAAGAAACATAAACAAAAATAAGAAGATATAGGTGAAAAAATATATGCGAAGAAATATAATTGAAGTAATAATTAACACAATGTGCAATATATTCTTAATAACATAATCATAAATAAGTGCAACTGAGAAATTCTCTGAACAATACCTCCTGATGCTGAAGAGTCGTGGTTGGCGAACACACTTGATAATTTTGCGTGGGCGTTGTTGGATTATCGATTTCCTGCTTGATGTTCGGCATTGTCCTGTTATTCCCAATCACGCTTTCCATGGTAGCGTCAGACATCATGCAGACCTGTCGGAGTACAAGGAAAAGAAACGTATAGTTTCCGAAATAGCACACACGTCGCTAGCCACGTCGCTAGCCATCGCGGATACTCTTATTGTTATAACGATAGCAAAAGCGATTCTTAGCGCGAGAATATACGAAATATCACCCGTCGCCTTCTCTCTGCAGTCAAAGCTGCACTTCTTTTTTGCGTCTGCTATATTTAAGCATGGCCAACGCCTCGAGCATTTTTAGAATTGACTTCAGAGAATTCGTGGTACCGCCATCCAATATCCTCGACGATCACGCTCTCCTCACCCTTGGACCACCCTCGGTGGAGATTTTACATGCAATCGAGTACACGCAAATCGGATTCGTGCAAAAACTGAGAACCACTATCGTTACGAATCGCGTGTAAACTCTATCTTGCACGAGCATGGGATACGATTACCTGAGGTATACATGGTTGCCAACTCGACAGTAATTCTAGTCGTTGTTTAAGACTTCGATGAAACTTCGGTTCAAAACATAAATTAGTTTCTGTCTTTGTTTATATGTTGAAAATGTTTAAGTATCAATTTCTGTATACATACATACCCTAGTATTTAAAATCCAAAACAGAAATCGTAAATAAAATCCGAATACACTTGAAATAGAAATTGCTAATCACCAGTATTAATATACATGTGATTAATAAAAAACATGATAAAGCATTTACTTCGAAACGAACAGTGTATATACAGAGAATGGTAAAGGAATTCTTAGCTTTCAATAAAATATTTAGACGAGAAAAAAAATTAAAAAATAAATTTTTTACAGAAAAAAGTCGAGTTGAAGTATATAAAAAAATCATATGTGTAGAAAAATATATATTCTTCTAACAGTTGTAATATAATTAAATAAGAGAGAGAGAGAGAGAGAGAGAAAGAGAGAGACATTATTCAACGCTAGATACGAAATAACTTGGAGTTAATAAGAATTATTTAAAATATGATAAAAGATACTTTGAATTTGAAACGGATAAGGCCAGTGTCAGACTACGTATCGAAGATTGAAAGATTGAAATTTGACCAATTAAAACAAAAGGAGCTAAATTTCTTTGTCTTCATAGGTCAAATTTCAATCTTCAATCTTCAATCTCAATCTTCAATCTTCGCGTGATTCTGATTTCAATCTAACAGCGTAAAAATTTATTAAAAAATTCTTAGCATCCCCTGTGAAATATTTAGAGAAGGAAAAGATTGAAGATTGAAAGATTGAAAATTTGACCGAGAGAGAGAGAGAGAGAGAGAGAGAGAGAAAGAGATAAAAGGAGCTAAAATTTCTTTGTCCTCATAAATCAAATTTCAATCTTCAATATGTATTTTGATTCCGACCTAACGGCGTGTAGAAATGTATAAGAAAATTCTTAGCATCCAATTTGGAATATTTAAAGAAGAAAAAGAAGTTGTTAAAAATTAATTTTTCGCCAAGACAGATTGAGAATTAAAATGTATATACTTTCTAAATCTGAATTAGTGGATAGTCACTAATTACCCAGTGGCATACTTGACATTAGATAATCAGTGAAATTCAACTGAAAAAGGAAGAATGTTGGAGCATTACATAATTAAAATACTGATTAATTTATTAATCTAACTTTTTTTTGCTCGTTTATATTGATTTGATGTGTCAAATAATTGAGCGATTCATTAAAATACTGATATTTGCATTAATATTAATTTCAATCTTCTAATACTACATTCACTGAATTTATGCTACTAAAACAAAGTTAGTTAGATTACATAATAAAGATTAGATAGGTTAAGGATCTCACATTTCATTCACTGATTACCATTTATATCAGTGGCATACTTGATACTGATATAAATGATTATCCACTGATTCAGATTTAGAGAGTAAGAAGCAAAAACATGTATAAAAAAAAGTACGATTTAACAGTTGATGTAATAAAATAATATGGCAAGGCTGAATACAAGACAACTGCGCCCTGGATTAGGTCGCTGGTGAACAAAGTAACGGTGAAAGGATTGCGTAAGTTCTCTTTCTCTCCTTCCATCCTGTTCGGCATCATGTGTCGTGTGCCAGCAGAAAGCGAGACTTGCAGAAGGGAAGGGAGCGAGGTGCAGCATCTAGTCGGCCTTCAACTTGATTTTTTTTCAGATGCAAACTCACACCCTTCCATTCGGCAAACCCAATATGGCATATCAACACCGGATTCGTATTCGAATCTCGCGTCGGCGTGTATTCGAATCATCACAAAACTTCACCGGGAATTTTCCTCGAAGTGTTTTGCATACAAAAAAAAAGCCAATTATGATTTCATTTCGCGTTCCTATGGATTCAATTGTGACTGATCGTCAAAGCGGACCTTGAAACCGAGACGGAATAAACGCCGCGGAACTTAGGATAACAGAAAACTCGGTGAACGCTACCTATGTCCGTTACTCTTTTTTTTTTCTTTTACAAACAGAGCTTGCATCGTAACATCAATATGCCAAGAGTGCCAAGACCAATGATCTCGGAGCCACTTCCCTTCTGCATGCACATCGCGGGCATAAATCTAAAGAGGGTCGCTGATGGAGACTAAAGCAAGCTTATTTAGTGCGGAACATCAGTGCAACCGGTCCTACGTTTGTTCCAATATATTCTAGCGGGACAGGTTGCATATACGGAGGAAAGGGTTGCGTAAGTGTTTCTCCTTCCTCCTCGTTCGAGCCACGTTCGATTGAGAATTCGAAAGAGGGACATGAGAAAGACAAGAGGGATTGAGAAAAAGAGAGAGAGAAAGAGAGCGAGAGCGAGAGAGAGAGAGAGAGAGAGAGAGAGATGCCACGCCGGCCTTGAACTTGACTTTTCTGCGAGAGAGTGAGAAGCTGCCGCGTTCGCGAAGGCCGCGGAGCCACGCCATCGCAATTTTAGACGCCGAGCGCCGGCGGAAACGGCCGACAACGACGGCCTTGGGCCTCTCAATCTCGTTTTATCTCGTTTTATCTCCTCCTCTGTCCTACCTTCCTGCCTATACGTCCGTGACTCTCCGTTCCGCTGCGCGCCGACGCGACGCGACGCGACACGATCCCGAACGCTATTACCGACAACTTAGCACCCCACTTTTAGAATATTAATATAATTGAAGAGACTCCGGCTTCTTCCTCAAAAAGAAGCGAACTAATGCCCAATTTCTTCACTTTTAGATAATCTTATCAAAGAGATATCTCCCAGATTACAATGGAGATATTTCCTGGATAAGGTTATCCTTATCTGAAAGCGAAGAAATTGGATGTAAACGTCTGAACTAAATAAATGTGCTTTAAAAAAACTAATCACAACAATTAAATATAAAAAAAAAAACAATTAGATCCAAAAGCTCCTCCGAAACTACGTTTTTTAATTTAATTCCACTCTGACATCTTCCTGAGTAATTCTCAACTCAATCTTGATTTAAAAAATATAAAATAAAATAAAATTTGAAATAAAAAAAGAAAAAAGGAATAACAATTTTCCACTATCTTTGTATAACAAAAATTAAAAATTTTAAACTGTTAAGTAATGACTTTTTCATACAAAGTATTTTAGAACTTTACGAGCTACATCGAGATCCTGAAATTCTAAGAAGTCGAGAACCATAGATGAAACATATATGATAGAATGCATGAAGGAACACACTGACAAGATACGGAACATTGAAAATGAACAGAAGTTTCAGTCTACTACTTTGCGACATAGAATGAAAAATCGTCATTAATTTCAACAATCACGATCGATCGAAAAATGAAGATTAATTGCGAACTGAGAGCGCAATCATGAGGTACATAAAAGATTTTCATTAAGTCTCCCCGCTCGAAATTGGATTCCAGAGGACTAAAAGATTCTTATGCAGATATGAAAACAAATATAAAAACGCTTTCTCGCACTGTCGAGACGAGTTTTTTTCATAAAAAGAACACTTCCACTGAAGTATGTTAAAAAATTTACATTCATACATACATATCTGAAAATAATTTTGAGCCATCAAAATAACTATGCAGAATTAAATATAAATATTGCTATAATGTCGAAATTTTTTGCAATATTGCTAATTAAAAAGCTTGTTTCCTACATAATTATTTTAATAGTTCAATAATTATTTTCAGATCTGTATCTGCCTAAAAAAGGAGAACTGATTAAAAGACATTAACTAATTTTGAAAGATCGAGACTTTTACAATATTACACGGAAAGAATCGTTTTGTTGAAGTATCTAACAATTTAGATACTGATCTTAAAGTAAATTTTGTTGGGCCATCAAAATAATTATATAGGAAATTTGCTCATAAATTTAACAATTTATTTATTAGGTACAGATCTGAAAACAATTTGTTGGACCATCAAAATAATTATGCAGAACGATCAAGTTGCTAAGATGAAATTTGTTTGCAACATTGCTTATCAAAATGCTTCAATTTCTTACATAATTATTTTAATAGTCCAATAAAATTATTTTCAGATCTCCGTCTATTTAAATTTTTAGATACTTCAATAAAATCATCCTTTTTATGTAAAGTTTCTTGAACTTTACATTTTTGTTGCATCTCGATCGCTGATAGGAGAGATGATTGATCCACTGATACAGAAACGAATTGAACGAACCATTATTGTATACATTATAGCATAATAATCGGACGGAATAAGTGCACTTGGTATCGTCTACGCTGCACAAATTAAGATACGCTGCGATTAACATCGGTCAATAAACAACTCCCTATCTGTTGCCAGGTGCGATATCGGCCGATATAGTGCATATAATTCGCATAACAATCGCATAACACCGCTAACTCCCCGCCTCCTGAATCGAAATCGGCGAGCGTTCGCGCGGAATTGCATAATGAGCGCGTCTGACATAACAGTGGACGATTTTCAGAACAATGTGAAGCTCGTTTAGTTGCAACGAGCGTGATAACAGTAAATAATTTTCAGAAACAAGGAGAACCTTGGTAGAAATGTATGCAGTTTTCCTAGTCACCTAGTTCAGTTACTATCTAATATTATTGTATTCTCATTAATTGTGCTAATACTGAGTAGGAAAGGGACAAGAATAAAAAGGAAACAAGATAGAGTTCCATTCTGTCCATTTCACGAGCAATTTGGCTAGCTTATTAATCAATTTAATATCCATTATATGATGTGTTTCTATTCACTTGATGTATTGGATTCAGATTTACGGAACTTTTGTATACAATAACTGCAAGCAAAGCGTTAAATCCTGATTGGGATCCTAAGTAATTTTCCTTCTCAGTTATTGGACAGAAGTTGATATAATTGTTTAGTAATTGCTCAAAAAATGCAGGGAAACTCTCATATATATTAAAAGTTCTTTATCTGTTACTAATAGAGCTCTTCCGTTTCGCGGAAACGGCTGCACGCAAAGTCTAAATGTATCGGTCCCTCTTTTTTCAGAAAGAGGAAATAATCCTGGAAATAAGAATCAGTTATCTTGCAATGAGCAGACCGATTTATATTCTCATGTGCTTTCGTCGCATTGAAATCCGCGAATGTGTCGATATTTCACAACGCAATTGCAACAAGTCAACGTTATCTGTGCATTATTATAATTGTCCGCTTGCGCGCGCGGTTGGAATATCGCGAGAATATGTACGTAGGTGGTTACGGAATTAGAATGTGAAAAGAGCGGATCGATTCCTCGAGGATGAAGACCCTGGGTCGCGGTCAAGGCCGGGACCTTGGCGGGAATTACGCTCCGATTTTGCATCGATCTTATCCAATAAAAATAGCGCGATAACACGACCGTATAATATCACAGTATATTAAAACAGTAACGAGAATAACCTCGAGTCAGTCGAGTGAATATCGGCTTCCGTCGCCGTTGAATCATTCAAGCCTTTAGATCCTCTTTAGATCTTTAAAAGAATCCAATAATTTTCTAAGAAAATTTCACCTTTCGCTATTTTTCGTATTTTAGATCGTAACTTCATTTACGATGTTTGAAGGGGAAAAAAATGATCGGATATCGCAAGTTTTGTTAACCTTTTGAGGTTGGGGTCTGTTTTTAAAATCTTATAACAGCTTTTTCTTGAGTAAAATTTACTTTAATTCATTATTTAATTATATTTCGTATCTCTCAAAATATGACACTGTGTTTCAACGCCACTAAAGTAGCCTTCTCGTCTTGTAAAAGTTAAGCTTGAACTACAACACCTTTAATATAATAGAATTCATTGAAAATTAAAATGTATGGGGGCAGAAAATAAGCAGGTAACGTAAGTCTTGTATAGCTTGGATCCATTTAATCCTGCATATATTATTTAAAAAATTATTAAAAAGCTTATAAGAAAATGATTTTGATCGTTGCACGTATAAAGCTTTATTAGCCTTCATTTCACGGTTATTAATTATTAAGACAATTATTGATTAAAGTGAGGCTTTTTCAACATCGTGGAATCGAAAAAGAGATCTCGAAGAAACTCGACGTAAACGATCAATGGGGATTCAGGTAAAGTCGAATTTACGGTGAACGGATCAGCCGGGAAATAGGCCTTGTCGATCAACGAGTGGCGGTGTAACTCGATTCCGAGTCGTATCGCTGGTGGGGAAAGATAATAATCGTTCTCCGGAACGAGATGCTCGGAGGGGAGCCAAGTTTAAGGCCATGAGACGTCGATGACGTCATCTCAGAGAGAACGAGAAAGAAAAGAGGTGCAAATCCTAACCTTGGACAATGCACGAAATAATCGGTAGACAGGTACGCTCTCAACTTCGAATCGACTAAATCTTAAGCCGGAGTGAACAAATACTGCGTTAAAAAATAATTATTACGCTTCCCTCATAAAAAAAAAAGGATACGTCGATATTAAAAAAGCATTATGTTACGCGGATATAACTTGAGGTAATTATGCAAAAATTAAAATTTAAGATGCAAGGTGTGTCGCTGCGAGCGAGGCTATAAATGTAATCATAAATATAATTTTTTTTTCAATTTTATGAATCAACTTATTTTTTGCATTTACCACTATCGACTAGTTAAAACGTTAAGAAGTCAGCAATTATCCATTCTGCACGAGTTTGCGTTTTTCTGAAAGAAGAAAAAAAGATTTTCGAATAATATATAAATAAAAACACGTTATATATGCACACGTGACAAAATGCATGCGAGACTCACACGTGTTGGTCCGTAACTTCTTTATAACCTCTCAATTAAAAACTTTCCGACATTTTATCTATGTCCGCCTTTTCTACTTTCTCTCACCCACTCGACTTCTCACTTCCCTCCGAGAAATCGTGTTTGGGTTCATATTTTATCTGCATCTAAATAAGTGAGTATTTCTTTTCTTTTCTCTTTCTTTTAACAATGAATATTATTTCTCTCCCTGATTATTAATCTCGATCAAGAGGATAAATATATTCATATTTCGAGATATCGTACGGAATACCTCATTTCGAATATCTCTTTCGGATGCAAGTATGTCTACATGTAGAGATCGTCTCTCGATGTCAGAGATCGGCAATCGCGATGCACGTGTATCACGTAACGACGACCTTCACATTGCTACTCTATCACGACCACGTTCCGCTTCCTACCCGCGAGCACTTGTTTATGCGCAATTAGCGTCGTGTCGTAATGCTTTTTTCAATAATCCGGCAAGAATTTGCGCAAGCGTTAATCCATCCGTTAATTAACCCGTAAATATCGCGTACATAATTGCACACGTGCCATTTGACCCACATTTTAATTTACTTGTGCTTACGTTTGAACGAACCCTTTTATTTTTATCTGTAATTATAAACTGAGACATGTTTTAAGCATAAAATAATAATTTTCAAGCATTAAAAGAAATCTATATTTTTAAGACTTTTACAATCGAATAAATTGAATTGATTTGCCTTTTAATAATTATAAGTTCTATATAACAAAATATAATTTCTTATAATTTTGATTGATTTTACTAACTAACAAATATGTTTTAATAGTCGCAATTTTGTGAATCATAAGATTTCGAATAATTTATCAAACTAATAAAATATAATGTTATTAACATAAATGCATACATTTTTGTTATCATGTCAGTTGATCCCGCGAACACATGACTTCGAGGCACAGATAAGACAGTTTATAAATTTTACATTACGATCGGCATGCCGATTTTCATGAAGCAGGGAAAAATTTGAAGTTCCAAAAATATCCGTTGACGTAACTCACGATGAATATTTTTCTACCTTCAAGCCTCGACCGTGCGATGCTGCCGCTCTTGTTTGAGGATTTTATTTTTATTCAAGTTAATTTACATGCTATTTGAATGAGCCATCGTTTAAAAGTCCACAATCCATTGCAAATTTATTGGATTATACAGACCCCTTGTCCTGCTCTTTTGAATGTAAAAAAAAAAAATTGGAAACTACCTCTTGCTGACTTCAGATCGTTACTTCTAGTTGATTTACAAATAAATTGAAAAGTGATGGCGAGTCTTCCATTAACCACTTGATAACCGAATCGTCGTGAATCTCACAAGTGATCACGTGCTCATTCCATATACAAACACTAGCACAAATTTCTCGTTAACCTCTTGTCAATTCGACAGCGCGACGAGACGTCATTATTCATCGTTGTAACGTTATCACTGAAAGTATTAAGACCTACGAAAAGTTCAAGTACGCACCTAAAGATTAAGACTCCATAATGCGCGTGGCGCATTGAAACGCTGAACAATATCGATGATAACGTAAACGTGATGGTATATATCATCACACTGCCTGTGACATTTCACGCACGTGGAATTGCGTAAGGATCGTCAACCCGTTGGATGCGTTCGACTGTGAATCGAGCATTCCATTCACGATTGCGTGTTCGTCATCTGACAATAAGAGAAACTGTGTCGAGAGTTCTTGTTCTCAAAAGTCGAGTAATCACGACGCTCATCACGAGAGAAGTAATGACTCGAACAGTAATAACAGTTGTCGATGATATTACTCTTTTCAAGCACTTTTCACACGTGGTCTATACACTGTAAAAAATAAAATGACAATTTTATTTTAATTCAGTAAAATGTTAAAATTAACATTTTTGCGTTAAATTTAATATTTTTGCATGTCTTCACTATATGTCTTAGTTAAAATTAACATTTTATTTTTTACAGTATATCAGTCGATTGTGGAAGCAAAGCTGATTTAGATCTATTTCAACCAATATCGATTAACTTTCACTTCGATTTAACTTACTTTTTATTTTCTCTAATTATAAGGATTAAAAAAAATAAATTGAACCAATTAAGTTATTCTACATTGATAGAAACAATTAGACAGAGACGATACATTCGGAGGAATATTTATTTGCCTAATAATAGAAATTCTAATTCAAAAAAGGTCTAAAAGTCAAAGACTCGTAATCATGTATTCTGCTCGCAACAACGCACGTGTGAACCATAATTGAGTCTATTAAATATTATCTACGTCGCGCAATCTCGCAAAAACTTTTAATTGCTGAATGTACTGGCGTTTTCCTTCACCAATTTTTTTATGTGCGACAGTTATTAACCGGTTAAACAGAAATAAAATTAGTTTATAAATTTCTATATATAACTGTCTTAGAAATGTTGAATTTGCGCTTATTTGATATATGATAAAGTCCCCTCCCCCTAAAATCTAACATATTCTCTTACTTCAAGAGACAATTAAAAAAGTGATTTTCGAGTTATTACTAATGAATGAGATAAAGATTACTCTATCAATTGTTAAAAGTGAACGAGTTTAACGAGGTTAACAATCTGTCCGTTAAAAAGCACTTGTTGTTCTTAAGGTTTTCAAAAAAATATCTTTTATAAAAATATTTTGAATTGTGTCGTTTTTGTAAATAAAAGAAGAGTCTTCTACAGAAAATATTCAGAGTTAAGAAGTGATAAAAATTTGAGGGAAAAATTATTTTATTTTAAATTTAATCATTTTAGCTGATCAATAACTGTTGGTGATATTTTGAGTTATGTCATGTTTGATGAATTATATCAGATGTTATGATTTTGTAGGATATTAAAATCATCACAATTTAAAGAAGTAGGTTATCAAGAGTTGCAAAAAAAGATAAAAATGATATCTGATAATGTTTCTAAGAGTATATTTTTTTTTGTCAATATTTGACTAGTTAATAATTTTCTGTTATAAAATTCCTAAATAATCATCATAGCCATATTGAATCGTGACGTCAGAAACGAGAAATGACACGTTAATTTTTATTACGAGCCATTTATAAATAAAGACAATTCGGATAAAAAAAAATGATGAGATTGCTTTAAAATATTTGTAAAGATAGACGAAAAATATACTTATCCTTCCTGACAATCAATAAATAATCGTAAAAAGTGATAAAAGGCATGGTGATTACTCAGGAGCCTTAAGTTGAAAAATGGATTTTCCCGTTTTCTAAAAAACTTAATTTTTTTATGTTGTGCACTTTTGAAGTAAGAAAACAATATCTTTTTTCAAATCGTAAAAATTACTAAAAAACCAATGTTTAAAAATCTATTTCAGAAATTTGAAGAAATTTGTAACGTTGCTTAAAAGTAATTATATATAAAATATACAAATAAGATTTTTTTATACTATTCAGAAATCACTTTTTGAACTAAGTAAATATATATATAGTAAATAATTTTTTAAGAAGCAAAAATTACTAAAGTTACAAGTTACAAGTTCTTCTTGTAGGCTTTCAGTATTTTTTTCAGTAATTGTTTTCGAGTTTTTTAAACAAACATTCTAAGTTCTACACGTTGCGTGGAACATTACAAATAGACATAACACTAAAACCATTTACGTAGTCACAAGATAGTATGTTATCTATTTTTTAAATAAATCATGATTCTGCTAAAAAGAAAATAGTCATTGACAGATTCTCGATTTCACTGCTCACGACTTCATTACTCGACGTCTCTAAAGTCAAACGTAGTATTGACAACTTTGTATGGAAAGTGTCGATAACAGATAAGATTCCGCTTTACAAAACATGAAATTCAAATAGTATTAATCGAAACAAAGTCTTTTTTTATTCGTTGATTATTCAAAAGCTATCAGTATTTTTGCATCGAACGATGATATATATAAGCGTCTTAAAATTGTGTGGTCAAAAAGAACAGCCGGTGGTTTCAGGACACGCTGCATTACGTAATATCGAAATAAAAAACGTAAAAGAAAGTACCTTTCCTCTTCGTAAAAGAGAATTGAGTAGTCAGAATATTTTTTAAATTGATCTCCTCCTGCACTCTCGCAGATATATTTTCACAGTAATATTTTTTTTCCCTTCGAATTTCCACAGGTAAATCGAATCATGTTGTTAAATAACGAAATTTTGTTAATCCTTCATCTGTGATCATATTTTGCTCTCTCCATCCAACCCAATTTTTTTATTTCTGTTCTTGGCTTTCAAAAAATATAAAAAAAATTAAGGATTATTTTCCAACATCTCTATTACGTAAGACTTCACTATTAATAAGATATTTTAGAAGATGGAACCGAACTCTGCCCTTCTTTATTTCACAGAAATTTGAGAGTGAAGTTCGCTTGTGCCAAGAAACATCAGATTGTAGACGGAAGATTAAAAGTGATAAGAAAGCGGTTAGTTTCAGAAGGAACTTTCAAAAATTTTAACGTCCACACTCGGCAGCTCCTGTAATGCACTTCACTGTTCACTGTTAGCTCTACTGAAGGAAAGCGCACCCGAATGTGCGTGTCGTCAACAATCATAAATCTCGACTCACGTAAGCAACGTAATTGATCTAGATGACATCGGGCATTCTTTTGCACCGTCTTTCCTTATCGTCCGAAAAGACGCCGCGTATCAGCAACGAGCTGCTTTTCTTTATCACGGAACACATATGATTATTATGTGTATTGTGGAACTGTCGCACAAATATAAGATGTTTCTTCTTCCGCTACAGACGCTTGGATCAATTTGGAGCCGATCTTCCTTCTAATCTCGTTACGTTACATAATTAACCCTGTAATCTATCTTTTTTTAGCACAAGCGAAATTCTTATTAAATAAAAGTTTTAACATTTGAATTAAAAAAATTATTTGATAATGTAATAGAAAGAATAATTTTGCTGAAAGATCCAAAATTTTACTGGAGATCGGAAAATAATTTTGTTGGACTATCAAAGTAATTATTTAGAAACCAAAAATAGATGAGCAATGCTGCAAAAAATTTGACATTCTAGAGTAGCCAGTTTGA
>Ga0157363_1004330_pt1 | contig 13078 bp, 5 predicted proteins | sample AttsexASBM1_FD_111477 | JGI IMG/M metagenome (GOLD analysis project Ga0157363, IMG submission 111477) | Fungus gardens microbial communities from leaf cutter ant in Ribeirão Preto, State of São Paulo, Brazil - Atta sexdens ASBM1 | ecosystem: Host-associated > Fungi > Mycelium > Unclassified ...
CTTAATATTTAAAAACATTTGTTATATTCAAAAAAAATATTTATATGCACGTATGCTATCAGATCTAAATTTATCGTAACTAAGTATTCATTTTCAAGAAAAAAATCTGAGCGCAAGAAATATAAGAACTTTTACGACGACAATTTACATTTAAAAATAAATATACAAAGGGATTTCTTTTTATTGGCTCTTTCTCTTTTTTTCTTCATATCCATCTTGTGTAAAAGTATGGACTTCTCCTCCCGAATTCTTGCTATTGAGCTGACAGCGAACATTTAAATTCATTCACCAGTCAGATCATGATATATGATCATGATATATGATCTTGCTCAAAATCGGAAACGATTACACAATAGTCGAGATCGACATACGCATATGGATAAATATGCTTGTCTGAATACAATGTCTTCGTTTTGTCCTTCGTCCTGCAACCGCCAGTCGTGAGGCGAAGGCTTCTTGCTTCCAACTCTCGAAGAGGGTAAGGGGCGCGAGCTTGCGCTCTGAGCTGCTCGTCGAGGAGCTCTAGGACGAGGGATACGAAGAGGAAAGCGGACGGAGTGGCGTCAGGTGGGGTTGAGAGGTGAGCTTTTTCGGGGGAGGACGCGTTTGTTCGCTGTAGAACGTGGCTGGTGCAGGGGGTTGTCGCGGCACACTGACAGGAAGGTGGAAAAGAGGGTGGAAGGCGGAGGGGGGGAAGTGGAGGTACAGTGGTGGCGGTTCTCCGGTGGGAGAAACGGTAGACCCGGGCAGTGCAAGCCGGGCTGCCTGCCCGACGATACGGTCGCTCTGTTGGGGATGTCGCGATAATTTGTCTCTTTTTTTTTTCCTCTGCACGTAAGCTGAACTTGATATTGCTCGTTCAGGACGTCGGTTTCTTCTCTCTTTCCTCTTCTCTCTCGAGCACTTCTGGCGTGCACGTCTGTCGTATCGTGTCTTATCAGAGGGAAAAAAGTGAGCGCTGCTACCTGTGTCAAGACAATACCAGAGAGCACGTGCATCCGTGAGAAAAGGAACCGAAGAGCGCGCTCGAGGGATCGTACACGAAACCCCTACTCTCCTCTTAGAAGCTCGCGCTGCCGACAAGTAACAGGTTGGTGTTGTAGCAACGTCTTTAGAAACGAGCGATTGCGATCAATCTGCAAAAGATGCGGGATATATACGGCAAAATAATTTAACTGTTGCCACTCTGCTTTCGGCGATCAATTTAAGGATATAAGCATAGGAATATTAGAAATCTGTAAGAACATAGTCGGATAAGAAATGAGGGTGAAGACGTACTCATATCTAAGAGCAGACGTGACGTATGCGCACAATAAAGTATCTAAAATACAAGCTCTTGCTGTTAATCATGCTTTCGTCAGTAGCTTTTGCATACTGATTGATTACGACTGAAATTATAAGATGAAGATATGCGTAAAATTTGATAGCGACGAGCGTAACCCGAGAGATAGTGCATAATCTGTGTAAAGGTGGCGAGACACGTAGTATATTTCGATGATCAATATTCAGGTGCGAACTCGTTATAACTTGTAATGATAGTAGTATAGGTTTAAGTTCATATCAGAAAATATGAGCATCGACAATGGCGATCGGTTTAAAAGAAAGTTGCAAGGAAAATCTAATTTGTTGGTCTAATATATACTTTTAACCTTGACGGCCATTTTGTAATTTGTGCGCATTTTTAGCACATTTTGAAGAGAGAAAATAATGTATTAAAAAATCCTACGTGCAGCGCACCACAATGATCATTACTATAAAAATAAAAAATTTATAAAAAGTCATTTATAAATTTATTCCTGTTTTTTAATTCTTACGAATAAAATTTGTTTATAACGAAAAAATAAGAAACTAGAAAGTTAATAGATATTTAGATAACTTTTGTAATTTCCATTTTATAAGAGTAAAATGAATAAAATAAAAAATAAATTATACTTTTAAGTTTCTACGGGAGTATTTTTTTAAAGAAGCCACGTGATTTGTGGATTATTTCTGTATCTTGATACATCGTTAAATGCCAATGTTTCATAAACATGTAACATTGGCATTTAACGATGTATCAAGACACAGAGATAAACAGCTTCTTTGAAAAAAAAATAAATTTCATCGTCATCATAAACATGCTTTTAATTAAATTTTAAATGTTCTTCTAATTAACCAAGTAACAGCTGATGACAATAAATCATAATTTTGTGCCTTGAGATTGCCAGAATTCGATAACGATCGATTTACTGCGAAATGCAACTGTTTGCTTTCTGGAAGTTAATGAGGTAATAGATGACGAGTGATGGATGATGCTTGGTCGGTCGGCTCGCACCAACTTGATATAAGTTGGTGAGTTCCGTGCTAAGTAACAGGTTGCCTCGGTCACAGATTAGAGTAGAGATTTGTTTCATGTCAGTCTCCGCTGAGCGCGAGTATACGATACGTAATTAAGTTACACGCGTAACAAGCGAACCAGAGTTAAACTCGGAGCTCAATGCTAGTCATCCTTCACACAGCTGGGAACCAGTCGTTCCATCTGCGTCGAGCTACGTATTTTATGCTTTTCTTATCGCGCGATCGAATTCGCTTGATTTAAACCAGTTAATCTTCTCGTAAATTGGAAACCTTTAATTGCATTTGAGTAACAGGTTAGCATTCCCAAATCCGACGTTAGGTCTATCAAGGCAGCGGTTGCAATACTTTGTGACTGTAAACGCGGCGGTTTGTGCAATTAGAGCTGACACGAGTAATGCACCTTTTGAAAGGATTTTATAGATATAGTTGTATATGTATAATACAACGTTCAATGTTGCATTTCGATTAATATAATAAATATACGTTCTGTCATTCAAACATATGTACTTGATTACAATTTGTTTATTACCGTCGAATGTAAAGAGAGTTTATATTTGCGCTGTAATTGTCATATATTTCGAAAACACAGAATAATTATTGTAGAAATAATTATTTTCAATGTTCCATGAGAAATTATGTTTCAATACTAAATCGGAATATGTATTGTCACATTTTCACTTTGTATACAGCATGTAAATGAATAAGTGTCAAATATTTTAGAATATTCTCACGTATTCCCGTCGACTAAATTTTAAAAAAAGTTCATTTTAACACAAGTCTAGAAACATTTAATTTTTATGATAGGAAAAATTTTATTATTTAATAATATTAAACAATCAATAGAATAAGTAACAAACATTAAAACATTTTTAACTTAAAGAGCACGTAACTTAAAGAGCTTTGAGCTTATATATTTAGGCGTCCTGTTGTATGAAACTTTTCTTGTTTCCAGCGATATCCTATTATACCTTATTGTTCTTATTGCGACGACATAAGAAGCTTCTTTGTGAACGTGATTTTGTATGAACTTACAGTGTAAATACAAAGAATGTCATCTAACTAATATAACACAAATTATTATAACGATAACGATATTATTTTAATCTATATCGCCTTCCGTTCATATTTATTCTGAAATGACGATTCCTCTCTTTTCTTTCTTGATCAGTTATTTCTCGAGAATCTATAAACGAAGCAAATTTGAGTAGTCATGAGAGAATACACATCGAGGAAATACATGATAACGCAATATCAATTCCGATACAGATTTAAATAGATTCTTGCGGATAGACTTCTGCAATGTATAATGACTTGCGTCTTTCAGGTATCTGGTTCGCTCTTTCATAAATGACATTCGAGAAGTTTTGTTTGAAAGTTCTTCCGTTATAGTTTAATTCAAATCATTTTAGATGAACAAAATTTAAATAATGAATATCTGATATTATATTGCAAACGCAAATTTTCGTTGAAAAATGACGTTTTCGCATATTTAATTAAAACGTCATTTTCCATGCACCATGTAAAAATGACCGTCGATGAATTAAAAAAAATCAGCGAAACCGCATTTTGCAATTGTTGAATAATAGCCGAAAGTGGACGCATGTATTTGTGATGAGAGCTTAAAGTCTTTTCTCTCGCACATTTAATTTGCGTTCATAATTTTATTACATTTGTTCGTCCATAAACGGTCGTCGTAAAACAATACATTAATTAATGAATACATATATAAAATAAATTGAGATATATATGTGAGAAAATCAATTAATATATTTTGATAGATAATAATATTGTCAATTGAAATTACATTCTTACTTTTAATTTCAAGCACAAATTAAAGCGGAAGCAGCTGCTCTAAGAGCACCTGAGCTATATTAAAATGAAAATCGCATAGCTATCGTGACCGAATTTTTGAAGCAGCGGTGGTTTCGTTATTGGTAAGCCAACAGCGGCTTCAATAAGCGATGTTAACATGGCCACTACACAGCCATCGAGAACCAATAAATTCACATAACACAGAGTGCAACCGTTAGTGAGAGTTGCCCACAAAGCAGGCATGTGTATCCTTACAAAGGTAATGTTTCCGCGGCACCTTTTCTCATTTCGCAAATTGGCTTCTGAATCGCGATCCAAACTCGCGAGCTCGCAGATTCCTGCATCTCTCGGTATTACAACGTGCAATTTTACATGCCTTATATAGAATTTTCCCATCGACTCGAAAAGCAAGTCCGAGCATTTTTACGTCAACGAAATATAAAGGATCGTCGAAATATCTCCGACACTTTCCAGATTTCCGTCGGGCGCTATTACTGCACCCGAAAACGAAGTGTCGACACACACGACTTATTTGAGAGGCGCAAGCTTTCTTATTTACGATCGCGCATTCGAGAGTTCAACAAAAACTCTTGAATTTGCAAATTGCTCCAAACACGCAATGGAAATATTATATAAACTCTCGCAGAATTTCTTTATAATTTTTCTATATAACTTGAAAATTAAACGGAGTATCACGATTATATTCACATAAAACTGTTACTTCGCTCGTGTATAATACTACACGAAGGCAAATAGCGGATTCTTAAAGATAGATGAGAAAGAAATTGCCACTAAAAAATTTAATACAAGAGAATGAAGCAAATAGTAAAGTCTATTTCAGAGACAATTTCACAATATCTATTTTCTTTAATAGCGGACTGATGTTTATAATTATGGTAGCAAAGCTATCATAATATTTATATAATAATATTTATATAATAATGCAAAACATGTTCAAAAAAAGAATTAAATGAGACTAATTTATATATATATATATATAAGTATCTGTGTAAATGAACAAATTATAATTTGTAATTGATAAATATGTTAGTTATAGCTATTCATACACTTATTTCCATTCCTTTCATAAAATATTTTTCAAAGAACATCTATATAAGCAAGAAAACTCGACAACTCGATATAGCGATTAAGTTTCCTCGAAAGCTGAGCTGCAACAATAATAATGTTCAAGTATATTTCTGAAAAAGTAGAAAGTGCGATTTATAAAAACGAGGTCGACGTCAAATAACAAACAATGCTGCGAATTTTACATCGTTATTTCACATAGTTCTCGTTTTTTAAGCTCTCCTGAATAGGAGAAAATCAAAGGTTGGTGTCATCGTCTAAAATACAATCAGTCCCACAATCATTTCCCACGCAAATACATCGTTTAGAAAGGACGAACGCAACAATTCAGTATAACTTTTGACTCGATTTTATTTAACTTATCATATAACTTGTTTAGCATTTGAATCCCAGTTTTAAGCTTCAAAAAGTTGAACTACTTGGAATAAATCTGAATAAATCCTAGTTCATGTATAATTAGAATCATTTTTTAAATCATATTTTGCTTGCAGTGAATGTATTTCAATTAATATACAATAAACCATATTCAAACGATCAACATTTCAGCTTTTTCCAACTCGATGAAAACGCTGTTTATATAGAATTTAATAAAGCATTATTATTATTGCATACGTTATCTTGTTAGGCTTTAATAGTCTTTCTGTAAATTAATTCAATTTTATTCATATTAAGCCGTAACTTATATTATTCTTAATTGTATAGATGTATTTGATGTACAGATTTTATAACTCTCATATAAGTTATTATAAAATATTTTAAAATAGTGAAAAAAAATTAAGTACGAGAAATATCCTATTTTCAGCCAAATGGGGTTCTTGGTGCTTAAATATTTCACAATGTAAATTTATATGTCTTTAATTCTGCAAATAGCGCGCTAAAATCTTTTTTCGTCTTGAAATGAACAGAAGTATAATAATAATATTAACTAGAGTAATAATATTAAATTGATAAGTAATTTAATAATATTGATACTAATATAAGATCTTATAAGAATATTAATAGTAACTGATAATAAGATTTTATAAGAATATTAATAATTTGATGTCAATAAGAATCTCAGGCCGATATTCATAGTCGATTCTTATTTTAAGACCTTAAGTAATTAAATGCAAATACGTGACCTCGTGATTATGACATTTTAAGACTGTACTTAAAACAGTACTTAAAATCGATTCTTAAATATAAGAATCGATTATGACCTTTAATTTTTTAAATGTGCTATACTTTTAAGTATAAAATATATCAAAGCTTAATATATGAATGCTTTTTAAGACCCATAAAAACGTTTTAAAGAATCCTTAGTCGACGCACATAAAAATAAAAAGATAAATAAAAAAAATTAAGAAACTTTATATAAAAAAGAAATATAATTATTATACATAAATCTTATTTTGTTCGAAAATATCATTAGATTCTACATTTATTCTTTAAAAGCAATGAATGCAATAAGATCGAAAGAAAATTTATTCCGCACACGGATTTCGATCGCAACTAGCATAACTGCTTAGAACATCCGCCAATTTCAAGCGAGCACGTTTTGTGTACACTACAAATCAAATTACAATAAGATGTATTCCAAATACGTGCTCTCAGCCATAAATTTCAGTAGCATCGCAAAATTCAATAAATTTGATGAAATTCGAGTACACTCTTTTTCGCGAGTGCTAAAAAATTAGACTGTACTTGATCCATTGCTACATGTAACAGCGCAAGACGTTGAAAGACGCATAATCGGGTTTATCAAAAGACTAGCGCTTAGAGCTACGAGTGGATTAATTTGATTTGTGTCAAAAACTGACAGTTGCTTTCGCTTTTTTGTCCACTGCTCAATTTCGTTCATTCTTTGTCGTGCTGTATTAATTGATACAGAAAAGGCAACTAACACTTAATGCGCACTATTTTTTCTGCTCATCTTTTTTTTCAATAAATTCGCAGTCGCTTCAGAGCAACATTGTCTCACGCAACTCTTCTGAAAGGATCGCGATGGATATTGCGAAGAATTGGCAGCGCGTGTTCGTGTTCGTCTAACCCTTAATAAACCATACACTGACCCTTGTATCCTTTTGTTCCTCCTCCGTCTCTATCTCTTGCGGTGGACGAACACATGAAAAATTCAAGCATCTCCGGTTTTCTCGGATCTTCGTAGGTTGGCATGGTTATAGCTATCTTTTTGAGCGAAATATCAGTTTTGATTGCGTGTGGGAGTTAATTAAAGTTGTGCCGGATAATAAGGAATTTTACGTGTAATAATGTTGTGATAATACAGTTTTGCACTATATGTGATTTCCTCTGTGGGTGGACAATAATGATAACCATGTTCTATTTTCCTTATCGTAGGTTTAATTATAATGTGATATATTAATGCATTTTCTGAATAAGGAAATGTTTCACGATAAAGTGATAAACAATAAGTTTTCAAGTTTTGATCGGAATGATTAGAATGTCGAAAAATTTCGTGAAGGTATCATGAGAATTATCTGAATTTCAAATTTATTTTAATTGCAAAGTGAATTAAGACAGCTTCACGTTATTCGACAAATCTCTATAACTTTTAAAGTTTAAAACACTTTAAGCTTATGAACATACTCAAAATTAATTTAAAACTTTGTGGCTATAGATTTTTTCTGATATTTAATTTCTATAATGGACGATCTTATAAAAAGATTTACGAACTAGTTTAATAAATATTCTAGAATATTCCGATTTTTATTATTAGATGTATGAGATACAAGATTTGTGTTGTACATACATCTCAAAAGTTTATGTATGTCGGATGAAAATGGAAACGTGTATCGATTGCATGCCTATCCTCAGAACGCTCCAACGATTATCCTACAAAGAAAGTATGTCAACTGCACGTCTCGAAATTCCTTTTTTATCGTATGTCATCGAGTTGTTCCGGCTTATGCTTGGATTGTGTGATTTTATTCGTGCATAAAACGGATAGGGTATAACACGTATAATGTCACTATAATGCAAACGCGCAGTCAAAGAGTTAATTGAGAGTTTGACAGTTTTATATGCAGCCTTGTTTGCGAAACTATCCCGTATATTATCGTAACTATTTCCCTATATTCACTATGCGATACTGTAATAATTAACTTGTGTTTATTGCTGCCTATTTCATCTTGTCGAAATCTTTTAATAATATTTTTTAGTCTTTCATCCTACACGGTATAAAATGCAATTTAATTAATTATTTTAAGAGAAAGGTACAGAAAGAAAAACGAGAAGAGCTTTAATAATAGCAAGAACCGATATTCTAAAGGTTGAACGATAGACCTCCGTACTCTCTGTCGAGTTTTTGTCGTATTCTATCGGCAACAATTGGCGCAATCATGATTTCATAATTGGTTTATACTTTTTAATACTCGAAACGCTACTTGAAAAGCGAGATATCACGCATACGCGTTGACGAATAAAAAAAAACAGTAGATGGTCCTCTTTTTTCAGTAGCGAATATTCATTCGCAGCGATATTCGGTAAATTGCAAGTGCCCTCATATCAATTTTTGCACCGCATCGTTGTTTATTATGCGCTCGCGTTTCACAGTATAATTACTTTGTATTGCATGATGCTTTATATACGCTTTATATCCGCTACTAATGAAGATTAATAAATAATAAATGTTCAATGAAAGAGAGAGAAGCTGCAATACCATCCGACCACATACATATGATTGACGATACGATGCGACTATTATTTGATATAATTACATTATAAAAAATATTGAAATATAGTTGATAACTTAATTTTAAAACAGAGCAATTTTCTCGAGAAATAAATAAACTAATATTACATTTAAGATTTTTTTGTAAAGAATTTTGAAAAAAACGATATTTTTCATTCTTTGCGTAAATGCTCTTGAAATTAATAGAGTTGCAAACTACAATCTAACATTTTGCATGAATCACTATTGCGCTTTAAGATTTGGTAACTTTTCTTCTTATCGAGATAAATGAACATGGAAATTATCGGTTTCGGAAAAAATTCATAAAGTCTGTAATGCAGAATGTTATACGGTCCTTATTTCTTCTCTTATACATGGAGGATGTAATTTACATCTTGACGAAAAACCAATGCGGATGAAGTACATAATTAATGACCCGACGTTCGCAATCCTCTTTCGAGATTGTACCGGTTGCCGTGTCGCGGAGTAATTTAACTTTTTTAAGATAAGTTGCTCAAAGGAATTTGATAGATACGAGACAAATTGTAATCGCTTGCAGTTTAATGAGATCGCTCTCGTAGTTTACGTTAACGTACCTCGTAACTGAAGAGCGAATGAGTGTCATGAATAAATAAATCTCGGATTTATATAAATTGTAGTTAGTGACGTACGCAGCACGTCTCTTCAACGTCTTTTCAAGGTGTTTATGCTTTGTTTACTAAATTTATGTGTTGAAAAGAGTTTAATCTTTGTTCTCTGATGTTATTGAATTCGCTTTTCGCCATTGAAGCTAATTCGAGTCTGTCGTGCATTTTTTTTTTTCGATCGCCGCAAATCCCTCGTTCTTGATAAGCGAAATTGATTACGTTTTTAATCAGATTATATCTAGAAGAGTGCAAAACTAAATGACGTAATGAATATTACTTTATAGACTCATTGAATTAAGTATCATTGAAATTACAGATTAGCATACAGTTCTTCATTACGATAAATTTAATATATTGGAATCAAATTCAGAAACAAAAAGTGGGATTATTCATAAAGTTATGAATATTAATATAACAAGGTATATACATAATTCGAGTCAATATTCTCTTTAAAAATATGTATATTTAATTAATTGATGTAAATTAGCTTCAATTATTTACGTCTTTTTCTAATTTTTTGTAGAATATTTTTTATTAAGATAAATAATTCACGTATTCACATTTGAGATACACAATTGAAAAAGTGTCACATTTTCTGAATTCTCGTTAGTGATTATGAGATTATCGTCGAGTAAAACTTTATTTTCTCAGCACAATTGCTTGTTGATTTCGAAAGAAACGCTGCATTGAAAAGCAAAATTATATCAATTATTTGCATGCAAACCGTATGATTAAAAAAAAAATGAGAAAAAAAATCGTTGCTATGAGCATTGAAAGGATAAGATCTTGCTCTAGACGTCATCAATGAGAAAAATTAGGCAATGTTACTGCGATTATGAAGCAATTATTAACAATTATTGCACGCACATATTTTGCATTCATACAAGTGTCTTTAACATTAATTCTTGAACAAAGGACCAATTTGTGCGAGATTTATGGTCTTAACGCGAACGTGAATAGTATATCGCGGATGCAACTCTTGTAAGGAAACAGTCGTCATTTATCATTCGTCATAAAACGCATTGTCGAGTGGTTGGGCAAATCTTTGTCCCGCCGAATATCTTAAACTCGTAAATTTCCTCAGCTTACTGTACATGGTGAATTTATGAGGTCGTGGGAAAACGCTCTGATGAGCTCCAGCATCAGTAGCACCATCGCGCTGATCCATGATATTCTCGAATTAATTCTATGTAAATTACCGTGAGGCATCGCAAGTTGCGATCTCTGGCATTTGGTATCTGATGAGATGATGTAACTTTCGTCGCTTTATAATGTTAGAAATAAGCGGTCCGATCGATAAAAACGCTTATGACGTCATAGCATAATTCGTTAAATAATTATTAATATAATTTAATATAGTTTTCCGTATAAAATAATTTAAATATTTTATATAAATTTTAGGAAGATATACTAATAAATTTACTTATTTTTTAATATTTCATAACTTTTTAAAGGCATTGACATTATCAAAATCAAATTAATAAACAATCTCTCTTTCATTTCTTATTTAAAAATAATTATCTTTTATAGAAGCACAAAATTTCTTTTACTTCATTATTAATAACGGCATTAAAAAATTATGATTACTATTTTAAAGTGAAATTATATTTTTTAAAATTTATAATACTCGTCTAGTATAAATTAACATTTTTTATGCTATGCATTCTCATATTTGGCTTCGCCGCGTGTTCTTTATTAAATTCGCGGAAATTATGGTTTTTGTAGAGTTCGCACTTGTCGTTAGACTACCCCTGAAAATTACTATAGGTAATTTCCGTGCTGGGTGTGCATCGTCCTGGTTATTTACCGCAAGAAGGTCACCGGTTGACCCAGTTTCTCGATCCAAAACATATGCATTTCTTCTCTCGCTTCCATCCATTCGCACTCCGTTGTGCGCGACGAGTCGGTTCTTAGAACGTCAATTATTCGTCAGGAGCCAGGATGAAATCGAATAAAAATGCAATTATCGTGACACCGAGCGGTTATTGCGCGTGGTATTAAAACGAATAGCAAATGAAATGAGAAAAAACAAGTGGCTGTGGTTCGTACTTCTCGTAAGCATTAAAACGAGGTGTTTAAAAAGATTAAACGGTACTCTCATAATTTGTTAGAAATAAGAGTGCAATATATATCGATATCTGTGTAAAATCAGAATATGTGACAGAATAGTTTAATTAGAATTTTTATTAACAGTCGTTCTTTTTTTTTATTGAAGTTTTTGCTATGTATAACTTTAATTGTGCCAATTTGTGTTTAATACGAATTATCGTATATTCTACAAGTTATTAATTATTTGTTCATTATTATTCAATTAATTGTTAGTATAATTATGTTTTAACATCTCTCACATTACCCAATTTATCTGTAATATAATAATATTTCAGCGCGAAGTAAATGAAAACATTTCATTTCTGTTTTTAAATTTTGCAACTAAAACTAACAATTTGAAATTATTATTTATATTTTTCTGTAATTTTCAATTTATCTTAATTGTGTAATATATTTTTGCCTAAGAAATATTTTTTAATTAAAGATAAAGTAAATTTATAAATCACAATAATAAATAATCTGGATATTTTTATATTTATGAAACATTATATTAAGTTGTTTAGATTAATAAAATTTTTTAGCAACAAAAAATCTAATCAATTACATAAATTTAAAAAAGCTTAAAATTTTTCTGATATTTCTACATTCTCTTTTTCTCTGAAAGTATTAATATTGTATTATTAAAGTACAATATCCCAAGTCGAATGTAATTAAATTGCGAGCATCAACATTATTATATTATTATACAATATATATAAATCATATTTGAAGCTTCTGTGAATAATAACTTTACGGTTATTACACAGTTATTTTATGATTATTATACAACTATTTTACTATGGCGTATATACTGGATCTGCTTTAATGTGGAAGATGCGTTATTGTCAACAGCATTGTTTCGCAGGATGTAACAAGGCCGGCGAGTGCCCTAGTTTCACATTTCAAGGCGCATGATGATTACTTATTCTCCTCAGAGTGACGATCGATATGAACAGACGACGAATCTTATCTCCGAAAATGTATATCGATGTGCCATTAACGATATTCGATTGATTAATTACAATGCAATGTGCGATTATGCGTTCAATTGTAAATTGGGCACATTTATGTCGCCATTGATTGTCGAGTAAAAAGAGAATGGTTGACCTAAATCTCACTTGTGCAGCAGTTCGTTTAAAGAACGTTATCTATTCCTCTCTTCTTTCTTCTCTAGTCAACTTAGAAAATGATATTTATGTGACTATTAGCACTCCTAAATCACACAGAGAGCGGAAGACGGCCAAAGAAAACTTTTCAACGAACTACCGCCCAAGAGATTCTCTTGTAAAATATATGCGTGCAGATAATGCATTTTCACATGAATGTACCTCGTAAATTCTTTAAGCAGCAGTTTATTTGAATTAAAGGTGTAAACGTAAATGTTACATGTTCATTAGTTTTATAAAAATTAAGAGAAATAATAAGAAAGATATATGAA
>Ga0157363_1004332_pt1 | contig 13078 bp, 4 predicted proteins | sample AttsexASBM1_FD_111477 | JGI IMG/M metagenome (GOLD analysis project Ga0157363, IMG submission 111477) | Fungus gardens microbial communities from leaf cutter ant in Ribeirão Preto, State of São Paulo, Brazil - Atta sexdens ASBM1 | ecosystem: Host-associated > Fungi > Mycelium > Unclassified ...
TGTGCAAAATTCTAGAATAGATTATCGATGAAATAAAAGAGAAAAAAATATTGAAAATACTACGTAACTTTTAACGTATAACCTAGAGTGACTGATAGAGGTCGGAGGCGCTTCTTCGACTAACTGCACACAAACATTACTGTAGATTTCTCTAAAAATTAGGCATCCTAAATTTTCGGCACTTTACTGTAGAACCATCTTAAATTCATTGCGTTCATTGATTTTCATTTGGAAATTGACTAAATTCTTTATAATCTTAATGTTTTATATTGAATTTTAATCAAATCTTAACGAATTAATACTGAAAGTATATCAATTGATACGCGGATACCTACAACTCGTTGATTCGCGTAAAGTACACACAAACAGTCTCGTCAATGCGCATGCCTTAGGGCCATGTCTTCTGACCTCCGATTTCAGTATGCAATTTAGTAATATTTCGTTATTATTTATTACAATTTCGGTAACAAATTTCCATTCATACAGGTATTTTAATAAATTTATTGCAATTGTTTTATAAAATATTTAAAAAGTGTGTAACTTGCAAAGTCGCTATTTTGAATTTGTATTAGTAAATTTTGAAATTCTCACTAGAAATTCAAAATCCTCGATTTAAAAAATCTTTGAAAAACAATATCCAGACAATTTTAATATTTATAAAAAAACAATTATTAGATGTCTATACATCACATGTTCTCTGAAAGAGTTATAAGTACTTAAATCAAATAATCAATAATAAAGCTCGCTAATTGATTGCACTTTGTCTGACTAATAATTTGCTGCGAATGTATCAATGGCAGTGGTATAACTTTGAAACTAAGATTCAGTGTGATGTGTGCATGAGTTGATTATAAATCTCCGATAAAACTGCCAGTATGATAAACGAATTGCAAAAACGCAAAGCAATAATAATTTCGTAGAAACGAATTAATTAAAATCCGAAATCACTCACTTACCCCATAAATTATTCCGACGTATACGACAATACGATACTCGAATGAGTGTGACATATGCGAGCGCTCAACATAATCAGATTGTAATTCATTTATAACGCTTAAACATTAATGTTAATTAGTCTAATTGAAATGAGACGCTGTTCCAACGTCAGTATATTCCGGATCACTCAGGAGCAATCATGAAATAATATTTTCTAATGATAAGTGCGCGTTTCAAACGGTTCTAATAAAACAAAATTCAGCTTCGAATTAAAATGTAAGTTTGAGGCACGCCGGAGAATACCGATGTCGCGACAGCTTGGAGCGTTTAGATATTAATTGACGAAGACAAGGAAGTTCTACTGCTAACGCAGTCGCATAACTGGGTCCAACGTGGTGATGGGTACATGACATGTAAAATTTTACATTTAGAGAGAAAGAGAGATAGACACTTGGCGTAACGTAACTATTAATTTCTCAAGCACTGTATGCCTCCGTGTAAGAACAAGGTGTTGTATAATAGTTCTCTGGAAATGACAATGTATTGCGATAGCTGTTCCGGATGGACTTTGATGTATCGAATAAAACGCAACGCCGATGCTTACACGTTTTATCAGAAGCAGACAAATTAATCTTCACCAATTTAAAGGTTAAATGATTTTTGTGATAGGCGTTCAAGTTCTTTTCTTGAAAATTTTTAATCATTTTAATTATTTTGAATATCGTTAACTGAAAATTCTTGAGTGGCTGTGTTCTTAAAAGCGTGAAATGAATATTTGAAACATTCGAAAAATGATTGAGGCCCATCATCATCTTTAATGTGCTTACGGGAATAAACACTCTTACGCCAAGTATCGTTATTAAAAGGTGTCTTAAAAGTCGATACAGAGCAGAGTATCGGCCTGTTATAGATTTTAAAGAATGACATGTAGTAAATATGTTTTTCAGTGTTTTCTCAAATCTCTCGAGAATATCTCGCTTGCGTGGATACGGGCCTTCGAATGTTGCGCACAAATTTACGTAACTCAGGGGCGAGATCATCCTTTCCTTTCGTACTAAGTACACCAATAGGGTAAACGGTTTCCAGTCCTAGTATTACATCCTCTCGAAAAGTGCAATAACTTCGAAGCGTTCCGTGGATCCCGCGGAATTTCTGTCAAGGATTAGAATTGCCCGGCGAATGGATCATACGTGATTTCTCGCCGCGCCATGGCATTGGTTCATAGTGATCATTGGGGACAAAAATGCCTATGTAGTACTTCTTTCTCGCGTTAGAAGGTAATATGAATTCCGATGCTCCCACAATGTTCCTCTGGACCCTTGTCAAAATCAAAAGAATCTACAACGAATTTGTGTAAATAATAAACATTTAATAAAACTAATAATTGTAAAATGTTCCTCTCAATAGTCCTTCGATCCATAATATACGATCTTTCTAAGAGAGTCTTTTTATCGTTTAGTTCTTCGTATCAAACGAATTTTTACGAATTAAAATGATTCATAGTCCGAATTTCTGTATACTTTATAGCTTGGACCTTATGCGATATCAATTAGAAGTTTGAAATCTTCTCTCGGTTGAGATAATTTATTCAAAAATGTAGTACATGTATACCTGTTTAAAGAGAAAAAAAATACTTTTTTCACATGAAAAAAAATTATTTTTAATGCGCATTAGTACATATTGTTATCTGAAAGTATTACATTTTAAGTACCATCCTAAAGTTTTAACTAAAAAAGTTAAAAAATAAAGAAGTTAATGACTATTATTGAATGCTATATTTCACTTCTTTTACATTTTTCTCAAACATTTTTTTAACTCGTTATTTGATTCGTAATCTTTAATAAAATATATTCTATAATGTTCAAAATATATTCCATATTTTTTTTTGTTAATATCAGACGAGTAGTTTTAGAATATAGCATCAGTTGATCAATTTGTCTAGTGTGATACTTTACAAAAATGTGACAACGAAGGATTAGATTGCAAATGAGTGCCTTGGGAAAAACTTTTTTTTAGAACTCTTCATATAATTTCAGAATTTTTATGTAAATTTCAAAATTTTTCAGATTTTTTTTGTATAATTTTTTAATTTTTTAGAAAATTTCTTAGATTTTTTTATACATTTTTCGGAAATGTCGAAAAAGTTTGTATCTTTTCTAAAAATTTTTATATGGAAGATGACCAGGACATTAGAAGCCATAAAAATTTAAACTCTCAAAAGTACTACATTTTATTTACTATTTTATTATTTGTGGAGATATTAAGCTCGAAATATAATCAAGTTCATTTGGAAGCATATTTAGAATGAAGGAAGCGTATTAATTCGTCACGTGTAAATTGTTTCAACGTAGGTAATGAAATTTTAGGCATTAAAAATTTTATTTACGCATTAATTCGGAGTCGCATGACTCTCGTATACTCTTAATAACTTATTACTTCTCATTCTATAATTTCTGAAGAAAATTTATAAAATCTGAGAAGTTCAAGATATTTTTTTACAAATCTCTTCATAAATTTAAAATATGACAAATTCAAAAATTTGGTGGACATGCAATGTCTCGAGAAAAATTTATCGAAAGTTTCTACAAAGTTGGGATGTTCCGAAATGACATATTACCAAAATTTGAGATGTGCGACATTGTTCCGAAGAGTTATTATTGTTCTAAAAATTGTATCTAACAATAAACTAAAATCAAAATTCAAAAAAAGAAATAATATCCTAGAGAAAAATACAATCGTAAGATCAATAATATAAATTTTTTCGATATTCAGTATTTTTCTCGAGGAAGAAAATCTCGAAATTATAAAGAGAAAATATAGAAACATGCATAATGTATATAATAAATGAACTTATGCAAATAACAATCTCAGATATATATATAAATATGTTTTTTAGCACATACGCAGAGAATACTTAAAAAATAACAAAAATAACATCAGAGTTTATAATCACTGCGTTCAACAGGATTTTCTTAATATTCGACTGTGATTAGAATTGTTTAAGGATTAACGTAATTCCCCGATTAATTACAAAGATTTAGAGCAAATAAATATTTTGTTTATTTACAAAACTACTAATCTCTACAGCGCAATGTAACTTCGTATAAATCATCTTAAATACTAAAAGTATTTGTATTAAAAAATTGAGAATTAATTTTGTCATTATTTTATTAAACATTTCTAGACATTTTCATTAGAGCACAGATAAAAAAATACTAATTCTTGTTGAAATAACTTTCGATCCAGATGGTAATTGATAAACTTTTGTATTACTTTTAAGGGGATGCTGACGTACGAAACTATCGATATCACAGGTTAGAAAACGTAGAATAGAAAATCCATTCACATGCTTAAAGTGTACACAGAAATAAATAAAGAATACTTATCTTAAAAACGGAATTTTAAAAATATACATATATATATATTAAAATATTTTTGTGACATCGTTTCGACTTTTAAATTTCGTAGTTATGACTTTTCGGAACATTGCATATGTCGACCAAAATATTGAGATGTAGGAATTTTTCTCACCACAGTGATTATTCTGGCAAAAATAACATTGGAACGTATAAGTTAAATGTAAGGAGAAAATGACGAAAATGTAAATGAAATTTTTAGAAAGTGTAAATTGGAACTTAGTGTTTTAAGAAGTAAACTTTTCTTCTCTCTCTCTCTCTCTCTCTCTCTCTCTCTCTCTCTCTCTCTCTCTCTCTATGTTTCGCTATTCCAATTTACATTTCTAAATTTCATTTATTTCACCTTATATTCAATTTACGTTTCAATCATTATTTCCGTCACGATAAAACAAGGAATGGAAGTGTTTCGAATGTCACAAACAAATAATCAAACGCAAATTATCAAACGCGAGTGTCTTCTTTCTTTATTGAATTATATATATAATTCGCTTTTTGAAAATATGATATAATATATATATATATATAATATATATATGTATATAGTATAACAAGAAATATAATTAGACTCATATGACTTCTATATCAAATTTCTTTTCGGCTCTCTATGATGTGCATTTCGGATGAGTAATAGCTTTTTATTAACGCCACAGAATTATCAATTACTCAACCTTTTCCTTCTCTCGTTGCCCTTACTATAGATTATATTTATACACAGATAATTCAGGTCAATTTTCTTTTTTTTTATCAATCATTCTTTCTCAACTTCTCGTTAACCTTTCTCTTAACTAGGATTATACGTAGCTCAACGCGTTGCAACTCTTCCCATGTAGCCGAAAAAAATCGATGGACATATCCGTTTTCACAGGAGAATCTACTTCGTAATAAATATAAATATATATTTATATCTCTTCCTAAATACTTGTACGAATGCATTATGCTTGTCCGACATTTGGAGAAGTGACATCTTGCGAATGACGCAAGTCATCGCTCTTTGTCGCTGTAAATTAGCAAAACGAGAGAGAACGCGATCACGGTGGAGTATGTTATCTAAGCGCGGAGGCACAGCCACTAATTTATCTTACAATACCGATATACGATTACCGATGTGCTATATCATGATGCGCAAAAAGTAATACATGTATGGATGTATCGGTACATACTCGCAACTTGTCCGCGTTATCTACATAATTTTCAGAACCGGTCTCATCGACGTAGTTCAGGAATGTGATCGATTAAATCTTCTTGTCTGCATACCGTAACTAAAGTTGATATAAAGTTGATAGGATAGAGAACCAATTAAATTAACCTTACATTACTCGCGTGTAAAATATCCTAGTCTTAAAAATCTATTAAACCTACAGAGTAAAATTTTACAATTTTACAATTAATCGAATACTGCACAAATTGTTTGACAATTAAAAAAAACTTTTGCACTTATCTTTATCTATCTACTAAAAAAAGATTTATGGAATATAATTAATTTCTTTAATTGTGTTAAATAATCGTCAAAAATAACAATGAAACAAGTATTAATATTTGTAAACTTATAAAATCAATAAAATATTAATAAACTTTGTTTTATTAAAAAAACGTGTCGAAAAAATAACAAAAAGATCTAACCTTTTCTCAAATAAGATTTTACCTAAAAAAATTTGTAATTTTTCCGGAACAAAATTCATACAGAAGAGGCACTAAACATGTGATAATATATAAACCTTACCTTTTTTTCCCGATCGTTTGGATCTACAATCAACGGCAAACCAACGTAGTCACGCGAAACGCCTCGAGCATGATGCATACTTGCATCATGGTCTCGAGTAAATGTTAATAAAATTTTTTGAAAAAATTACTTAACCATTAAATATATTAAAATGAGTATGTGTTCCTAAAATTTATCGGAGTTACTGTTTTTCCAAACGAAAATTCTAAGTTTTTGTCCCATTTCTGAGCGCTATATCAAGATCTCTCCTTAATAATAACACTAATTAGCATCCTAAAAACTTAAATAATTTATTACGAAAAATATTCTGGCTGAGATGATAAGTTTTTAAGATATTAATCAGTATTATTAGATATTAAATAAAATTGATAATTGTATATATATTTACACATGAATATTATTAAGCATCAAAACTTGCTTTGACCGAAAATGGCATTCTTCTCTCTTACTTAAACATTTCTCAATTTATTTCACTTAACATTGTTTTGCACTTATCTTTATCAAATGATATATGAAATATTCAACTTTTAATTGTAAATCATCAAAGAATACAATGAAAATTGAGATTTAATGCCGAGGTGTACACTCCATGCGAGTAATTATGTTAAAAAAAGTTCACGCAAATAATGTAAGGTTACATTCCCCATAGCAAAAAATGTCACAGTTACATTACAATAATCATGGTTATGTCACGGTGACGTGCGAATGTCCGCTTTATCACAATGTAATGTCACAGCAATGTCATGGTGATGTGCGAATGTCTTTATAACATGTGTCATTTTGTTATGACAATCTCACAGTGACATCATATTTTCTTTCTTTCTTCTATTGCGACGTGAATGTGACTCTTTATTATGGGAATCAATATTTGCAATATTTTGCAAAAATTAATTTCTCAGCGTCCTGTAATTTATCAACTTCAACGATAAAATTTTGAATGAGAATAATACAGAAATATTTCGGATTTAAAATTCAGAATGTTAGTTTACTACCGGCTAGTCTTATCTCTATATCACGATTCTATTTAATTGCAGAACAGAAAAACTCATTCGTCAATCCTTTTACCAATACCCTGATTTTGTAAATCTTAACAACAATTCGTTATATTATCGTTGAGCAGATTTTTTTCCTATTTACTCAACAACAATATATCTATATCGACACTGTAAATAAGAATGTCAAGAGTTACAGAATCTTAGTATAGATTATGCTAATCGACGCGACCGGTTTCTTGTCAAGAATTAAGTGTCACGTTCACCGTAGTTCTCGTTCGCTTTGCAGTCTAATTGTCTAAACATAAGCAACTGTGATAAAAAGATACGCTTAATGGTAAGATACGTTGCTGATCTGTATCGCTAAAGTAATTCCATTTTCACGACGTTCTGACACACGTATATCGTGTTCTTTTCGGGAAGTAGCGAAAACATAGATCACGATGTTTCTCGCTATTTCTCGCAAATCACACACTCTGTCGCGTTTCTACTATACTATACAACAAATAAGAAAACAAACAATTTTCTGCTGCGACTTGTTACACAGAACAATTCGATTATCATTAAAAGGACGCTCAAATCAACGGAAGGACTCCGCCAAACAGTCAGGGGAAAGAAAGAGAGAGAGAGAGAGAGAGAGAGAGAGAAAGATGGTATTCTTTTGTGCGAACATCGATATTGCAACTCGCATATAAACCTTTTCATATTTATATATAGATATCGCGATGATTCCCTATACTCTCTTTCTGTCCTGTCTTCCACCGATTTATTGCTCGTCGTTGTCCATCATCTTACATCGCATTACAAAAATAGTAGGGTATACGAATGTGTGAGGTCTCGCAAACTTATATTAATCCGTTCTCTTTAAGAATTGCTCGTGTTCGATTAAGAGATGACTGTGTTAAGTGCTTGCCTTTTTTCCGTCTCTTCGTGAAATTTATAAAATAAACGAAGAGGAAATTACAAAGCTACTTGAGAGCGATGGTAATGAAAAATTCGTCATATCTGTTATATATATTATACAATAACCCAATCCTTGTTTTAGATTAAAATCCGAGACGTAGACGTCGTTGAAAATAACGCACGTCGCCAGTATATTCGAATCGACATAACAAAGTTAAAAATAGTTGCGAAAATCTTTCGCTATAACATGAATAAAATAAATTCCAATGTGAATAATAATAATTTCAATGTGAAATATAAAACAATCTAAAAATATTTTATAATATCCATTTCTACTAATGTAAATTAACTTTTACCCTTAATTTAAGAATGTAATATACTTATCTTTTAACAAAATTTTAAATAAAAAATTATTTAAAAATTACAGATTTTTCTATAATTTTTTGTATTGTAAGTAATATAAAAAGTTTAGCAACGATTTAGAATCAGAATAAAAAATTATTTCAAATAGCCTTTATTAAAAAATAATTAAGATAAAGTAAGAAAAATATATTTCATTTAAACTATAAAACTGTATTATTAAAGAGAAATATAGATAATGACCTTATTTTATTAAACTGCTTTATGTATACATTTATCTTTATACATAAAAAAATATAAATTACAATCACAATTCCAATCACTTTTTGCAGAGACTATGCATCCTTAAGTTCTTGTTCACTTTTTTTTATTCTAAGAATTGAAAAAGATAAAAAATAAGTTAACCAAGATTAAAATTAATTTACATTCATAGAAAAGGACATAAATTTCATAAAAATTAAAAAAATTTTAACTGAACAGTCGTACGATGTCAAACAGATGTATCGCTAAATCGACTAAATAAACAAAATGAAGAAAGTAAATACGAGGTTGTTTGCACAATTTTTACGTGACTTTCGTCGAAATTTGTTGGAAAAGAGAGAAGCGGCAATCTTAACAAATGCAACGCTCATGCGACACTGTATATAATAGTTGCTTTCCATTTATTAAAACTCTAATTATCAAAACTCAGATAATTTCTCTTTCATTTGTGACGTCATAACTCAATTGAATTCCTTTTCGTTCAGAGAGATTCAACTGAGTTTATACCTATAATTTATTCAAGATGTATTTTATTGAATTTTGTTAACATTAAAAATATGTTGTTACGCAATAACTTTGTTAATCAAAGTAAGTAGTAACGTCATTATCTAAGTATAAAATACACAACTTTAACAAAAACAATATATATAGACACAACTTTAAATTTAGTATCACTTGTGTGAAAATGGAAAGCAACTATTATATATACTCGTGTGTCATACCCTGATACGATTTCCCCACGTTCTCCTCTCTTCTTCACGCTCTCCTGATTCCGCGTAGAGATACTGTTAGTAGATCACATGAATTTGAATGTACGAAATACGCGGTGCAACGCAAGGTGTGAATGATACGTGACGGCGATCCTGCAAGGTGAGGTGAATTCCTTTGTATCTCTTCACCTATTATCATTATTATCTTAAAGAGATGCGTGAATTGCTTTTCTGCTTAGATACAATTATGCTTCTTTTTCTTTAACTCACTACAATGACATTAGGTACAGTTAAATACTATGCTTGTGCACCCATACACACACACGCGCACATGCACACGCGCACACGCACGCACGCACGCACGCACGCACGCACGCACGCACGCACGCACGGACGCACAAAGCAACACAGATCTCTTTATTCAAAGTGTTTTGTGGTACCTACATCTTCTTCGCTTTTTATATTCATTTGGATTTCTTGTCTTTCTTTCTCTTCTTAGCTTATAACGGGACCTGCCACACTTTCTCATGAAGAAAAAGTAATGTCATCTTCGCGTTAATGGCTAAATAGATGAATTCTCGTGTACATCGCAAATACATTCTCGCTTTTTTTTTTTTTGGACTATCGTAAAAAGGTAGGCACACCTTCACCTACGTTTCTGAAGTACAATCTGAAGTCACCGTAAGCGAAGCTTCTGGATGGATTCTACTTGTTTTCACGGAGCAACGCGGACACTTTTTGCGATTGCGATCAGAATCTATTATGATCTAATCTAAAAAGGGGATCCTAAAATGAAGCCCGAACTCCGAAACCTGTTTGTTAAGAGAGGCTGTTTTACCGATAAAATCGATTTTATATATAACAAACATCAATATTGCACGCACACATATACATAAATTTCCGTAGAACAATAGTGTTTTAATTAGACGTCTAAGTATAACTCTAAGAACTTCACGTTGCTTGTTCATGTAAACAACTAGTTTATGAATCACAATGTCAATGTGTGTAAATACAGATTACAAAATTTTTATATAATATTTTATATTATAAAGAAATGTTACGAATATTAACAACTCTGACGAATCCATATTGGATTAAAAAATGGTAAATGGCTCTCAATTTAAACAATTTTTTTTGTTCTTAGCATAAACTCTACCTCAGAAACATATTAATACGTATACTTTAATCTCGGAAAAGAATTTTCGAATCTGTAAAAAAGAAAAGAAATAATTTTTATACAAAAATTATTGTGTTTAAAATCGGTGAAATAGACGATTTTATAGGATCCCCTTAATAGTCGATTATTTTTTTTTCTTTTACGAAACTATTCTGTTTGCTTTGTAAGAATGGAAGTTATAATTCATATTTTCTTAATGTAAAATAATGTATCATACATAATAGTGTAGTCGCGCAAGATCTGTCCGCGCTGATCCGTCTAGTTTTCACAGACGGAGATGTTTTTAAGTCTTTGTTTATTTCTGCACTTTCTGAACTACACACTGAATACACACGATAAAACAAATGTTTCACTTCAATTTATTGTATCGGGTGTACCAGTTTAGAAAATGCAAGAATAAAAAACAGATCTATTAATTACTGCGACCGCGTGTCATCATCACTCCTATCAATGTAGTACATATGTATCGTCATATATCATATACATATATATCGCATATGCCTCTATTTCGTTGGAACAAGTGCGAAAAGAATACATATGTCGTATAATACATACGCACGCACGCACGCACGCACGCATGTATATATACAGGATGAAAAAATATTGGTATTTTGAAATATCTCGAAAAATATAGGTTTCATATATTTCAGATAAAAATTGTAAGGTTTAAAAAGGACTATTTACCGATCTCGTGATAACACTTGTCAAGCTCATGGCCTTAAGTTAGTCCTCTCAATTTCATTTGTACACTAAAAATAAAAATAAGAGTTATCTTCTTAATAAAAAAATATTTTGTTATAGTGTAGTATTTTAATGTAGTATTTTAAAGAGTTCTTGAAACAAGAAATACGAAAATATGTAATGATAAATGAGAGTTTCCATTAAAAAAAAAATCGATTTCTCTTGACTTAATCTTGGCAATGCTACTCCAAAATCAAACTAGTAAAATCGGTAAATAGATCATCTTAAACCCTATACAACTTATCTCAAATTATATTTCAAATAGTAATATTTCTATAAAACTTATATTTTTTGAGATATTTGGAGGTCCCAGTATTTTTTTCTTCACCATGTGTGTGTGTGTGTGTGTGTGTGTGTGTGTGTGTGTGTGTGTGTGTGTGTGTGTGTGTGTGTGTGTGTGTGTGTGTGCGCGCGCGCGCGCGCGCGCGCGCATGTATACACAATACCCCAAAATTCGCAAATCAAAATACCATAGCAAAGGTTTTCCGAAAAAAAAATCAAAAGTTTTGTGTACACATTTTTCCTTCAAGCAAAATTTTTTGAGATATAGTTTAAATATAGCCAATTACAGATTATGTTTACTACTACCTATGAATCACGCGTGCGGTCATACACAGTGGCGAATTTACACATTATTGCGCTTCAAGCATTTTCTTGACGCTCCTTTCAGACGACTGAATAACCCAAAAAAAAAAATGATGTCGAAAGGTACTATTTTTCCATCTAATGTCAAAATCCTATTTTTATACGCCAAAATGCTATCTCAAGGTGCTACATTGACGGAAATACGTCATATCTACCAACTTTGCTCAAATATAAGATTAATTTAATCTCAGTTTCAAGAAGGATAGCGCCTTTATGTCTCTAGAAAGACTAGCGATTCTAAACCCGAATCTTGTAAACATCTAAATCCACCTGCGGTAATGAGCGCGCGCGCGCGCACTTTATACACACACACACACGCGCGCGCGCGCGCGCGCACGCACACACACATACACACAAATAGTTCGTTTCTAAAGGTCATTCATAATTGGCCATATTTAAACCCTTATTATTTCACAACTTGCATGAAATATATATCTACACGTAACTTTTTAATTTAATTTTTTGAACACTTTCTCGCTGTGATATTTTAATTCACTAATTTTGGGACATCTTGTGTATACATACATACACACATATATGTATATGTACATTTAAAGATGTATATGTGTGTATGTATTATATATTATATACACGATTGGATATTTAAAGCTATTATCTCTTATTTGTCAAATCAAAAATTTGTTTAGACAAAAATTGCACACAGGGCGAATTTCATAAAAAGTTTATTATGTTTTTTTTTTTGAAAATAGTTAAATATAGAAGGAATATGTATTAGTAAAATTGTAGCACAAATAGGGAGATATGCTTTGATAATCTTGGGAAATCTTAAATGTCTTCGTCTTTTTACAATAAAAACAAATTCTTTTAAATTGATATTTCTAAGTCATTCTATCGATAGTACTCAATAAGTTGAATGTTTTTGTATTAGTGTTTTTTTTCGAAAATTTAATTATCTTCAGGATATAAATTTTTAAAATTCGGATTATAAAATTGGAAACAATTTTTTTTGATCATGTGAATTTATATACATTCTAATTCAAGGTCATTTAAAGTTACTCAAAATAATGACAGTACATCCCATTATTTATCCTACAATTTTGATAATAATTATGTTTCCCTCCTATCTCTAATCATTTTCGAAAAAAAAAAAAAAAAAACAAGATCAAAAAATTTCACCCCAAAAAAAAAAAAAAAAAAAAAAAATATTCCAAATAAAAAAAAAAAAATAAAAAAAAAATATTAAATCAATTTTTAAA
>Ga0157363_1004333_pt1 | contig 13077 bp, 6 predicted proteins | sample AttsexASBM1_FD_111477 | JGI IMG/M metagenome (GOLD analysis project Ga0157363, IMG submission 111477) | Fungus gardens microbial communities from leaf cutter ant in Ribeirão Preto, State of São Paulo, Brazil - Atta sexdens ASBM1 | ecosystem: Host-associated > Fungi > Mycelium > Unclassified ...
CTTTATGATGCAGACACAAATCGACTAATGTTTCTATGGGGTTATGTTGACAGATGCCCAAGTTTATTGTATGACGTCTATGATCTATTTATTTCGACCACTTACCGCTAAAGCCATCTATAGAAAAACGGCGGAAACGAAGTTGTACACCTATAGCACATCCAGCCGGAATTGATGCCAGTCTGTTTTACTACTCTGAAGTAGTAAAACTCTCTATATGTGGTATCATTCTCAGTGAATTGACTACTCAGCTCTATTACAATCGACGTGTAGTCCGTGAAGAGATCAAAGCTCGGTTTGCAAATAAACATATTTGTTTATGAGATTGTAACATTGCTTAGAGATTCCCTCAGTGACGGCAAAATCTAAGAGATCAGGAATTCTGTTTTTATCACTAGGCCAGTAAGTAGGTTGGTCGGTTGAGATAACGCTGAGATTTAGTGCAATAACTGCATGAAATAGCTCTCTACTTTTAAAACGAATAAATTTCTTAACGGCATAAACCACAATGCAAGATGTTATCTCTACTTTTAGATGATCAGTCTGAATCCTCACTGTGTGTTTCGAAGTCTCCTTTCTCCATAAATCGTGGTCTAAACGACTCGAAGAATTACTTCTCTTTATTTGCATATTTTGAAGGGCAATAGACAGCTGATAGCATTAGAGGACTAATTCAATCTTTGACAATAACAACAACAGTTATATGATATTTGGTGCTATTTTTTATTAAAATGGCAATTCCGCCATGAGCAAGATGTATCGCTATCTAGATCGCTTGATAACATTTATACCTAGGCATACAGAAATAGTTTTTATTGGTAATGTATGTTTCAGAGATCAATGTTATGCATAGTAATAAAAGCTTTCAATTCAAGAAAGTGTTTGGCATTGACAATTGTCATATTCCATATGACAATTTTTAATTCGTTGAATATAACAACATTTTGACAATGATGCTAGATATTAGGTTGGACATAGAGGTCACCTGTTTTATGAGCTCCTTAAGCATATCTATTAATTCATGATTATTATTATTACTATTGTATTATTACTGGTTTTATGTGTTATATTTTCCGATCATTACATTGCGTATAATTAGTATTACTACTAGCTATTTAAGCATATGAAAGGTGTTCAGTTATTCTCTTTGGAATGTTAATTGTAGGTGTTGGCATTTAAAGGTGTCTCTCTATTTGTTATTCTTGCTCTAAAGACTAGATATCTGATTTTTTGCAAATGTTTATATAATCCGCAGTCTTTAGGTTGCTAGGTGATTGCCGTTACATAGGACACACTTTATTTTTACATATCTTTCTTGGACAATTTACTGTCAAATGATTTTCAAATGATTTATATTTGAAAATCACTTTGATGCGATGGCAGAATCTTTTAGTGTGCTTATATCTCTGGTACCTTGCGAGATCTCTCTTAGAACGAGGAGATTCAAAGTTTACTCGATAATATAATAAGATTTTGATGTTGAAGCCTTATTATTAGGTTCTATTTTTAATTTAACAATAAGTATTGGCAGAAGTCTCTTAGTTGTTCTTTGCTTAATATGCCAGATGTTGACTACCGTATGTCCCAATTCTTCAATTGCTGTTATTATGTCATCACTTCTAGTTGAGGGATGCATATGCTTTAGAATCACTCTAAATTCTATCTTGTGTGGGCTTGTATGTATGAAATTCTGTTTTTTTGTCTTAAGTACAAAAAATTTACAAGAATTTTCAACAGAGTATCTACAGAAATAATAGCCATTTTTAAAAATATCGATTTTTGACAAAATGGCGGAATTACAATCAAAAAGTTCCATTTTCGTCACAAAAAATTGAGTAAAATCAGCTATAACTCAAAAAAATAACTTACCGAACAAATCCTATGTATTTCTTTAGAAAATAATTTTTTTTAAATATAAAATTTGAAGTAATTTGATTAAGAACTGTTTAAGTTCTACTGCTAGTCAATTTAAAAATGCGTTTAAAATTTTGAATGTGAATATTTTTAGGTTAATTGAATTTTAGATCCTAACTTCGAAAAAAATTATGTATAATGAAATCACTTGCACTTCATTTTTGAGACTAAAATGTATTTTAGAAGAAAAAAAATAGCATTTTTGAAAATTTTACTAGGTATTATACTTAACAAACGATGTATATATTATTATGTCTATAAATAAGTTTGACTCTTTTTTTAGAAAAAGAAAATTGATATTTATAAAAAACCAAAGCACATGTCAGTCTTGAAAATAATCTCTATCACTTTCGCCATCTTTCGGGCAGTTGGTGAATCCCTGCTCGGAAGAACAATGACGGTTTTTATTCAATAAATTCGATTGGATTTTTCGATGGAATTTTCAATCTCTTCGGGTGCGTCAACGAGATGGTGCTGTAGAGAACGAACGAGTGGAAATCTATAAAAGCCATATCTGAAAAGTAAGACGCATGATAGAGATTTACCAGTCCAAAATACAGATTAATTCTTTGGTTGCTATCGTCAATTGGGGCATTATTGTTATCAGTGTCAGCAGTGTCATCTGATGAATTCTCTGATATAGGGTCGTTTTCGTTCGATTTCGTTACGTAAACTCATTAATTATTATTTATAACACTCAGACATTTTAGTTTTCCTAGGTTTTAGCAACTCGAAGCATAGTACATACCTTTCATATCTCATCAAATAACAATACTTTTTTCTAGTGAATTTTCAGTTTTGCAATTGACTTTGACGATTCTTTAGGATAAATCCATGATTTTTTCTTTTATGGTTCTCGTACAGGATTCAGTTCTTATCACCAGTTATGATTTTAAACTGAAGTCTTTCTGCTTAAATTTTGGCAATAGACCAATTGTTACGTGATAGCGTTTCACTTTGTTTTCTGAGCTAAGCATGTAAGAGTGCCCAATGATCAGTCTTCTGTATTCTTCCCAGCTTTTGTAATAGATGGAAAATCGCTTGAGTGATATCTATAATAATTATTCAGCAAGCTCCTTTTACGTTGCAAGAAAAAGATTTTCTTGCAACAGCTGATCTAAATTTCTCGTTTTCAACTTTTTTTGATGCTCTTGAACTATACTCGATCGAAATTATCTATCTGAACTTTTTGTACCACCTATTGAATGTACTTTCAAACACCGCATTTTTTCCTGAAGAGGAACAAATCATTTTTTTTTTTGCTTCGAGAACATTTCTTTTTAATTGAAAAACAAACAGAATGCCTCACGATTGTCGTGCTCACTTTTAAGATTAATGAGATTATGTCGTCTAGCAAGATTTCTGTATGTAGCATTTTTTATACAAAGGTTGGTACTATGAATCCTCAAAGCAGGGGAAAAAAGATTTGAATTTATAGTAAAATTACATCCTGCATAAAAAAAAACGATGAAAAACGATAGAAATTTCTAGAAATCTAATAGAAATCTTATATCATTTTCATCAGGATCTATCATACCTATCGGACATTAAAATCACGACAGACAAACAAAGTTATAAATTTCTATCTTTTATATTTTATATTAAATAATTGATCCTTATCGGAGATAAGCGGATACTTATATCTTATATTAAATAATAGAATATTTATCGGAGATCACAAACTTTTCTATATTATCCTATCACTATTAAATTAGATTAATAAAAAATAAATGAAAGGATGTTTATACGAACCTATATAATGTGACCGTAATCTCGATTGACGGCACAATTTTATATTGTTCGGTAACCAATGATTTTCTTTCGATGTTTAAAGGTAGCTTCACACTGAATTATTGCAAATTATCTCAAACTCAAGTTGGGCGCCAGAGTGAGCGTGTATCACTCTTCGTATATTACTTTTCTAAATTTTCAACAATTATTAATTTCTCAATATTTCTTAACTGCGACGGACGATAACTGACTGTTCAGCCCCGCACGGACAGGTGGGTTATTTAGAGCGGGAACAAATCGGAAAACGAGAAAGAGCATAAGAATTACTACGAATTAATGAAAGAATAACAAGTATATATTTCACTTTACGAAGACAATTACAATGATCTTAACGAGCACATAGTTTACGTTACAATGGTTCATCACGATTAAAATATGAACTCACTGTAATTGGAAATTATCGAGTCGCGTAGCATGAAATTACAGAAAGAACGTGAGCAGCTGTTATTACGAGAGTTTTGTGAATTCGTCAATCGACAATTTACAGTAATAACCGCTACTTTCTGCTAAACGTCGTACAAAATTTTCTCTATTTTATGCAAAACACGACTTAATAGCGTAGAATACAAGATAGCGATATATAATAACATATAATCACACACAAAACGAGATACGGCAAGTTTGCTGTGACGAGAGGGTGGCAAGCTTTACGCGAAAACAAAATACAATAATTTGAGCGGTTTGAACGAACGATACGTGACAATTAAAGATCAATTACTCGCGATAGCTCTCTGTACGGGCCTCAGCTTCTCGGCTCGGAGTATTTCGGTATTCTCCTTTCTTTCTGCAAAATATGATCGATATTAGAAGGGCGCAAACAATAGATGCAAGCAGTAAATTTAAAAAAAGTGATACGACCTGCACATCCCCGCCATGGAGAATAATCTGAAGCTTCTCTGGAGACGATTCTCTTCGGCGGTTCTCTTCCTCGCTGGCAGTGACCAGCCAGTTGAGCTGGACACAGTTAATGCACATAGCTATCGATGCTGGCTCTGATTAGTTCTAAGCAACAATTTTTCTAGAAAAATAATGCAAAAAAGTAATGAAAAAAATAAAATAAAAATAAATAATTTAAGATGGCGCATGAACGTCAGAGAGCCCGCACGCATGTTTCCTCCCGCTTCCACGAGCCGGGAGAATTCACTTGGCTTATTCGCGACAAAGTAACGGACAAAACACACGTAATCATAATTTAATCCCTATATATGTTTGAATAAGACAGATGTTATAGAAAAATGATCGTGTCCTATTGTTGGTAATATAATGTGACATTCTTCAGATCATTGAACAATTATTTCGCAGATTCAGCATACATACGTATAAAGCTGTAAATTTTATCTCTCGTTTTGTATCTCATCTTATTTAAACGATAAAATATTTCTGGATTAAATTATATAGCCTTTTAGGAACATTACATCGTTTTTATTACATAGCTTAGATATTGTTTTTATCCGTAAATTTTAGATTACTTACCTGCTATATTTGATAAATTTTCTATATTTATCTATCGTTTTCGTTATATAGCTTAGATACCGTTTTGAATCTATTTTTATCTAGTCATGTTTTATTACAATTTATAATATGCTATCATGTTTTTCAATCGTAAATTTCAGATTACTCGTTTAAAGTACGCGATATATTTCTTTTATTACGTTATATCATTTTTGTCATACAACTTAAATGTCGATTTTAATTAATTATTTTAGTCGTTTTATCAAAACAGTAATATTCTATTATTAAATTAGTAATATTCTATCTTTTTTTTTATGTCGGAGGAGAAATGCTTAACGTATGCCCCGGACTTCGGGAGAGAGCCCAGGATTAGCAGCCACTAAAATCCCTCCGGGTGTCCTACTCTAGTTTTGACCGAAAGTCTCCGGGAACGCATGCAGCACACTTCCGGAGATCCCCGAATCCCGTCAGCCTCGGGTTGGCTCTATCTCGCCGGGAAACTCCGGGAACTTTGCCGTTCCCGACTGTCGGATGACAACAACCATCCAACGAGCGGAGTGGATCATCTACCACTCTGTTCCACTCCATTGATGTTAAGGGGCCGAGTTGGAACTGCCAGTCTCCGACCGGCCCAACTCCCTTCTGCCGTATCAGCATGCATTATGCGAGGCGGAACTTCTTCACTTTTCCAGGAGGCTGCTAGCTTTTTGCTGGCGGACTGTTCCTTCCCTGACGGAAGGGAAGTGAGTTAGGTTCACCTTCATCCAGTTACGTCGGATGCCGGGGTTCTTGGAACACCGGAGTTCCGGAAATTGCTGCGGCTGGGGAGAAGGCTGTCACGATCCCCGGGAGAATAACCCTCCTCTCTGCCGCGACTGAGGGCAGATGCCTGCCCTCTCAATTTCCCCCTCGTTCAGTTAGCCGGATCGTTGTAATCTGAGTTTGTTTCCGACGAGCCAGTCTCTTCTTCCGTCTCCTCTTCTTCCTCCTCCGACACACGCGGGAAGGACCTTGTGCTCTTCACGGAGCGCGACATTGTCGCGTCGGCGCCTCGGCGGCCTTCGCGGTGGACATGGAGGATTTCCTCGCGAATTCCATCCAGCCTCGCCACCGCCGCCATCTCCATCCCCTAGGCCACTTCCCTTTCTCCGATAATGGAGGACGGGGGCCTCCGGTTTTCTCCCATTGTCTTTCAACCTCCTCTTTCCGCGACTTACTGTTTTGCAGAAGGAGAAGACCGCCTTCCAGGCACTCTCTCTGCCTATCATGGCCTTGATCACGGCCGACAGAGATGCCTGCATCCACTTCCTGGACCAGGACTTCGCGCTCCTCCACGCTGAGCAATATTCTAGAGTGTATTGTGCGGAGTCTCTGTTCCCCTTGCAATGGTGTCACTGTGTCGTCGGTTCCTTCCCAATACGACACAGATACTTCTCAAAGTACTCATGGCTGGTGAGCTTGTCAGGTGGAACGAAAGTCCCCCACTTTCCCCACGAGGAGGCAATCCTTTCCTGCCTGCCCACTCTTTGAGGCAGAGAAGGATTGCCTCCGTCATGCGGATTGTTCTCCATGTTAATTTTTTACTGTCTGAAGACTCTCCGACGGGCTCCCTGCCGCACATGATCTACCATCTATAGATAGATCATACCTAATCATACCTCCTTATAACCGAATTGCATTCATATGTCTCTGCCAGGGCGTCGGCCATATACTCGACAGAGGGTATCCTCGAGGTTATGGCAACCGCGTATAACACAGTCCTTTATGCCTTTGATATTCTGAGTGCCAGCCGCTCTGTATTGCGTGCAGTTCCGCTTTTATCTGGTGATTGACTAGGGCAGCCCCGCTTCATACTGGGACCCCGTAATAAGCCTCAGATAGGACCGCGCACATATACATGCGCCTCACTCCGGCACCCGGATCACGGAGGTTAGGCACAAGGCCCAAAAGTGCGTCAACCCGTTTGCCTAATTGGGGGATTATCTCGTCAAAATAGTTGACAAAGCCTCACCATCCAAAGTAAGAATTAGATACTTCAGGATAGGTCCCACCCGGACGCGGACATCGTCCAATCTGATGAAAGCCCGGGGTGAATCTCCCGCCTCCCCGTTTTCTCCCGGTTTCCATCTTCTCGGGGGTCCTCTTTTATGAAGTCGATAATGCACGCCACCGTTATGTTGGCGTGCATCACCACTGCCCTTTCCCAGGTCGTTCTTGCGGCCACCACGAGTGTGTCGTTTGCATGGCAATCCGAGAGCAGAGCCCTGCGAAGGATGATGTCATAAGAGATGTTCCATAGCAGAGGCTTCAACACTGACCCCTATGGAACCCCGTCCCTCCGCTATTGAAGTCCAGTTTTGGCGTGGAACTCCAGCTTCCTGTCCTGGAGATAGTCTTCTATTATAGGGTAGGAGGGCAGGAGATAGTGATCTCTCAGCGCTTTCATCACCTGGCTTCAGGGAATGCTGTTAAAGGCGTTGGCGAGATCCAGTTACACTGTCACTTTCCCGCGGTCAACTGCTCCGAGAGGGAACGGATCTGTTTGATCGCATCAATGATTGATACTCTCTCCAGAAAGCCGTACTGACCGCAGGACAAATTGAAACCAGTCTGGACAGGTGCTGGACAACGCGGCTGGCGATGATTCGTTCAAAGCTTATCAGTATCCAACAAGCAGATCAACCTATATGCAGAGGGATTCTACTTGCTCTCCTTATGGAGGAGAAATCGGGCCCTTTTCCAAGACTTGTGGAATGTGCCTTCTGTACGAGCTGTCTTAGGTTCTGTTACGACGAAGGAGGCTAGCCTCCTTGCTTTACCCCATCAGGGCCCGCTACTTTGGGCCTATCTTTCAGGCGAGCGAAGGCCCTCCCCATTTTCTTAAGGGCCCATCTACGCACCTCGCTCTCCCGGAGGCTTCTCTCTCCCACCTCCGTGAATGCGGAAATCAGTTTCATTCTTATCAGTGTCAATCTTATATCGATCTGCTCCCCGAGGTAGCCAACCTCTACTATCCATTCTCTGACTCTGGATGCAGCCGCGGGGGTCGCCGCATGATATTTACGATGGACTCTCCTCGCGCCTTCACGAAGATGCTAACCCGGCCCCTGTTTAACAATACTAGACCGAGACCCAGAGTGCAATCGTCTTTCCGGTCAGTGATCGAGGATCCCACTCCACTGCGTGGGCGTTGAAATCCTTCCCACTATGATCGGTTAGAACGTCTATTGATATGCTACCCCAACAACTTCTGGGTTTTTCTCATAGTCCCCCCTTAAGACGGAGGAAGGGGGAGGAAGTAATGTCTCCGCAACGTCTATGGATCCCCATTCCACGATAAGAAACTTTTTCCCTGCTGAGACGAGCACCATCGGCAGAATGTCGCGCACGTGCTGGCTGACTATCATCATACTACCGAGCAAGTTCTTCGCGCAGTTAGGGTGACTTTCCACATCAGGTTTGCAGCGATGGTCAGACCTCCCTCGCATTCCGCGAGGCACTGGGTGAGCACGCCCTGCGCTCCGCTGGAGTAGTTGAGCTTGGTTTGGAGGAGCGCATACGCCACTACTATTTGTCACGCTCTTCCACCAGCTCCATGACCTCCTCGGCCACTTTTTTATGCGACTGCTACTGCGGCGGTTGCTCATTGTTCGCCGCAGCTTCCGCAATCCTCCCAATTGTCATTGCCGGCTTCTTATTCACTGGTGCGGAGGATCTGAATTTAGGTTTTCCTCTTCCCTCTTTTGGCTTCTTTGAGATGGAAGCCATTTCCACCGATCCTGTATCTTTCGCCCGAGGGTCTTGATATTCCATCTCGCCGGCACTCCTTGGACTGATGTCCAATGTCGTCGCAGCGGTGCAGCACCCGAATTGGTCCACCGTGCTTTTGCAATACTGCTGCACATGACTCGCCTCCAGGCACACTGCAGGTCTCTCGGGGGAAACAGTGTTATCTTGCAGCTGGACCATCCCATTCTGACCCTTGAGATGGCCAGCAGCTTTCTACCCGCCACTGCTGGGTACCTAGCACGAATCGAATTCACTTGGTGTCCTCTTAATCTCCTCCATTTTGAAATCTGCAGGGGAAATCTGGCCCTGGTAAAAGTGACAGAATCATCGAGATCCGATACCCGTATCTCCGTTTGCGTGTAATCCGCATGTCATCCATTGTCGCGAAGATCTCGCGCAGTTTTTTGGCGAAGAGATCCACCTTGGCCCTGTTGTCTTGGCCATAGATATAAGATTTCCCATACCAGAACCCCGATAATCGTCCTCTTGGGTTAAAGGCCCTCGATATTGATCGAGTGCTCCGCTTCGGAAGGGACGCCGTCGCGGAAACATCGGGATAGTATCTCTCCACTTCTGGCCTTGACCTCGGAGGACGTCCGTGCTCCCTCCCCCCTCCAGAAGGGACCAGAACTCTGCTGCGGAATACAGTCCTCGTGACTCCTCGATCTCCTCTACGGACAGAGTTTGCATCTCACCAAAAAATCAGTGCAATGAGTAACACAAGAGAGACTTTTGGAGACTCTGCCTTCCAGTGCCTTCTAGATATGGTCGAAAGACTCCTCCTTCTCCGGTGAAAACCGTACTGTAGTAACTCATCTACTTTCTCCCCAAGTCACGGACAGGGAGTAGTGCTCCCCCAAATGGTGCCGTGCCACGATTGAAGTCAGGGTCGTCAACTCCTACCAGCACATTGGGGATCCATCCTAACTAGGATGAGATTCCTCAGAAGTCCTCTCTCCAAAGAAGGAGAGTCCCTTGGAATGCCGGAACCGATGCGGGAGGGCCCACACGGAGCGCTGTTAGATCCCCGAGGGAGTCCTCTCGCTGGCAAAACTGCGCCCCGCGAGGGGGAGTAATATTCTATCTGTCTCTAATCATAAATTTCAATTAAATGATTAAATTGTAGATTCTATAATTTACAAACTAAAAATATGAAAGAATATTATTAATTTTGATAGAAATTGATTGAAAACGATATCTGAGCTAACAAAAATGATACAGAAGTATAGAAAATCTATTAAATATTTTTAATAAGTAATCTGAATTTATAATTCAAAAATACGATATTATTGATTTTGATAAAACGTGATGTGTTACAATGTTAGATTACTATCACGCAGTAGATCTTAGATTCGAATTCCGTCGATTCCGATATACGTTTCAAAAATTATAAATTTCCGATGCATAATTAAAATTAATAAATTGTATGTGAAAATATAAATTAATTTTACAAAAAAATAATAAAGAAATAAGAACTGTATTCCAATAATTATAAAAACTTTTTTTGAAAATAATATAAAATTTACGATTAAACCGATACAATTAATTATGATAAAATATGATCAGATAGAAATTTATTAAAACGATATCTAAACCGTGCGATAAAAACGATGAGAAATATAGCAAATCTATCAAATATATCAGGTAAATAATCTATCAAATATATCAGGTAAATAATCTGGAATATATGAATAAAAAACACGATAGGATATTATTGATTTTTATAAAACATGATTAAATAGAAATTAATTAAAAACGATATATAAGCTATGACAAAAACGATAGAGGAATATAAAAAGTCTGTCAGATATTTCAGATTAGTAATCTGAAATTTACGAACCGAAAACATGATTCAACAAGATAGAGTTTTTTCCTATCTAATTTTATTGAACTTTTTAAGCAGTTGATTAATTCGGAAAGGTCAGAATTTATTTGTAGACTTAATAAATTATATAAATAATATGAAATATTTAATATTTTAAATTACTATCATTATTGGTAACATTTACAGTTATTTTAGAAACATTCTTTATTTTTCTAAGGGTTTTCTTTTTATATTATTCAATTTGACATTCTTTCTGTTTTTCAACTGGGATTTTAGTGTCTGTATTGAATGCTAAGAATTTAATCTTTAAATCATTTAACCGTTTTATACCTTTCTTATACGTATCTAAAATAAAATATTATATAAATATTATACATAGTATTAGGATGATCCATATTATCCAACTTTAGGATTTTTTTTAAACAATTATGATTTAAATTAAATGTAAGTAATCACAAGGGCTACGAGCTAGTTAAAATTAATAGAATTTAATATTTAAAACTAAATTAATAAAAAGTACAAATGTTTCGATGCCGATCGGATCATTCTCAATGTTAAAATAATAATGTTACAATAAATGTCGGATTTTCATATTACATATTGATTTATCTTTTTAATAGTAAATACAAAGTTAATTCTTTTCAGATAAGAAGTATTCTTTATCACATATCGTAAAATGAGAAAAATTTTTTAATAAAAATGTGTACAAATGTATATATAAATGAAATTAACATCGAAGAAAAGAATACAGGCACACACATATATATATATATATATATATATATATATATATATATATAATTTATAATAAAATTAATAATTTAAAACAGTACATTACATATAATGTTTTATATTTATTAATCCTTTACACATTTGAATCATTCAACATGATAGTTTTTGGCAACCTTGTGTTAAATATTGCCAGTAATATATGTTGTTTGTAATATTACAAAGAACAATTTCTTAAACTAAATTATAAATTTTTCTAACACAATAGCGACAATAAAATGTATTGTTTAAAATGTAAATGCAATATATTTTCAATTTATAGCCATTTATGAATATTAAAACAAACATTTTCAGATTACTCAATAATTAATTTTTTGAACAGCCGACATTTAAACTATTTTTTTTTGTAGTTTCGAATTATTATTATTAATTTTAAGATATTGAATCATATTTTTTATTTAAATATTTTTGTTTCAAAGTTTTATATTTTTGTATAAAACAGTGTATCTTTTTTGTTAACTATATTTAGTTATAACAATTTATCTACAATTTGTTATAAATGTACAACTGTATACAAATACTTTCTAAAGACATCAAAACATACGAAAATAGTTTTCTATACAGCACAAACCACAGTTTCATATGTTTCCGATTAGTTTCACAGAACTAACTATTACAATAGAACATTGTAGATATTGGGAGTACAAATTAGTTCGGTCCGTTTCGCTAAAGATGGCTCGAGCTGTTGTAAATGGTTTATAGTGACAGCTGATTTTGGCGGTTTCAAAGAGGTTAAACATCTGCTAATAATATTCAGTATATATCGCTTTGAGTTTCATATTGTATATATATATATATATATAAAATCTAGCTTAGATTATTAAAATATTATCACTGGAATGAAATTTAGAAGTCTGCAGCAGACTATTATTTGATAAGTCTAATTGATCAGTGACTTCTTGAATATGCCTTCGCAATACTCATATAGCACGTTAAAACATAATTTCCATTGCAGAAACGTAATATAATTTTAATTTCAATTGAAATTGATATATATCGGATTTGACAGAAAATGACGGAAGCAAATTTAATTTCAATTTCCTTTCAAGTAAAACGTATATTTGATATATATCTGAAAGGTAATAAATTAGTGTCGCTATTATATGAGAGGATATCAGTTTGGCATTTGACACTATTATATATGTACATATTATATTTCGATTTGATGGAATAATGTACGCGAGTACACGATCGGGGTGATATATTTATATCAACATTAATATCATCATATTGAAAATATTTATCTTGATAAAAGATCATTTACAATAATGTAAAAGATAAAGCTACATGTAATATATAATAATTATGTATACATAATAATTATGTATACATTATATATATATATATATATATATATATATATATATATATATATATATAAATATTTATAAATATTTTTTAAATAAAATTAAAAATATATTTTATATATATATCTTTTTTTATTCATATTATAAGCAGAAAAAACTTGAAACTTCTTTTAGAAACGCATTTTGCCTAAAAATTTTACTGCAATTACA